>ERZ1669250.125-NODE-125-length-40377-cov-5.897475_pt1 | contig 40377 bp, 37 predicted proteins | sample MGYA00579295_ERZ1669250 | MGnify/ENA primary metagenome ERZ1669250 (study PRJEB41166, sample SAMN08046056) | hot springs metagenome | biome: hot spring; feature: acid hot spring; material: thermophilic sediment; isolation source: thermophilic sediment from acid...
AGGGCCGGGATTTGAACCCGAATCTGGGGATCCACAGTCCCCCACGCTTGCCAAACTACGCCACCCTGGCCTATATTTTTAAAAAGATAATTTACAACCCGTATATATAAGCTTCTAAAAAATAATTAGCGGGCTCGAGGGGATTTGGACCCCCGACCATTCGGTTAAGAGCCGAACGCTCTACCGAGCTAAGCTACGAGCCCTATCATCTTTAATGATTAATCTACATAAAAACATTTTCATTGAACGAAGAAAAGTTAAATATGTTTGAACGCTTAAACTAATTATTATGATATGCCCATTGGATTTTAGATATGGCAGAGACATTACAAAAAGCATATTTACAGAAGAAGAAAGATACAGAAAAATGGCAAAGGTAGAAGAGGCTCTTGCATATGCATATTACAAGATTAAAAAAATTAAAAGAGAAGATTATGAGAATATTAAAAATGCATGTGAAAAAATAAAAATTCAAAGGATAAAAGAATTTGAAAAGGAAACAAAACACGATCTTATGGCAATGGTTAAATCAATTACAGAACATTCAGGAAAAAGCGGAAGATATGTGCATTTGGGTGCAACATCTAACGACATAGTTGATACGGCTGTTGCTTTACAGTTAAAGGATTTTTATGAAATCGCTGAAAATGATTTAAAAGAATTAAAAAATGTTTTAAAGGATATGGCATTGAAATACAGGGATGCAATAATGCTTGGTCGTACGCATGGTCAACATGCAATTCCAATTACATTTGGTCTTAAGATGGCCGTGTATCTCGCTGAAATAAACAGGCAACATGAAAGATTAAAAGAATCTAAAAAAAGGGTACTCGTAGGTAAAATGATGGGTGCGGTTGGGACAGGTGCAGGGTTTTCAGGTAAAGCTCTGGAAATAGAGAAGTATGTAATGGAATATCTTGGCCTTGGAATTGAAGAAGGACCCACACAAATCATAGGCAGGGACAGGTACATTGAATTTATAAGTATTTTATCAAATATTGCCACTACCCTAGAGAAAATAGCAACTGAAATAAGAAATTTACAGAGGCCTGAAATAAATGAGGTAAGTGAATATTTTGATATAGAAAAGCAGGTAGGTTCAAGCACTATGGCACATAAAATGAATCCTATAACATCTGAAAATATATGTAGCCTATCAAGGATTATAAGGTCATTCATAATCCCTACATTCGAAAACAACATTCTTTGGCATGAAAGGGATTTAACCAACAGTGCTGGTGAAAGGTTTACAATTCCACATGTATCTGTTCTTGTTGATGATATCTTAACAAAAATGATCTGGGTGTTGAAAACTTTAAAGGTAAACACGGATATAATGGAAAAAAATTTAGAAAAGGTAAAGTATTTCATAATGGATGAAAATATTATATTAAAACTAGTGGAAAAAGGTATGGGAAGGCAGGATGCACATGAAATTGTTAGAAAGTATTCAATAGAAGCACAAACTAATAATAAGGATTTTAAGGAAATTTTCCTTAAAGATAAAAATATTAAAAAAATAATGAACAAAGATGAACTTGAAGAAACCGTTAATCCAAGAAATTATTTAGGTGAATATAAGAGGATCGTTGAAAGAATAATTAAACTATCATTTGATGAAAGTGGTAATGTTTAAGCTGCACAAAAAATTAAAAAATATGTAAAAGTGAGGAAGTAATTAAATGAAACTAATATCTCATTTTTTCCCAATGTTCAACAGGACCATCAACAGATATAAATAATGGATTAAGCTCAATATTTTTTTCTTCATTTAGCATATAATATTTCTCAAGATCTCTTAATTTCAATTTTTTAAGTAAATGATCCCTTTCAAAATATATCTGTTCAGTAGTAACTTTTATTTTGTTTAAATTAGTATCATCAACATTATTTATTTTATTTGAATTAAAATTATATCCTCTTTTTAAAGATTCCATTAAAACATATCTTAAATATCCATCAATATATAATACAGGGTTTTCGGTGTTTTTAAATCTTATTATTTGAGGATGATTATAATAGGCCCCATATCCTCTAATTAAAACACTTCGTGCCAACAAACCTTCTCTCCAAAGAGCAACTAATCCTTTCGTATCCAAGTATTTAGGATGAATTGACCATAATCTCATCTTACCACTTTGTGCTCAAATGAAATTTTAATTTATAACAATTTCTATACCAACAAAATCACAATCGAGAAATCTTTTGCCTTAAAGTTAGATTTCAGAAGCTTTATATGTTTCAAAGTAATCCTATTAATTTGAATTTTTAATCAAAATTTCATAGAAATGTATGCAAGAAATTTTTCTTAATAATAAAAAATACAGAAAATTCTGAATTTTATGCGAGCAAGTATGCGTGCAAAGGAAGAACGATACCTAAAAAGTTAATTTCCGGGATAAGAGTACCAAAGGAAATTTATGTCCATTTACATAGAATTTATGTTAAAAAATTTATAACATAGTTAAACTATTTTTTAAAAAATGAAAAGAGTGGGGCCGATCGGATTTGAACCGACGACCTTCCGGTTATCAGCCGGATGCTCCAACCATGCTAAGCTACGGCCCCTATTTAGGTAAATAATAGTTTTATATTTATAACTTTCTTAATCTTTTAGGTTCAAACGAAGAGCATTTTCTATAAAAAATACTCAAAATATTTATATATTAGCATATTGATTTAGATTTCATGTTGGAGGTGTCTGTTTGTGTTTAACAAAAAATTTGGCATAACAATTGCTATATTTTTAATTTTAATGTTATTAGTCTCCATTATACCTATAGGTGCGATAAATTATAATATTACTCAATCTAATTCAAAAAATACTTCAAAAGTTAGTAGTTCAATCGTAAAGAACATATATATAAATAATACTTTTATAATTAATTCAAGCACAATAGATCCTATCACCGGTCAGAAGGGTTTTTATGGATTTGATGCTAATGTTATAATAGGATCGACAGGTAATCTTTCGGTGTTGAATGCAAATGTTTATTTTGTTCAGGATTCCATTTTTCCAGATTCATTGAAAATAATGTCTGGTGGATCACTTTACCTTTACAATTCAACATTTACAGTAACACCGGATAGATACTATCCCTCACTTAATTTTACTATTAACGTTTTCGGAGGAAGTATAACCACATTTAATTCAAAATTTATGTTTCCAGGATGGTTTAATGCTTCAAAATCCTACCTTTACTTTTACAATACATATTTCACAAATGTGACAGTTGGAGATATTAATACAATAAATCAATTTGGTTTTCCAGCCAGTAATGACATTTGGATAACGTATGGGCCAACACCTGTATTTTCAGGTGATACAATAATCATGAAAAATGTTTATTTTAATAAGCTAGAACAGACGCCACCGAATATTGTATTTGCTGCTTCTGGAACTCCATTAAATAATCATTTTCCTCTTGTAATTTCAAGCTATGAAAATGACACACTTGCAAATGGATTTTCACTTTCACCCTCAAATATATATCCGTATGCAACATTTACCAATGGCACGATTTTATTGAACTATACAACATCCGCAAAGTATTCGAATGATTCATTAATTAATATTTTTTACAAAAATATACTTCTTTACAGTACAACATTATCTTCAGCTTCTAAATCCATATTAGACCCATTACCTGTATCATTCTCAAACCTTATTTATCTAGCAAGTTATAATTCACTAAAATCTCAAGGAAATTTCTTTGTAAATATTACAGGCCCAAGCATAGGAACTGTTACTGTTAATTCGTTAAAAATAAACCTTTATTCTGACAAGTCACTGATCACCCAGACTGGATTTTATCAACATCAATTTAATCTAATAGGTTCAACACTATACGGTCAAAATGTTTTTGTATCTGCAAATTCTAATTATTCCAACGGAAATCCATACAAAAATTATATTTTCATGCAAAACTCTCTTGCATACATATTGAATCTTACAGTTACCTCTCAAACAGCATCTGGAGGATATTTTGATCCACCATATTTAATGGATCAATCATCTTCAATATATATTTACAGGTATGCTTTTGTAAGAGTAATCAATTATAATGGTGTTCCCTTATCAAATCTCACAATTACTGCAACACCAAACAATTTGCCCATTATTTCTAATGGGATACCTTTGATAGATAATCAGATCGTTAATAATTTGAATAGCATACTATATTCAAATTTAAATATTGGCCCTAGTCCTACTAATATTTCAGGTATTGCTGTTCTACCATTATTTACAGATAATGTTTCCCTATCTTTCTGGCCAAATTCACTTTATGCTGGAAATTATTTAATAAACATAAGTGCGGGCAACAGATTATTGAAGTCTACGGATATAGGATTACCAGTGTTTCCATGTCTAAATCTTTCTGGAAACGATTACTTGGTAAATGAGACTGTAATCGTTCCCGATATAGATCTTGAGTCAATATCTGTACCTCAGATGATGATCCACAATGAAACATACCAGATATCCTCTGAGATGATTGTATCCGGGGAATCCTTATCAAATGTTCCTGTTCAATTTTCTCTACCTGGTCTTGTAAAAATAGTTTACGCAAATCTTAATAAAAATAAGCAAACATTTGTTAACATAAGCTATTCAGTTCCAAACAATATATCGCCAGGGAATTATTCAGCCAATGTAACTGTGAATCCATACAGAACAATATATGAAAGCAATTATTCAAATGATTATAGATCTACCAACGTACAGATATTTCCTGATACGGATATTGCCGTATCCAAACCCACATTCTCACCTATAGAATTATATTCAAAAGAATACGTTAATTTTACAATTTCTAATTATGGAACAGATCCTGCCAAAAATGTTTATGTATCATTGGGATTACTATTACCAAACAGTACATTAAAAAGCTCATCCTGGACTTTAAATGTTTCTGGTAAGTCTTATATGCCTATTTCATTCACATTTGTTCCTACCCAAACAGGGTCTTACAGTGTAATTATTAGGGCCACGTATTACTGGGACATAAATCAATCAAATAATTATAATTATAATATTTCATACTCTAAGATCGTATATCAATTTATACCGTCTGGAACGGGCTTCTCATTGCTTGGCAACATAACATTAGGAATGCCCATGAATATACTTCTTTATTCAAAAATAAATGTTACAGGAATAGTTTCTAGTATGGCACCTCCAGTCACTGTATCATTTTATGATCTTACCAATGGAGTATACATTGGACAAAATCAAACGTATTATTCAAATGGATACTTATTTGCAAATATATCTACAAATTATTTCTCTTATGGGCACAAATACCTTGTCGGACTTGTTTTAACGAATCCATATGAGAATTCAACATATGTTGTTTATGAATATTACAATTTCACTTTATATGTTCCTTCTGTAACATACTTTAGCGATCCTTTACAATCAACATATATGAATGGTACCATAGTTCCAATTTACATTAATTTAACACTTGGAAGTGCACCAATCAATAATTTAAATATAGTAATAAATTTCACATCGCTGGGTATAATACATAAATGGACATTCAATACTACTAGTGCATATGAAAATATATCATTAATCTACTATTTTAATACATCTCTAGCTAACCTGAATGGAAAGAATATGATTTCAGTTCCATATACTATTTACATAACATATCCTGAAATTTATCCCTATAATGTTATTCTTTATCAGGGCCAAATAACAATTGTAGAAAAGCCTAACTTTTACATCCAGAGTCTTTCTTATAAATTGAATTCATATGTAAAAAGTTTGGATCAAGTACCTTTAGGTACTTATTTTGAAGTTCTAGCAGTAATAGGAAATAACGGTGGTTCAACTGCAAGTGGAAATGCAACATTGACTCTCTTAGATAATAACAATTTAATTCTTTCAGAAAATATAACAAACCTTCTTCCAGGAAATACATTTACAATTTATGATAATATCACTGGTTCTTATGCCGGATCAAACACATTAACATTATTCTTGAACTATTCATCTTTACCTCAGAAAATATCAGGATCTAGAGTATCCACTTTGAATTTTAACGTTGTTTCGCCTTCAACTGAGGTAATAATGTATTCATCAACTCAATCTCCTGTGGCTGGACAAAAACTAACGCTAACATTCCTTGTTTTAAATATAAATGCTACTCAACAGCAGGGAAGAAATGTTTTTGTTCAGAACATAATGCTAACAGTAATAATGAAAGAGGGTTCTTCTTCAGAAACATACACATTGAGCATAGGTACTACAGGATACGGTGTTCTTAATATAATTCCAAAGAATTCGGGATCATATTCAATCCTTGTTGAATATACTTACTTCGGTCAGTTAAGAAGTCAGGTTGTTTCTTCAATGAATATACAGGGTCAACCATTCTTCATGCCAATCTGGTTGATTATAGTAATCATTATTATTATTGTAGTTTTAGGAATATTTGCATATTCCTTCATTAGATTCAAAAAAGTTGAAAAGAATCTGATGGTCTGTGGTAACTGTGGAAGTCTAATCCCTGCCGATTCTGATAAATGTCCTGTATGTGGTGTGGTATTTGAAAAGGAGAATGTAAAGTGTGGTAACTGTGGTTCATGGATTAAAAAGGATGCAAAGTATTGTCCAGTTTGCGGTACTCTTTATATGGACGAGAAAGATCCAGATTATTCAAAGTATTCACAACTTAGGGAGAATTATTTGCTAGATATACAGAAATTCAAGGAAGAAGCAAAGCGTGATCTTGGAGATAAGTTCACGGATGAAGAATTTTATAGATGGTGGAATAACAAACCTGAATTTATTACATTTGAAAAATGGATTGAAAAGAAAGAAGAGGAAAAGACACCATCTGTAGAATGCCCTGTATGCGGTACTCTTAATCCAAAAGGCTCTAAGTTTTGTAAGGTATGTGGATCTCCTTTACCTTCAGATGGTGATGAAAAAAAATAAATTTTTAAACTTTTAAATTTTCTTGAATTCTTGATATGAGTCCTTCTGGATCTTTGTAATACTCTGAAACAACCTTTGCCACATCTCTGTAATTTGATACACCGAGCTTCTCCATGTATTCAAGAACCATTTCCCTTCTCTTTACTTCTATTTCCATCCTTCTTGGTGACCAGTTCCTGATTGTACTTATTTTTTCGTAAACATAGCTATGCCCACTATAATTAAATGTATCATCGCCTGGATTCCATATATATGCATTGTTGGTTACGAGTTCTCCACTTTCAGGGTCTATGGCAACTATTTCTGTAAGGCTCTTTACTCTTCTTGTCATTTTAGGGCCTACTTTTACCTGTCCCTGGAGAAGAACAACATCGAGAGATGTCAATAATGCTCTAGGCAGGTTTATAGGCTCATTTTCCAATCTATGAACGAGTGATTTTACATCATCAGCATGAAAAGTTGTATAGCAAGTTTTCCCTGTTGCCATTGCCTGAAAAACAGTATATGCCTCTCTACCTCTTACCTCACCTACAATAATATACTGTGGCCTTTGTCTGAGCGCAGAGGTAAGGAGATCAAACATATCTATTTCCCCTGCTCTCTTTCCTGTAACAGGGTTATATTCACCGTATCCTTCTCTTACAAGGCCCGGTATCCAGTTTTCCTGGGGCAAATTTAGCTCCCTTGTATCTTCAATACTTACTATTTTAGCCTGAGGAGGAATAAATAGAAGCGTTGCATTTAATGTGGTGGTCTTTCCTGATGCTGTTCCCCCGGCTATGATCATGCTAATGCCATTTTCTACACCTAACCAGATATAAGCCATCATTTCCCTAGAAAGTGTCTTAAATTTGACAAGATCAAGAGGTGTAAAAGGGTTCGGCTTAAACCTCCTTATTGTGAAAGACGATCCCCTTTTTGTCACATACTTTCCTAGAGTGGCCTGAAGCCTTGAACCATCTGGAAGTGATGCATCAACCATAGGGTTCGCAATAGAAATATGCCTACCGCTTTTTTGAACAATCCAAATAACAAAATTATCAAGATTTTCATCATTTTCAAATTTCAAGTTCGATCTTAAACTTTCATATTTTCTATGATAGATATAAACTGGAATGTTTGTACCATCACAGGAAATATCCTCTACTTCAGGATCAAGCATTGGAACCTGAATAGGGCCATAACCATCAAAATCCCTTTTTAAATAATATACAAATTTAGCCTTTGTTTCTTCATTAACGGATTCTCCTGATTTCCCAATAATTTCTTCCATGAGGTCAATAAGATAATTTTCTCTTTCGTCATCGGACTCAAAAACCTTGAAATCAATAAGATCTGTTATCTCATTCTTAATCATAGTGTACATCTTTTCTTCAGTAATGTTTAAAGGAGGTTCTATTATATCGTAAAGATATTCGTTATATAAAGAATTATACAGTATTCTCACGTATGAATAATTTTCCTGAATTGGTTGAAGTTCTATCTGCTTTGAGTTAGGGTCTGTAATTTCAGGAACTGGAACTTTGTATGAAAAACTCTTCAATGCAGAGCTTGCAGGCGCCATTATCTTGAATTGTTTCGTTTCTATATCTTTGCTTACAACAGGCTTAATAATCTTCAAGTACCATACTCCAGGTTTCTTCTGAGCTTCTACCATTTTTCAAACACCTCAGGCAATGCCCATCACCCTTAAAAATATATATCCAGCAATTAAAAGAATGAATGCTAGGAAAAATCCTGCTTCATATTTCCCCTGAGAAAGTACACCTGCCAGAATACCGTCACCTACACCATTTATCAATGTTGCAGCAACAAAAAGAAACTCGACCTGTGGAATTAACTGGTATTGAACTGTAACCGGGCCACCAACAGATGAGACACCTGCCATTGCACTTCCAGCTTTATACATTTCTGGAAAGAATGAAGCAGCAAGTATCAATATTGTAGCTAAAAAAACACCATATGCTATAAACATTACAAAAACATATGTCTGCATTTCAATGACCCTTTCTTTTTCTACCATCTGTGATTCCAGTGCAGCATGTGAAACCATATTAAGTACATCTGCTACATTGCCTCCAGATTCATTTGCTTTTATAATTATTGTAATCATTCTTTCAACAAGAGGTGTTTTAATCCTTTCCTTGAATGATTCAAGTGCCTCATTTACAGGTACTCCCCATTCTATCTGAGCGGCCATCTTTTTAATTTCCTTCGTTAAGGGACCATATCTACCACTTGATGCTACTATTATACTTTCAGACAAAGTCATTCCGAATCTTCCTGCCTCTGCAACATCCCTAAGGAAATCAGGTAATCTAGCCTCTATGTTTTTAATCTTTTTTGTTTGAATGTTATAATACAATCCATAAGGGCCGAAATAAATTGAAACACCAATCACAATAAGATCAAGCGGTTTTAAAATCCAAATGTTTGAATTTTGGATGTAATAAATTGCACCTATTAATACAAGGACAGTTCCAATAACAATGGAAACATAAAATATAATTTTACCTTTGTTCATGTAACCACCTCGCTTGTTGATTTGATTATCCAAGCAAATAGTATTATCAATACAGGAAGCATTATAAACACAACAAAATAGAGTAAAATCATTGACATACCCGGTGTAGGTGATATGAGTGCCATTATTGCTACTATAATAATTAAAAACAAGGGAAATGCCACACCTACTGTTACAAAACTTTCCGCAAAAAGTGATATTGTTTCCATTGTTCTCTTCATCTGCAATTTAAGCTCATTTTCATACTCTTCACCCTTGGCTACGAAATATGGTTTCAATCTTCCACCTGATGTAGATGTTGTAACTACACCTTGTAAAAATTCAGACCATTTTTGGCTTGGTGATCTTTTTGCACCATCTTTCAGCGCTGTCAAAATATCCTTTCCAAGCAATTCAGTATCCCTAGTAATCCATTCAGCCTCTTTTGCAACTTCGCCGTATTCAGGTCTTCTTGCAAGTTCTTTGAATATCATATCAACATTTACATCCGCCGAAGCAAGTGCCGATATGAAATTCATTGTAGCCGGTAACTTACCGTCTATTTTCTTTCCCCTGGTTTTAGCAATTGAAGCAGGATTTCCTATCATCAAGATATATGTAACAACAGGTCCTATAATCAATGCCATGAAAAACAAAAGAGCTGGTATAACATATCCTATGACTAGCAACAAAAGAAAAAGTATAAGCAATGGAATTGCAATAAGCATGCTAATGAAATAGACATAAGAGATATATTCTTGTGGCCTTATGAGCATATGCGCCTTTAATAAATCTTCACCAAGTTTTCCCATATTTTTATTTTTCTCAGAATAACGGCCAAAAATTCTAAATGCTGTTTTCTGGATGGGTGTAAGTTCTGAATATGTTAATCCTGATCCTTTTGGCAATAATATTTTATATTTCCTATTTATCTCAGGAGTTATTTTGCCACGTTTTAATTTGAAAAGATTCCCAAAGAATGATTCAACCATTTATTTCACCCTTTCCATATTTTCACCTAATATGAACTAAACTGAACATTAATATATGCTATTTCAACATTCACCTGAGTAACATTAAAATTGAGATAATTAGATATTGGAGGGTTTAAGGTGTAATAACCGAAAAGCTGTGATTGGTTGTAATACCATCCTATTAATGAATATGCGTAATTGTATGAATTATTAACACTTAAATTTGCATTCACTACGTTAGTGTAAGAAATCTTCTGGATACCAAGTAAAGAAATTTCAATATTTAGCGTATCGGTGCCTGAATAGGAACTGGGTGGACCCAATATATCATAAATAATAAAATTTAGTACTGTGCCTGAACTGGAATTTTTAAGTGAGAAACCTGGACCAACATATACTGTTGATCTATTTTCATTTACATTTTCCCTTATTACTGCACCATTAACGAATATTATTTTTTCTTCTGGATAATAACTGTTAAATATGGTCGTGTCAAAATACCCGGATGAATTCTGATAGAAACTTTTATTACCATACTCAATTATTTTTAGTGAAACGATTGGATTGGGAGAAGGATTAATTTTTAACATTGAAGGTGTTGAAGGTGCGAAAATGGGTATTCCATTAGCTCCCATTGGTATAGAAACAGTAAATGAATAGTTTTCCTCACCTGTAGAAACAAGAAGATCGGTAACTGTTTTGATCTGGGAAAAGCCAGAAAGAACTTGAATATCGTGCTGAGCCTCGTTAGTTTTCATGTAAACAGGAACATATTGTGTCATAAATGCTGATAAAATAGTGACCGCAAGTAAAAGAGCAAAAAGGGTTCCTATAACAGAAGCAACACCCTTTTCTTTATACAACTTATTCATATCAATATTCAATTGTTTTACCATTATATAAATTTTTGTCATATTTTTAGGAAAAATTCATTATTCAATGGAACATATTCCAAATTATGAAACTAGGACCTTCTATTGTTTCAGCAGATTTGACTTGCCTTGTAAATGTGGTTAAAGAACTCGAAAAAAATGGTATAGATTTTTACCATGTTGATGTGATGGATGGCCATTTTGTTCCTAACATAACCGTAGGTCCAGATTTTGTTAAAAATTTAAGAAAAATAACTCAAAAACCCATAGAGGCACATTTAATGATATCCAGACCCGATATTTATGCTGAAAGATTCATTGAAGCAGGTGCGGATATGATTACTGTACATATTGAAAATGAATTTTATATTGAAGCACTGAAAAAGATTAAAAATGTAAAAAAAGGCATTGCAATAAACCCAGATACAGGTCTTGAAAGAATCATGCCACTTTTGGATGAAATTGATTTTGTCTTAGTAATGACTGTAAAACCTGGATTTTCAGGCCAAAAATTTATGGTTGAAACAATACCCAAAATAAGTAAATTGAGGGAAATCCAGAAAAATTATAGTTTTGAAATTTCTGTTGATGGTGGTATAAACAGAGAAACTGTGTCAAATATAAAATCATATGTGGATATGATTTGTGCTGCTTCGGGCATATTTTCAGGATCCATTGCTGAAAATATAAAAGCTTTAAAGAATTAATCCCAGGAAATGGGTGAATTGCATTTTGGGCAGAATGGCTGGACAGTTTGTATCTCACTTTCGCACATGGGACAATAATATTTATTATCGGACTTTATTACATTGTACGATGAAACATTTTTAAGATATTCCTTTACTGTTTTTATTTTTGTTAAAGGTAAACCTGACTTTTCACTTATATTTTTCATGTCTCCCGCCTTAATTTCCATAATGCTGAAATAACCCGACTTAAACAGTTTTTCCGCATCGTCCTCATTCAAGGATGGTAATTTTGATAAAGCCTTTATTTTGAATTTTTTATACATGGGTGTTATGCCTATATCAATGCCCCCTTCAAGTATATCTTCGAAGCTTAATACAAGCATTTCATTTATTCTGTCCGTATAGTTTAAAGAAATAATTTTCAAATTTGACAATAAATCATCAACGTATGGATCCATGAAACTTCTTAGAATATGTGAGTCTGAAATTGATAACCTAATGTAATCATCATATTCCACGTTCAGTTTATTTTTCATGAACGATATTCTTCTTTTAAGCTTTTTCAATACAAGGAGTTCTTCTAACTCTTTGTTTGAATTGAAATCAATATAAGCTCTTACATTTGATGTGATAACAGCCTCGTACCCTTGAGGGAGACTCAGGTTAAAATCCACCATAGTCGATGTGATTGTGATCAGCTGACCTTCTACACCTACATTATAACCCTTTGATTCAATTTCTGATTTTAACTTCTTTGCATCAATCCTTTGTAGAATTAATTCAATTGTATTTCCAAGTGGCTTGTAAATTTCACCGAGCTTGTCCCTTTTCAGAACTACCTTATACTGTAAACCCTTCCAAGAATCAGTTATTTCTATATCATTAGTATTTAAAAAATTCTTTAAATCTTTTTTTATGTTAACAAAGATTGGAATAAATCTCATGTCTGTTTCAAATATTATTTTGTTTAAAGGTCTTCTCAAATCAATACCTTTTTTTATTTTTAATTTTGTTAATTCTTTTCTTATGTAAAATATATCTTTAAAAAACTTTTCAAGTGTTTCATTTATTATAAACTTTCCTGTTTCTATTTTGTTTATTTCATATTTTGTTCCAGTAACAAAATCCATTATAATATTAGGAAAAAATGGATAAGAAATGGAAATTAATTCGTTCATCAAATAGGCATTTATTTTCCCTCCTCTTATTATTTTTAAGTAATCTTTTGAAATTGAAACAATCAGGTCATAATAACCGTTTACAATTGAATTGAGATCCGTTCTTTCCATATTCAATAAAAGATCTTTCTTAAACTTCTCTACCTTTGATAGTATGTACTGATCTATCATTGTTTCCCTTTCATTTAGACCGTGAATTTGTGAATGTTTAATTATATTAATTAGATAATTTTTAAGCTTTTGAACTTTTTTAATATCATTTTCATGCAGTGTCCCTTTTTTCTTAATAATAAAAGAAAGTCTTAGAATATCCGGTTCTATATTATCAATATTTATTTTATTTAATTGTACATAATGTATAAATACCTCATTTATGTAATTCATTCTTAATGCAGAGAGAAACATAAACATGAGGTACCTTGTTTTTAAGCTTTTATGGTTTATAAAAATTCTGTTCTTTATTGATTGTGTCATTGCAAGAACACCTATTGGTAAAATTGATGGGTCATAGGAGTAATTATTTTTCATCATACCCCCACAGCTGCAGGGTTTTTCCATAGAACCATATTCTATTTTACCACATCTATCGCATTCGAGTATTGGTATTTTTGGAAAATTTTTAAAATCCTTAGATATTAAAATATTATTAGTGTGTATAGATTTTTCAAATGCCTTAGGATTAAATCTTAAATTCAATTCATCCTTATTTACATAAATGCCCTTTGTCCTTTTTTTATTCACCTTTTTACCACAATATTTACAGAATGCTACTTTACCCTGAACATCCTCATGCTCTATAATTTCATAAATCAATTTACTGGCATTCTCCCCAACTATTTTTTCATCATTTTCGCTTATTTCGCCTGACAATAATCTTGTTTTTTCATTCTCGCTAACAAAAGGAGAAAATAATTTGAATTCGTTTAAAATTTCCTCTCCCTTTTTCTCAATTATCTTTGTTGGAAAAATTAATTCTTTTTCTACAAGTGCTTTAAATGTATCATTCTCTATTATCCATTTTTCATTTCCCTGATCCTGAATAGTAAAGCTATCATATTTGTTAATAAGTATGCCTTCTAGATTTAATACAATTTCCTCGTCCCCTTTGTACACAAAATATGTATTTTCATTAATCTTTATTTTACAGTAAAGTATTCTCCTGTCACCTGCTTTAAAATTTACATCCCTATTCGAAAGAGATGTTTTACAATAATCACAATAGTATGTAGACTTTTTTATTATTGAAATCTTATTGCTTTCGTAAAGCTTTTGTATAATTACATCCAAAGCCCATAGTGAATTTGGATCTACAGCTGAGATTGTTATACCATTCGTAAATTTTTTTAGTTTAGATTGCATTTCTGCAAAATTTATGGGCGATTTTCTTAAAACTATCGGCAATATTGGATCTAGGGGAATTACCAGTGAGCCGGGTATAAGGCTTGTACCATATGCCTGTATACTTTTTTTCGAAGGCGTACCATAAATAATTTCTTTTAATCTATGGAGTAGATCTGAATGGGATATTGAACATAGATCATCAATTAAGACAGGAACTTTTGATGGTAGCGTTGAATCAATAGTTATTTTTTCACCCATCATATCTATTTAAAAGTAAGATAATATATATTATAAATTTATTCATCAAAAAATTAAATATTTTTCGAATATTTTAGGTATATTATCAAGAATTTCTGATGTATAATATGCATAACTTTTTTCTTCAAATGTTATTTTTCCTGCCATACCAACAATGAAACTTGCTAGAGACGCTGCATGAAATGGATCAATATGCTTAGAAAGCAATCCAGCTACACTTCCTGTAAGTACGTCTCCAGTTCCCCCTTTTGTCATGCTTGGATGGTGAAAATCCTTATTTTTCTTGACAATGTCGCCATCAGATATAATGTCCACCGGTCCTTTTAAAAGTACAGTTGCTTTTATCTTTTTTGCTATGTATTTTACATTTTCTTCATTCGGTTCAAGATTAAAACTCTGCTTAAATTCTCCCCTATGAGGAGTTATAACTGCAAGTCCTTTCAAATCTGATGATTCATTTATTAAGGAAAGTGCATCAGCATCAATGACAATGTTTCTGCCAATATCAAGTGAGTATTCTATAATCCTTCTTGCATTCTCCAAAGCTTCCCTTGATTTTGTTATACCTGGGCCTATAGCCAATGTAATATCCTTTTCCTCTATAATGTTCTTTAGTTCTTCGTTAAATTCTATGAAATTATATCCACTACGCCTCAATATCATGTCATGAAAATTTGAAACAAAACAATGGATGCTTTCGGGTGCAAAAAGATATACAAGGTCTATGCCCATTCGCATTGCCCCTTTGGCCATATAAATTGGTGCACCATAATATAAATAGCTTCCGCCAATGGCAACAACAATGCCATTTTCCCCTTTATGGCTTTCATTATTATTTTTTCTATAAACTAAAAAATCGCCAGGTCCTATGGCCTCTATTACTTCTTTTGGAAAACCAACATCTGCAACTATTATTTTTCCAGAGTTTTCCTCTGTAATGCCCTCTTTTATAAATTGCATTGTAACTGTTATTGATGGCTTTACAGCTATTTTAGTGGGAAATCCAGAAGGAACGTCAACTGAAACAACAAATTTACTTGAATTATTTAACGATTCTATTACAGATCTGTATGGTTCACGTGGTTCTGAAGCAATTCCAATCCCGAGCATTGCATCAATTATTACATCATAATTAAAATTTAATTCTGTATCAATTTTCAATCCCCTTTTCAATGCCTCTTCATATTTCTTCTTACAAAGAATTGTTTCTGGCATTTTAACTGGAAATGCATGCACTTCAACACCTTTATCCATCAGTAATATTGAAGCCGTATAACCATCACCACCGTTATTCCCGCTCCCAGCTAATACAAGAACTTTGTTTGGGTGCAATTTGAACACTTCATTAAAAACAGCATTCCCTGCATTATCCATTAATTTCTCCATTTCAATACCAAAGAATTCAGCATTTTTATCAAGTATCCTTGCATCGATTATCTTGTACATAGTTTATGATATTAAAATTGAATATATTAGTTTATAGTGGAATAAAATTTTAAATCAATGAGATATATTAAAGATAAATGAAAAAATTTCATATATCCAAGGAATTTGGTGGCTGGATAACTACATTCCTCACCTTTTTATTGTCTTTAGGGTATTATTTGATTTATGATAACTTAATTTTTATGCTCATCATTTTCTGGATACCTGTCTTTTTAGGACTGATGTTGTTTGATTTAAAATTAAAAAATTTAAATAAATTTGAAATTTTACTTTTAATTCTTGCATTGATTTTTGGTTCTATTTCTATTATTGAAAATATCTACTTGATTATTCCATACCTGTTTTACATTATATCATATTTACTAAGGCAGAAAAAGGTAGACAATGCTTTTATAACATTATTTGGTTTAATTGGACAATCTAGCATGTTCTATTTTTCCTTGAATTTTATACATTTTCACTTGTTCTATTTATCTTTTTTATTATTTATATACCTTTATGGAGCAGAATTTGGAATTAAATCGTTCATTAAAAAAAATCTACTTTATTCATTTTACAATTTTATTCCTTTTTTGGCTGGATTATTGCTTGGTTTACCAATATTTGTTATGGCACTTACAAGAGTTTCTTATATTTACATAAAAAAATAAAAATTATTGGTATCATGGAAACAGCTTTTTATACCGTCATCGTTATTTTTATTCTTAAAATTCCTTTGTTTCTCCTGGTTTGAAAATAATTACATTTGCTATACCTTCGAGTTTCTTTTTTAGATCTTCAGGATTTTGCCTTATTAGATCGAAAGTGTTATAGTGTATCGGGATTACGTATTTTGTGTTAAGCATTTTTGCAGCAAGAACAGCCTCACTTATACCCATGGTAAAAAATCCACCTATGGGTAGCATGGAAATTTCCGGCTTATAAAGTTTGCCTATTAATTCCATGTCACCAAAGATACCTGTATCACCTGCATGGTAAACTATTTTACTACCCTTGATTATAAAACCACATGGAAGTCCACCCGAATGCTGGAAATTATCCTCGCTTATGCCTGCGGTATGTAGAGCATAAACCATAGATATTTCAATGCCATTGAAATCAAAGGTTCCTGAGTAATTCATTCCTAATGCGTCCACACCCTTAGATGATAGATATTCTGCGAGTTCATAGATTGCAACTACCTTAATGTCATTTTTCTTTGAAATTTCTATAGCATTGCCCAGATGGTCACCATGGCCATGTGTAACAAGTATTATATCTGGATGAAGTTCTTCTTTTCTTACAGTTGCGGTAGGGTTGCCTTCTATGAATGGATCAATAAGAATTTTCTTTTTGTCTTCAACCATTACTGCCGAATGCCCATACCATGTTATTTTCATTTTACCATCTCACATGGATCTTTTACATTCGGGGCAAACAATTTGCCCTTTATAATAGGTCAATTCTGTTGAAAATTGACCGCATACTTCACAAATACCTGCAAAACGTTCCTCTTCATAATATTTTTCCCCACCTTCCTGTACTGATTTTTCCTCAGCAATGGCAAGGAGATCTGGTGCAATTTTTACAATATCATTCTCTGATAATATACCCACGATTTTCCCCTTTTCTATAACGGGTAGTTTTCTTATTTTCTTTTTGGACATTATGTATGCAGCTTTATCGAGCGTTTCATTTTTATCAATTACCATGAGTGGTATAGACATTATTTCTCCAAGTTCCACCTTATTTGGATCTAGGCTTCTTGAAACCACCTTTACAACTATATCCCTATCAGTTACTATACCAATCGGTTTTGAATCTTTGCTAACAATAATAGTGCTTATTCCCCTAGAAACCATATTCTTTACGCCATCTATTAAAACTGTTTTATGATCCAATATCACTGGATTCCTGGACATTACTTCTCCTACTTTTATTTTGTTCAACGGTACCACCAATATATAATATCAACAAAGTTCTAATAAACCTTTCCAAATTCCAATGAAAAGATTTTTAATTCAAAAAGGATTTATTCGAACAAATGGAAACTCCTCTGATGAAACAGTACTATGAGATTAAGAAAAAATATCATGATATGATATTATTTTACAGGGTAGGTGATTTTTACGAAACATTCGGGGATGATGCAAGGATAGTTTCCAAGGAGCTTGATTTAGTTTTAACATCCAGGAACAGGGAAAAAGATAACATACCGATGGCAGGTATTCCATACCATGCTTTGTATTCTTATGTTGGAAAACTTGTTAACAAAGGTTATAAGGTAGCACTTTGCGAGCAACTAGAAGACCCAAAACTGGCAAAAGGTATAGTAAAAAGGGATGTAATTCGTATATTTACGCCCGGGACTATTTTTGAGGAGGAATTGTTAACCACTGTGACAAACTATCTCTGCTCTATAAGCAATGATAATGATGCAGGAATAGTGTTTGCTGATGTTTCAACCGGTGAATTCAGAGGTTCATGGTTCAAACCCGATGATTCAGATTCTCTTGTTTCCGAACTCTATAAAATAAATCCAAGAGAAATTGTTATTTCGAACAGTATGAAAGATAATGTAAAAAATTATGTTAAGGAAAAAGGAATTTCCTATAATATTGTACAAATGAACAGATTTGAAGCAGAAGCATTAATAAGGGATCATTTCAACGTTCAGGATTTAAAATCGATTGGAATTCATGATAAGGATGGTCTCATTATTGCACTTGGAACAATAATTGATTATTTGGAAAAGACTGACAGGGATGTTTTAAAAGTCTTGAAAAATTTCAGGCTTTTAGAAAACAGTGATTACCTCGTCCTTGATGAAACAACTTTAAAAAATTTGGAGGTTTTCAGGGATGTGAGGAATGAGGAAAAAAATTCTCTTCTAGGCATAATGGATCAATGCTCGACGAAAATGGGATCGAGATTATTAAGGCATTACTTGAACTATCCGTTCAAGGATCCAGTATTAATAAATGATAGATTGGATGCAGTTCAGGAAACGATTCAGGATACAATTGGAAGGATGGTCACGAGGGAAAATATAAAAAATTTTCCCGACCTTGAGCGAATATGGTCAAGAATATTAATTGGAAAAGCATCTCCAAATGATCTCATATCCATGAAAAATGCAATTAAAAAAATTCCTGCAATAAAAAATTTTTTCGAAAATAAGAAATCCAGATATTTTATTGAATTAAAAAATAGAATAATAAATTTAGATGATATTATAAACAAAATTGAAAACGCCATAGATGAAAAAAGTAATGAAGGTTACAGAATTAAGGATGGTTTTGATAAAATACTTGATGATTACAGGAAAGCAATAATTGACGCTGAAAAAAACATATCCAGTATTGAAGAGAAGGAAATAAAAAATACAAGCATAAAGAATTTGAGGATCGGATACAACGATGTTTTTGGCTATTATATAGAAATACCGAAGTCCCAGATATCAAAAATACCACCATATTTTATAAGAAAACAGACACTTAAAAATGTAGAAAGATTCACCACACAGGAACTCGAGACATTACAGTATAGCGTCCAGGAAGCAAAGGAAAACATACAGTATAGGGAGCAGGAAGTATACAATACCTTGCTTGATGATCTGTCTAAAATCCCAGGGATTAAGGAATTAGGAACGGCCATAGGAGACCTAGACATTATTTTGACCTTTGCTGATATTTCTGTAAAGAGAAAATATACAAGACCTTTTATTGATGAATCAACAATTATTGATATAAAAGATGGAAGACATCCTGTTGTTGAAAATTTTGTTGACTCATTCGTTCCTAACGATACTTATATGGATACTGAGAAAAATAGATTTTTAATAATTACAGGACCGAACATGGCAGGGAAGAGCACATATATGAGACAGATTGCGCTTATTACCATACTGGCACAAATAGGAAGCTTTGTTCCAGCTTCACAGGCAAGGATTGGTATTGTAGATAGAATTTTTACTAGAATAGGTGCAACGGATGACATATTAAGAGGACAAAGTACATTTATGACTGAAATGATTGAACTTGCAAATATATTAACAGGTGCATCAACGAGAAGCTTGATTATACTTGATGAAATAGGACGGGGAACAAGCACTTTTGATGGTCTTAGCATAGCATGGGCAACTGTTGAGTACATACACAATAAGATAATGGCAAGAACTGTTTTCGCCACACACTACCATCAATTGATCGACCTTGAAAATTATTTAGATGGTGTAAAAAACTATCACATTCCAGTTTTACAGAATGAAAAGGGCATTATTTTTACTAGGAAACTTAAAAGAGGTGGCATTTCAGAGAGCTATGGCATAGAGGTAGCATCCATGGCAGGTTTGCCAAAAACAGTAATAGAAAGGGCAAAAGAAATTCTTAAAAAAATAGAAACTGAGAATGTTTTAGAAGTGAAAAAAGCAACTAAAGAAAAGCAGTTAAACCTATATGACATTATCTTAAGGGATTATATCAAATCCATTAATGAAAACATATCATCTGAAGATGCTCTTAAAATAATAAAAGATTTGAAAAAAATGATTCAGGGGTAAATCCAGGTCCCGGATTTTTCTTCAAATGCATCTTTCATTGCTTCTGGACTTGTTATGAGAACTCTCCTTCCTCCATAAGAAATGAATTTCAGAGCTGCAAGTATCTTAGGACCCATACTTCCAGGTTTAAAATGTCCTTGATTATAATATTCCGTAAGTTTCTTTACATTTATTCTATCTATGGCTTTCTGGTTTTCCTTTCCATAGTTTAAGAAAACTCTATCAACAGCTGTAAGAATTATAAGTTCTTTTGCATTTATATCTTTTCCGAGGGTTGCAGCACCTAGATCTTTATCAATCACACCTTCAACGCCGATTATGTTTCCATTTTTCCTAATAACAGGTATTCCACCGCCACCAACAGCTATGACTATGAAACCTGCCTCCATTAATTCTAGAATTGCATCCTTTTCGATTATTTTCAATGGTTCTGGAGATGGTACAACCCTTCTCCATCCTCTCCCGGAATCCTCGACCATTCTCCATCCTTTTTCCCTTATTATTTCCTGTGCCTGAAACCTGGTGTAGAATGGCCCTATTGGTTTTGATGGATTTCTAAAAGCTGGATCGTTTTCATCAACTTCAACCCTTGTTAGCATTGTGATAATGTCCCTGTTTATCTTCCTGGATTTTATTGCGTTGTTGAATCCCTGCTCAAGCATATATCCTATCATTCCCTGGGATTCGGCACCGCATACATCAAGGGGCATTTGTGGAACAATGTCTTTAGCTTGTTCATTCTGAAGTAAAATTGCACCTACTTGTGGTCCGTTACCGTGTGTTAGGGCAACTTCATAATCTTCAAATATCCAAGATATGCTTTCAGCAGTTTCCTGTGCCCTTTTCATCTGTTCTTCCGCCGTACCCTTGTCTCCAGGCCTTTGAAGGGCATTACCACCTACAGCAATTACGATCTTTTCCATAATAACACATCCTGAGGAGAAAGGTAATTGATTATGAATATAAAAAAATTAACACTATAAAAAAAGTAAATATATTTGATTTTTATTAAGAAAAATTATGAGCATTCTTATCAAAAACGGATTAATAGTTTCACAAAATATGAATAGGGAGATATTTTATGGTGATATTTACATTGAAAAAAATTTCATAATTGAAATAGGAAAGAACATTTCAACTGAAGCAGATCATAAAATAGATGCATCTGGAAAGATAGTTATGCCAGGACTTATAAATACACATGCTCACGTTGGCATGGGCCTTTTTAGAGGTATGATTGAAGATCTAAAACTTGATGATTTTCTCAAAAAAACATTTGACCTTGATTCAAAAAGAACTGATGATCATATATTTTATTCTTCACTGCTCTCAATATATGAAATGGTAAGGATGGGAACAACATCATTCCTGGACCTTTATTACTCTGAGGATATCATTGCTAAAGCTGCAGAAGAAATAGGCATCAGAGCATTTCTTTCCTGGGTAACTCTGGATGAACAATTTACTACTCAGAAAGGCAATCCATTAAAAAATGCTGAAAATTTTATCATTTCACACAAAAACAAAGAAAGGATCTACCCCTCAATAGGATTTCAGGGTGTTTATGTTTGTTCTGATGAAACACTTCTAAAGGGAAAAGAAATATCTGAGAAACATAATACATTGCAGCATATGCACCTGAGTGAAACAAGGAAAGAGGTATATGATTATCTGAAACAGAAGGGGAAGAGACCCGTGGAACATCTGTATGATATTGGATTTTTAAACGAAAATCTAGTGGCTGCACATACAGTATGGTTAACAATGAGAGAAATTAAACAGCTGGCGGAAAAAAATGTGAATGTTTCACATAACCCAGTAAGCAACATGAAACTGGGCACAGGTGGCACTGCACCTGTGCCAGAAATGATAGAAAATGGCGTCAACGTTACGCTTGGTACGGACAGTAATGTTACAAACAACAATTATGACATGTTCATTGTAATTGAGGTAGCAGGTCTAATGCACAAAAATGAAAAATGGGACGCTTCCGTTTTAACATCCCAAGAATTAATAGATCTTGCAACTTTAAACGGAGCAAAAGCATTAAAGATGAGGTCACTTTTGGGTTCAATTGAGGAAGGTAAGGCAGCAGATATCATCATTATAGATCCTGAACCCAATGGATTACCTCTGTTCAAGGAAAATGTACTTCCAAACATAATATATGCCATTGAAGGCCTAAACGTTGATACATCTATTATTGATGGAAATTTAATAATGCAAAATAAAAAATTCAGAAAATTTGATTTTGAAAAAATAAAAAATTATATCAAAAGTTAAGGTACATCAAAGCAAATACCTTTGCATCATTTATAAGGTTAGATATTTTGCAGTATTCGTTAGGGCTGTGCTCAACAGGATCGAGTGTTGACCATACAACTGCAGGATATCCTTTCTTCCTTAGTATGGCTGCTACAGTGCCACCGCCTATCCCTATTAGAACAGGGTTTATTCCCCTTGTTTCCTTCAGTATTTTTATTAAATCTTGAACAACCTTGGCTTTTGCGTCTGTTGGTTTAGCAGGATCCGCCCTCTGAATTATGTTGAACTCTATTTCAGTATTGAATGCTTCACTATTATTTTTTATTATTTCCTTTATTGATTTTATAATATCATCAATGCTATATAGAGGAAGTATCCTTGTATCAAAATAAATTATATCAGTGCCGGGAATCGTATTTATGTTAGAAACATTCTTTTCCTTTTTTGTTGGTTCAAATGTTGAATATGGAGGTATAAAAATATCATCCCTTGCATTATATTTTTTATGTAAAAGAGCGTCAATTTCAAGCGCGACTTTCATGCCTATTCTATGGGCATTTTTGCTCAGATCGGGCCTTGAACCGTGACCCTGTATACCATGGGTAACTATTGAAAACCATAGAATACCTTTTTCAGCTATTTCTATTTCTGAACCATTCTCATTCCCAGAATCTGGAATTAAAAATGAATCATTTTCTCCGAAAATATAATTCTCAACAAGGAATTCCATGCCGTATTTGCTACCAACCTCTTCGTCAGAAACTGCTATTAAACCGATATTGTGTTTCGATCTTAAACCAGAATTTTTTATTGCCTTTATTGCAAAAATAGCTCCAATGAGTGCTTGACCATTGTCTTCGGTACCACGCCCGTATATTTTGTCATCAATTACAACTGCCTGAAATGGGTCTGTTTTCCAAAGGTTTCTATCCCCCTCAGGAACGGTATCCATATGCGCAGCAATCCATAATGTTTTTTCTCTGGACTCACCGTAAATCAATGCAACTATGTTTGGTCTCTTATAACCAAATTTATCTATGGTATCTATCCTTTTTATTTCATCAAAGCCTATTTCTGTAAGCAATGATTCTATAAATATAGCCCTTTCTTCTTCGCCTTTTCCACCTGTTTCAGGGCTGATTGCAACAATGGGTATCATCTTTTTCATTGCTTCTATCATTTCATTTTTTAATTTTTCAACATCATCTGTTATCATTTTTATCCACCTTTGCAAGCTCAGGCAACATCATTGGGATTCCTTCCTCTATGCTATAGATCCTACCACATTTTTTGCATTTTAATGTTCCCTTGATTATTTCTTCATCTTCCCTTTCAACACTAAGGTCCAACTCGCCCAAACAAACTGGACATCTGAGTATTTCAAGTAATTCTCTTTTCATATGTTAAAGAGGAGCCATATACCATATGCGATAGTTATAATCGCAACTATCCAGAACAAAGCATTTATTGCCTTGACCTTCTTTATGCCAAGATCCAGGATTATACCCCTTAGACCATTTAATCCATGGTAGGTAATGGATACAACAAATGCTATGTAAAATGCCTTCCACCAAGGATCTTGTAACCTTGAAAGAATGGCCTGAATGAGTATGTTACTTAAGCCATACGCATGCATAAGCACTAGATGCACGCCAAGGAAAAACACCATGAACAGTGCAGTTATGAGCTGGAATAACCATGCAATTGGTTCCATTGTCTCTTTAAGACTTTGATTGTATGCCATTTTCATCCACCTCCAATGAATTTAGTTGCAACAAGATATGTAAGCAATAGCCATCCAATTAATCCAAGTGCCATCATTACCCAGAAGAATAACTTGTTTTTCTTTGTCCCGATGCCAAACTCGTTGAATACAAGCCTGATACCGTTGGCGCCATGATAAAATATAACAAAGAAGAGCAATATGTCCAAGGCAACAAATGGAGGGGATTCAACTGTAGCGAGGAAATTTTTGTAAGATTCCCCACCGTTCAAAAGCTGTGAAAGTGCACCAAAATGAACGTAAAGGTAAAGTAAAATAATCAGTCCGGTTAACCTGTGAAAGAGGTATGCAATACCACCATGAATATGCCTTCCCCTGTAATCCAGCCAGTTTTTAAAAGCTTCCTTTAATCCCATTATTTTTCACCATCCTTTCTACCTGTAAAAATCCTCTTAAATTCAAACACTGCTGCCTGAACCTTGAGCTTTTGAATTGCACTTGCAGGGTCCACATCCTTTGGACACGCCTCACTGCATTCTGCGGAAAAGTGGCATCTCCAGCAACCTTCAGGATCGCTAACGATTGCAAGTCTTTTATTTTTGCCTTCATCCCTATTATCAGCGTTAAACCTGTATGCAGCAGCAAGTGCTGCTGGACCAAGGTATAGTGGATCACTATTGGATATGGGGCAGGCTGCAACGCATGCACCACATTTAATGCACAATGTTAATTGCTTGTATTTTGCAAGCTGTTCAGGGCTCTGCAATAGCTGGCCTTCTGGTGTTTCTTTCCTGATTATGTAGGGTTTAATGCTCTCATGCTTTTTGAAAAAATCATCAAAGTCAACAACCAGGTCTCTTATCCAAGGATATCCCGAAAGTGGTTCCAATTTTATAACCTTCAATCCGTTCTTTGTCCCATCCGACTTTACATTTGCTATCTGAGTAGAACATGTTGTTCGAGGAAAATTATTAACCATCATTGCACAGGATCCACAAACCTCCATCCTGCATGATGCCCTAAAGGAAAGTGTATGATCAATATTGTCTCTTATATAATAAAGACCATCCAGGATCGTTGTTCCCTTTTCAATAGGTACCTCATAATCCCGGTATTCCCATTTTTCTGTATTTCCTCTTTTTATCCTGAATATTACCTTATCCATTTTATCACCTCAGTATTTTCTCTCCTCTGGCTGCCACTTTGTTACCCTTACTGGAATGTAACTTAGCTCAATTTTTCCATTCCTTTTTACAGCAATTGTATGTTTCATCCAATTAACGTCATCTCTTTTTGGATAATCCGTCCTATAATGTGCACCCCTGCTTTCTTTCCTTGCGATAGCACCTAAAACTACAACCTCAGCCACCTCTAGAAGGTTCCGAAGCTCAAAATATGTCATGAGATTTGTATTATAATACATGTTTTTATCTTCTACATAAACGTTGTTGAATCTATCTTGAAGATTTTTTATCACTTTCAATGCATCCATTAAATCCTTTTCATTTCTAAATATTCCTACTTTTTCCTGCATGGTATTTTGCAATTCCCTTCTAAGCGATGCAACACTTTCACTTCCCCTTTCTTTGAATGGTTCTTTGTAAAGCCAGTTTTCCTCTTCCTTTACCTTTTCATTATTCAACTCGGGTATATTTGAAACCTTTTGAACATAAAGAGTAGCATTCCTTCCGGATATATCACCAAAGACAAGGCATTCAGCAGTAGAATTGGAACCAAGTCTGTTTGCACCATGAATGCTCACGCAAGATGCCTCACCAGCTGCAAATATACCCTTTATAGGACTCATCGTATCGTTACCAACCTGAATGCCACCCATGGTATAATGTGCCGCAGGTCTTACAGGAATTGGCTCATCCTTTGGATCTATGTTGTTGAATTTTAAGGCAATATCCCTTATAGCAGGTAACCTTTCCTTAATTTTCTCATCACCCAAATGTCTTAAATCCAGGTAAACGTAAGGTCCCCAAGGCCCACTATATCCTTTTCCATCCTGTATTTCCCACATTATGGATCTTGAAACAACATCCCTAGGTGCAAGCTCTATTTTTTGGGGTGCATATTTTTTCATGAACCTTTCCCCATCCTTGTTAAGAAGGTATCCTCCTTCACCTCTTGCACCTTCAGTAATAAGAATACCTGAAGGAACTAGTCCCGTAGGATGGAACTGTATGAATTCCATATCCTCAAGAGGCAAACCAGCCCTTAATGCCATTGCTGCACCATCACCAGTAACAGTGTGAGAATATGTTGTAAATGAATATAACCTTCCTAAGCCTCCTGAAGCTATAATTAATGCCTTTCCCTGGAATATAACATATTCACCATTTTTCATGTTCATAGCAGTGAGACCATTGAAAGTGCCGTTATCCACTAGTATGGATGTAACGAAATATTCCTGGAAGCGTTCTATATTATCATAGGTAAGCATTCTTTCATAGAGTGTATGAAGCGCATGGAAACCTGTTCTATCTGCTGCATATGTCGCCCTGGGAAAACTGTGTCCTCCAAACGGCCTCTGTGCAATTCTACCGTCTGGTAACCTGCTCCAAGGGCATCCCCAATGATCAAGGTCAAGAATCTCCTTTGGCATAGTTCTAACAAAAGTTTCTACTGCATCCTGGTCTGCAAGGTAGTCACTACCTTTTATTGTATCATACGCATGGAGGTCATAGCTGTCTCCTTCATAAAGTACAGCTGCTGTTCCACCCTCTGCTGCTGTGGAATGTGATCTTAGAAAAAAAACTTTAGAAACCACAGCAATTTTGACGTTTTTGTCAGTTTCTGCCGCAGATATAGCAGCCCTCAAACCTGCCAAACCTGCACCAAGAATTATTATATCTGCCTTATGAATCTCCATTCATATCAACCTTCTTTTAAAGATATTACCATAAAGGAAAAACAATATTTAAAAGATTCGTCATTCAAGAAATTCTAAGCCAGAATATTCTTTATCACCATTTTTATAAAGATCCTTTCTGTGTGCCTCGAGCATATTAATTTCCTGATTGTTATATTCAGCATATGTGATTGCATTTCCAAGTGTATAAACATCAAGGAGCCTTTCCCTGTATTTTAAATCCCTTAAAAGATGATGATCAATAACTACCTTATCTATTTCTTTTACTATTCTTTTCAAATTGTTGTAACTTCTTTCAAAATCATTTTGGGAAAACTTATAGCCCAAAAAGTATGTAGGTGGCCCATCTATGATAACTAGCTCAGGATTTTCACTAATTATAAAATCAGCAACAGATTCTACAACGGGTCCTTCAACATCTGATGTGAATATTATTTTTTTCTTGCTTTCAATTACTACGCTAATAACATAACCTAATGCTGATTTTTCATTACCATGATGAAAAGGTTTTGAAAATTTAATTTTTGTATGCGCAAAGATAAACTCCTTTCCGTCTGCAAATTCATAATCTTTAATTTTTTCTTTAAAAAAATTGAATCTGATTTTCTGGCTTCTGTTTATGTTTTTATCACCATCTTTTATTAGAAGTTTTTTCCCGTTATAAAAATTCTCTTCGGGATCGTAGTGATCATAATGGTAATGTGTAATTATAATTATATCAGATGCATTTGCAAATTCTTGTATTTTCCTTTTAAACTCCACCAATTTTTTATATTCGGTTACTGTTGGTTTCAATCCGTACCTGTAAGGTCCTAAGGATGCGGATGGGTCAATCATTATTTTAATGTCTGTTTGAACAAACATGGCCATCGATCTTACACCCATAGAGTCAGAACATATGAGCTTAATATCCATAGTTATACATATCAATAAAGTAAAAAAATATATTCATGTGTTTCATATCAATATTAAAAGGTGGTATCAAATGAAGTATATATATTTCTTCGAAGAAGGCAATAAAGATATGAAAGATTTACTTGGCGGAAAAGGCGCAGGCCTTTCTGAAATGACAAATATTGGATTGCCAGTCCCGCCTGGGTTTACAATTACAACAGAGGCATGCAAGGAGTTCATAAAAAAAGGTACTTTTCCGGATGGACTATGGGATCAGGTAATAGCCTCTATGATAAAGCTCGAAGAAAAATCTGGCAAAAAATTTGGTGATCAAAATAATCCTTTACTTGTTTCGGTCAGATCTGGTGCACCTGTTTCTATGCCAGGTATGATGGATACTGTTCTAAATGTAGGTTTGAACGATAAAACAGTTTTAGGGCTAAAAGAAAAAACGAACAATGAACGATTCGCATATGATGCCTACAGAAGATTAATACAGATGTTTGGCAAAATTGTTTTGGGCATTTCGGGTAATCTTTTCGATGAAACAATGGAGAATAAAAAAATTAAGTACAATGCAAAAAATGATGTGGATTTAAATGATAAGGCCTTAAAAGAACTTGTTGAAGATTTTAAACAAATTATTAAATCTCAGGGGAAGGAGTTTCCACAGGATCCATATAAACAGCTTGAACTTTCCATAAGGGCTGTTTTTGAATCCTGGAATAATGAAAGGGCAAAGGTATACAGAAAAATTAACAATATTCCAGAAGACCTAGGCACTGCTGTTAGTATTGTAATGATGGTTTTTGGAAATATGGGTTTTGATTCAGCAACAGGTGTAGCATTCACACGCAATCCAAGTACAGGAGAAAAGGATTTATTTGGTGAATATCTGCCAAATGCACAGGGTGAGGATGTTGTTGCAGGCATAAGAACACCTAAACCTGTAAAGGAACTTGAAAGGGAAATACCTGAAGCATATAAAGAATTGGTAAGAAGTGCTGAAATACTTGAAAAACACTACAGGGATGCTCAGGATATAGAATTCACCATAGAAAAAGGAAAATTCTATCTCCTTCAAACAAGAAGTGCAAAAAGAAATGCAAGGGCGGCAGTCAAGATGGCTGTCGATATGTTCCATGAGGGTATGATAAACAAGGAAGAAATGATTATGAGGCTTGAACCATCACATGTGGACCAGCTACTCCACCCACAGGTAGATGAAAAGGCAAAGAAAACTGTAATTGCAAAGGGTCTTGCAGCTTCGCCGGGTGCAGGTATAGGTAAAGTCGTGTTTGACCCAGATACAGCGGTCGCACTTTCCGGTAAAGGAGAAAAGATCGTACTTGTAAGGCCTGAAACAATGGCAGACGATGTTCATGGTATTGCTGTTTCAGAAGGCGTTGTTACATCTAGAGGAGGCATGACCTCCCATGCGGCAGTTGTCGCTAGATCGATGGGAAAACCTGCAGTAGTAGGGTCAGAAGAAATAAAAATTGATATGAGGGCTAAAATATTTGAAGCAAATGGGTATATAGTTCATGAGCTTGAGACGATTACAGTTGATGGTACAACAGGTTCTGTGTACCTGGGTGCTGTGCCAGTAATAATGCCTGAACTTTCAAATGAGCTTAAAGAATTTCTGAATTACTGTGATGAGGTTAGAGTTCTTGGCGTCAGGGCAAATGCAAATACCCCTACAGAAGCAAAGTTAGCTAGGGATATGGGTGCTGAAGGTATAGGTCTTGCAAGAACTGAAAGAATGTTTCTTGGTTCTGACAGACTACCAATTATGCAGGCAATGATAATGAGTAAAACGAGGGAAGAAAGGATAGAGCATCTTAACAAACTTCTTGAAATGCAGGTGAAGGATTTTGTTGAGTTTTTCAGGATTATGGATGGTTTTCCTGTAATAATTAGACTTCTTGATCCACCATTGCATGAATTCCTTCCTAAACAGGTAGAGCTGATAAATGAAATAAATGAATTAAAAATGAAATTAAAAAATTCACAATCCCTGAAGGAGATGGATTCTTTAATAGAAGAACTCAACCAGAAAGAAGTTTTATTAAAGACTGTAAATGCAATTGCAGAATTTAACCCAATGATAGGTTTTAGGGGTTGCAGGGTAGGCATAGCATATCCAGAAATATACGAAATGCAGGTAAGAGCGATCATCAGAGCAGCTGTAAAAGTTAAAGAAGAGGGAAAAAATGTTATTCCAGAGATAATGATTCCACTGGTGGGCATAGGGGAAGAAATAAAGATTTTAAGGGAAAGGCTTTTACCTGTGGCTGAAGAAGAAGATAAAGGAAGGGTCAAATATATGTTCGGAACAATGCTAGAAGTACCAAGAGGTGCACTTGTTGCAGATGAAATAGCAAAATATGCTGATTTCTTCTCATTCGGTACAAATGACCTTACACAGATGACATATGGCTTTAGCAGGGATGATGTTGAAGCAACATTTTTGAACAAATACCTTGAGTTAAACATACTGAAAAACAACCCTTTTGAGGTTCTTGATAGGGAAGGTGTGGGTGAACTTATGAGAATAGCTAAGGAAAAAGGCAGATCGACAAATCCTAAACTTGAAATAGGCATTTGTGGTGAACATGGTGGTGATCCATTATCCATAGAATTCTGTCACTTAATAGGTCTTGATTATGTATCAGCTTCACCCTACAGGATACCCATAGCAAGATTAGCAGCAGCCCAATCAGCCATAAAACATAAAAAGAATTTAAATAAATGATGGATTTAAAGGTGATAAGATGAGCGTTATAGAAGATTTAAACGTAAGGAAGGTTCTGGATTCAAGAGGTAATCCAACTGTCGAGGTAGATATATTTACATCATCTGGGGCATTTGGAAGGGCAATAGCCCCTGCAGGAGCAAGCAAGGGTGCCTATGAGGTTAAGGATTACCCTATAAAGGGAATTGATGATTCTATCAGGATGTTCAAGGAAAAAGTGGCGCCGGAGCTTCTAGGAATGGATGCTCTGGAACAGAACGGAATAGATAGGATGCTTCATGAAATTGATGGTACGGATAATTTTTCAATGATTGGTGGTAATCTGGCTATCGCAACATCAATTGCCGTTGCCAAGGCTGCTGCCGATTATCTTGGAATTCCCTTATACAGGTATATTGGTGGTATAAACACACTTTCAATACCAGTGCCTGTTGCCAACATAATAGGTGGCGGTAAACATGCCATTAACGGAACAACCATACAGGAATTTCTTGTTATAACATACGCAGATAAGGTCAGCGATGCTATCTTCACAAATGCAGAAATTCATAAATCGGTAGGGAAAAAATTAAAAGAAAAATTCACAAATGTTTCTATAGGTTTGGGGGATGAAAAGGCATGGGTTGCTTCCTTGGAAGATGAAGAAGCGCTCAGAATACTATATTCGGTTATTCAAGATTTCAGGTCAAAGACAGGCTTAAAGATTTACGCTGCCATGGACCTTGCAGCATCATCTTTTTACGTAAATGGTAAATACAAGTACAGGGATAGAGAATTAAGCACAGATGAACAGATAGAATTTGTCGAAAAACTTGTCAATGAATATGAGGTCAGGTATGTTGAAGATCCACTTGATGAAAACGATTATGATGGATTTTCAAAAATAACATCGAAACTTGGAGAAAAATGCCTCATCGTTGGCGATGACCTCTTTGTTACGAACAAAGAAAGGCTTAAAAAAGGTATTGAAATAGGTGCAGGAAATGCTATTTTACTTAAACCTAACCAGATAGGAACGCTTACAGATTTTATGGAAACAGCAAAACTTGCAAGAGAATCCGGATATTCAACTGTTGTTTCACATAGGAGCGGCGAAACTGAGGATTCTGCACTTGCGGACATTGCTGTTGGTATTAATGGCGAATATATCAAGACAGGTACAATTGGAGGGGAAAGGACTTCAAAGCTAAATCAGTTGATAAGAATAGAGGAAAATTTGGAGGAATAAAGAATGGCAGAACTTTTGGTATCAGAGGATGAGTATTTAAAAGCGGGTGTTCAGATAGGAACGCAGGTAAAATCCAAGCAAATGGTCCCTTTCATATTCAAGGTAAGATCAGATGGACTTTATATCTTGGATATATCAAAATCGGACCAGAGGCTGAGAATGGCGGCAAAATTCATATCCAGATTTGATATGGATAAGGTGCTCCTTGTTGCACAGAGACAGTATGCACAGCAACCAATAAAAATGTTTGCTAAAGCAACTGGTGCGAGGTACATTGCAGGAAGATTTGTTCCGGGTACATTGACAAATCCTAGCCTACCTGCATATATGGAGGTTGATGTTCTTTTTGTAAATGATCCTATTACAGATGTTCAGGCCATGAATGAAGCTGTAAAGATAGGTATTCCGATTATTGCACTTTGCGATGCAAATAACAGAACATCTTTCGTTGATCTAGTAATACCTACAAACAACAAAGGAAGGAAAGCACTATCATTAGTATATTACCTTATGGCAAGGGAAGTACTTATGAACAAGGGCATGATAAAATCATATGACCAGTTCCAGTATAAGGTGGAGGATTTTGAGGCACCCCTATGAGGGAGCCAGCAGTAGCAGGACAGTTCTACCCTGATAACATTGATGATCTAAAGAGGACGATAGAACAGAGTTTTCTAAATCCTATAGGACCTGGAAAGGTGCCTCTTCTGTCTGAAATTCGGATAGGAAATGTCATAGGAGGTATCGTACCGCATGCCGGCTATATATATTCTGGCCCCATTGCTGCACATTTCTACGGAGATCTTGCACAGGATGGCTTTCCTGAAACATTCATCATAATTGGCCCTAATCATACAGGTCTTGGATCCCTCATATCAATATTTCAGGATGATTATAAAACTCCTTTTGGTATTGTAAAAACTGATAGGGAACTGGTTAAGAAATTGCACAAAGATATTGTTGATATAGATCCGTCAGCGCATATTTATGAGCATTCGATAGAGGTACAGTTACCATTTTTACAGTTCTTTAAAAGAGAAATAAAAATTGTGCCTATAATAATGATGGCACAGGATTATGATTTTGCATTTACTCTTGCAGGTATTATTAAAGATGCCATTGCGGGTAAAGATGTTGTAATAATAGCATCATCTGACTTCTCCCATTACGTTCCAAAAAAAAGTGCTTACGAAAGGGATAGCCATGCCATTAATGCTATCATTGAAAAAAATATTAAAAGCTTTTATGAATCAATTGAAAAGTATGATGTCACCGCTTGTGGTTACGGCCCTATAGCAACGATGCTTATGGCAACGAATGGGAAACCAAAATTGCTAAAATATGCCACTAGCGGGGATATTTTTCCTATGAATGAAGTTGTTGGCTATGCATCATTTACAATAGAGAGGTGAAAAATATGGAAAACAAAAGTGGTTGGTTAAAAATAGACGAAAAAAAGAGGAAAGAAGTAATAGATTTTGCTGAGCAATACAAGAAATTTCTGAAAAAAGTAAAGACTGAAAGAGAGGCAGTGGATTTCTTTGAAGAAATAGCAAAAAAGAATGGATTCATACCATTGGAAAAGGCAAAGAGGACAGGGAAAGGAAAGTACTACATAAACAGGAATGGTAAAGCGATGGCTCTAATAACGATAAATGAGGATCTTGAAAATGGTTTCAGGATAATTGCAGCACATATCGATTCACCCAGGTTAGATCTTAAACCAAATCCTATCATTGAGGATAAGGATTCTCAAATTGTACTTTTTAAAACTCATTATTATGGAGGTATAAAAAAGTACCAGTGGGTAAGCAGGCCACTAGCCATTCACGGAGTTGTAATAAAAAAATCGGGTAAAAAAATAACTGTGAACATTGGCGAAGATTTAGACGACCCTGTCTTTTCCATCCCAGATTTGCTTCCACATTTGTCAAGGAAGGTACAGGGTGAAAAGAAGCTTCTTGAAGGTTTTGAAGGTGAGGATCTTCAGATCATTGTTTCTCACATTCCTGATGCAAAGGATGAAAAGAACCCGTTTAAAAAGAGTTTATTAAATTTGCTAAAGGAAAAATATTCTATTGAGGAGGATGATCTATATTCTGCAGACCTTGAGGTAGTTCCCGCTCACCAGCCTAGGGATGTTGGCCTCGACAGATCCATGCTTGGAGCATACGGTCAGGATGACAGGATTTGTGCTTTTACCACTGTAATGGCTGTAATGGATGCAAATTCAAAAATGAACAGCATTGTAATACTTTTTGATAAAGAAGAAATAGGTAGTGACGGAAATGTAGGTGCTCAAAGCAATTTCATAGAGTATGTTATCGCAAAGGCCATGGATTTGGTTGGAAAAAATTACAGTTATGGAAATTTTCTTGAAATTATGCACAGGTCAAAGGTTATAAGTGCCGATGTAAATGCAGTATTAAACCCATTATTCAAACAGGTTCATGATCTTAACAATGCAGCAAAAGCCGGGTATGGAGTTGTTGTAACGAAATATACAGGTTCAGGTGGTAAGTATGGATCAAGTGAAGCACAAGCAGAGCTAATTGCTGAAATCATGAACTTGTTTGAGAGAAAGAATGTTATTTACCAGTTCGGTTTACTCGGAAAAGTGGACGAAGGTGGCGGTGGCACTGTTGCAAAATATCTTGCAAAATACGGTATGCAGGTTATTGATATGGGTCCTGGTCTCATAAGCATGCATTCGCCTTTTGAACTCGTGAGCAAATTTGATATTTGGAGCGCTTACCAAGCTTACAAGGCATTTCTGGAAGGTTGAGCATGGAGGAAAACATTCTAAAAATTCTTCTTGAAACGCGTACCATAGCGGTTATAGGTGCTTCAAAGGATAGGACTAAACCAAGCAGAAGTGTAATGAGATATTTAATGCGGCATGGTTATAAATGCTATCCTGTAAATCCAACAGCAGATAACATAGGAGGAATAAAATCATATAAAACAATATTGGATATACCATATGACATAGATGTTGCAGATGTATTTTTACCGAGCGAAAAGGTAATAGACATTGTCAACGATGTGATAAAAAAGAAAGTCAAGGTACTTTGGATGCAGGAAGGAATAGTCAATGAAGAGGCAGCTAAGGTGGCAAGAGAGCATGGTATTGCGGTGGTAATGGACAAATGTATGATGACGGAGCATGTGAAACTAAGAAAAATGGGACTTATAGAATCTAAGCCAGTGCTTGAAAATATACCTGAAGAATTCTGAAAAACTTATATACCATCCATTCTTTTCTTTTTTAAATGTCTTTATCTGGATTTATAGTAAGCCTAATAATAAATTTCCTTTCACAGTTTAATTATTTTGGATTATTTATATTAATGACACTAGAAAGTACGATGCTCCCGATACCTTCTGAAGTAGTGATACCATTTTCTGGTTATTTGGCATATAAAGGCATTCTAAATATATATCTTGTAATAATATTTTCATCTCTAGGAGGTCTGGCAGGATCACTCATAGCCTATTACATAGGATATTTTGGTGGAAGAGCTTTTATTCTAAAATATGGAAAATATTTTTTCATTTCTGAGAAGAATCTTGAAACCGCTGAAAAATGGTTTAGAAAATATGGAAAAATTTCTGTATTTACAACAAGGCTTGTGCCTATAATAAGAACATTCATATCATTACCGGCAGGCATAGGTGAAATGCCCTTGAAGGAATTTATTTTTTACACATTTTCAGGCAGTCTTTTATGGAGCGCAATTCTTGCCTTCGGGGGTTATATGCTTCAGGATAGATGGGCAATTATTTTTAATATATTTTCAAATATGGATCCTGTCATTATTGGTATAGGTCTTGCAATCATTGCATATATATTTATAAAACTATATAAGGGATATAAAAATAATAAAAAGAATTTATAAATAGCTTTTCAGATCGTTAATTATACTATTTATTTCATTTATTTTTTTATTTAGATCTGCTTCTATTTCATTTATTATTTCTGCAAAGGATTTTGCAAGCCTGTATTTGTAAACGGGTCTTCCTTTTCCTTCCTTTTTAATATCCCTTTTTACAACCCATCCTTTCTTTTCAAGCCATTGCATCGCTATAGATACCTCAGGCTGCCTTAATCTTGCAGCTCTTTCTACTTCAACAGAAGTAACTTCATCCACTTTTCTAAGATAAACAAGTGTTCTTGCAATATTTTTCTGAAGTCCTGCTTCCATCAAATTTTTTACGAGTTTTTCATCCTTTTCCTCAAACTCTACCATAACATTCACCTGAGATATATATTATTTTCAAATATATAAGGTTTTCTAATATCATTAATTAATAATTAAAGAAAATTTAAAAATAGAAACCTTTATTTTCTTTTAGCTATTACTAAAAAATTATGATAGTTACGATGCCTGTAAATGGTGATTTTGGATTTGATTCTGAAATATTTGAGCATTTTGGAAGGACAAGATATTTTGCATTTGCAAAAATAGAAAATGGAAAGGTAATTAAAATTGATATTAAAGAAAACCCATACATGGAGCATGGTTTGGGTGATTTACCTAAATTCATTAAGGATAATAATGCGGATGTTATAATAGCCTATGGAATGGGTGAAAGGGCAGTGGAATATTTCAATTCATATGGTATAGATGTAATAACAGGTGCATCAGGCAAAATAAAAGATGTTCTTGAAGAATTTTTGAAAAATTCATTGATGATTGATAATTCATGGAAAGAGAAAGAAGAATTTGGTCATGAGGACCATGACAGAAATTGAAAAGAAATTACCAAAAAAGATAGAGTCAGATGAAGAAGGATTAAGGATTTCTACGCCTGTTGAAATAGCTGAATACAAAGCAAAGAGATTGGAAAATAAAAGCATAGCCGATCTTGGATGTGGCATAGGCATACAATCAATTTATTTTTCCAGACACTTTGAAAAAGTAATTGCCGTGGAATTAAATGATCAAAGGGTAACTATTGCAAAGAAGAATTTTAAAAAGTTTCATGTTAAGAATATAGAAATCTTGAAAGGAGATGCAATGGAAAAAAAAATTATAGATCACATTAAAGGCATAGAAATAATATTCTCTGATCCTTCAAGACCAAAAAAAGGTGAAGAATGGTCTATGGATGATCTTTCACCTTCTCCTGAAAAAATTGTAAAATCATATAAAGACCATGATGCATATGCTTTTGATGTTCCAGTACATATGCAAAAGGTTAAAATTAATGAAGGATGGGAAAAGGAATATATTTCAATAAGAGGCGAAATAAAAAGGCTTTCACTTTATTCGGGGAAAATAAAAAAATATGATTTAAGCGCACTTCTTCTTCCTTCTGAAGTAAGGGTCGTAAAAGATGAAAATATTGAAAGGGATATTATAAAGGCGGAAGAACCAATGGATTTTATTTTTGAAATAGATCCAGCAATATGGTATGCAGATCTCTTACCAGAACTTTTCAAGGAATTTAAAAATATGTATTTACTTTCATTGGATAAAAAAAGGGCTCTATCCACAGGTAATATTGAATACATAGATCCAAGGTTTAAAAACATCTATAAAAAAATTTTTATTGCAGATAATTTAAATCAGGTAAAAGATGAATTATCAAAAGCAAATGCTAGAAAGGTATATCTGAGATACAGAATAGAAAACGATTATTATGATATAAAAAAAGAACTAGAAAAAAATTTAAAGGGGAAATTGGATTTTTATATTTTTCAGTTTGATAGTAAATACATAGGTGCAACTAAAGAATAATTTCAGGCCATTACCTCTTCTCCAACGAAATCCTTTAAGCTTGTTTCCATATTCATTTCAGATATAAGCTCAAGTATTTCTTCTGCCTTATCTGCCAGTGCGTCATCCAGTAGCAATTCTTCGAGGTCATATGTTGTATGTTCTTTCATCCATTTTTTAATTTCAAGGGGTATTTTCATTTTAATCCTCTCCTTTTGTATGACACTTGTCATAAATACATAAGACATATATAAACATTTCCCCTATTTTACCATAGATTCCTTTATAGCTTTGTAAAGAGATTCAGGATCAATACCTGCGTATTCAACACTTTTAAAAAATTCATCTATTACTTTTTTTGCAAAATATATATCTTTCCCTTCAAGATTTTTTTCAAGCTTAAAAATAGATTCCTCAGGGTGAAGGAAAAAATCACCATATATATTTATTTTTTTTATTCTTCCATTTTCCCAATCTATGTCAAGTCTTATCAGTTTGGAACCCTTATCTTTGTATTCAAATTTCATAATTTTGATTAAGTAATAATTGGTATATTTCTTTTGCCATTGTATAATCTTTAAATGTATTTATATTGAAAAATTCATACTCTGGAAATTTTTCAGCTTTAATAAATAGTTTGGGTATCTGTTCAATAAATTCATGAAAAGAATCTTTTCTGGGATAGTTTAGAGCAGAAATTGAATACAGCGCGTGCAAAGGTTCCATATAACCATTTTCCCATTTTGGTATGATTGATAAATCATCTGGGTATAAAAGCATATTTTTTATTGATTTTATGGAAAAAAATGGTATATCACCACCAATAAAAAAAATATTTGTATTGAATTTTTTTAACGAATTTATTAATACGTTTATAGGACCTTTTCCTTCATTATCTTTAACAAATTTTGCATGGTCGATATAAAAATTAGCCATTGAATAAACAACAATTTCATCAAAAAGATTTGATTGATATAAATTTTCAACAATAATATCAATTATTCTTTTATTTCCTAGAGTAAGAAAATGTTTGTTCTTAAGCCTTACGGAATTACCAATAGGAATAACTGCAATTACCATAAAATTTATTTTATTAAATTTTTTATTTCATTAGGCTTTATAATCCCATATTCAGTAATAAAACCATCCACATATTTACTAGGTGTAACATCGAAAGCTGGATTATATGCTTCAACACCTTCTGGTGCTATCCTGCAATCACCCGCATAAAGGACCTCATTCTGTGATCTTTCCTCAATTGGTATTTTTGAACCGTTCTCTATATTTCTGTCAATGGTAGAAATGGGTGCTGCAACATAGAAAGGAACAGCATTCTCTTTGGCAAGCACGGCCTTTTCATAAGTTCCAATCTTATTTGCAAAATCACCATTCAATGCAATCCTATCTGCACCAACTATTATCAGGTCTACCTCCCCCTGCTTCATAATAAAACCTGATGCATTGTCCGCTATAATTTTATGAGGTATACCTTCCTGTTTTAATTCCCAGGATGTCAATCTTGCACCCTGTAACCTTGGCCTTGTTTCATCTACCCAGACAAATATATTTTTTCCTTCTTTTTTTGCATATCTCATAGGTGCAAGTGCAGTTCCCCAATCAATAACAGCTAGTGCTCCAGCATTACAATGTGTCATTATTTTTGAACCTTCTTTTATAAGAGCATTTCCATACTCACCAATCTTTCTTGACCTTTCTATAATGTCCTCAGCATAATTCCCTGCAGCAATTAAAGGATCTTCACCATTTTCTATTTTTTCTTGCATATATTTTATTGCATAAAAAAGATCATGCGCAGTTGGCCTAGTTGATGATAGTACTTCAGCTACCTTTTTAAGGTCCTTTTTTTGGTTATAAGCCTGGGCCATGCCATATGCTGCGGAAACACCTATAGCAGGAGCACCTCTGACAACCATTTCTCTTATGGCAAATGCAACATCGTTATAATCCATAGCATTGAAAATTTCAACTTTTTCAGGTATTTTTCTTTGATCAAGAAATTTTATTATTCCATTCTCATACCAGAGAGCTCTTATATCCTTTATTCCATCATTAAAGTGTACTTTCATAATTTCACCAATATGTTAATAACATAAAAATATTTTATTTTTTACAATTTTTTAAAATTTAATATATTATT
>ERZ1669250.130-NODE-130-length-39364-cov-5.576458_pt1 | contig 39364 bp, 31 predicted proteins | sample MGYA00579295_ERZ1669250 | MGnify/ENA primary metagenome ERZ1669250 (study PRJEB41166, sample SAMN08046056) | hot springs metagenome | biome: hot spring; feature: acid hot spring; material: thermophilic sediment; isolation source: thermophilic sediment from acid...
GTGCTCGCCCTCAGCAGGCGCGGCAAGAAGGGACCGCAGCCAGGCGCGAAGTCACAGCAGTAAAAAATAAAGCTCTCTTTTTTTCTTTATGTAGCGCAATGCGTAAATGTTGAGTTGGCTTTGTGAGCATGAGAGTTTCGAATATAAAGGCTTACGTTATTGGGGACGCCAACATGGGGTCGGCCACGTGGGCCTCCTACGGTATAGTTGTGAAACTGATCACGTCCACCGGAGAGGTGGGTTATGGGGAGGCGCTGCCGACGCTCAGACCGGCTGTGGTTAACGCATCGGTTGAACAGATAGGGAGGCTTTACGTTGGGAAAGAGGTTGAACGGATACGTCAGAACTACTCGGAAGTCGTCAGGCATGACTTCTATCTTCCGATGTCGGTTGAGTCCGTAACCGCTCTGAGCTCCATAGATATGGCCTCCTGGAATGTCTTGGGGAAGGAGCTCTGAGCTCCTGTTTTTCAGCTCATAGGCGGGAAGCTGAGAAACTACGTGCCCGCTTACGCGAATGGCTGGTACGCTGGGTGCGCTACACCGGATGACTTCTCAAAGAAGGCCGAGGTAGCCCTATCCGGTTCTCCCTATTTTGCGTTGAAGTTCGACCCGTTTGGTGCGGCATATGACCTAATTGACGATAGATCGTTAAGCGCAGCGGAGATGAGAGTTGCAGCCGTGGCCGAAGTGGCTTCAAAAAGAGGGTCCTCTATTATGATAGAACACCACGGAAGGTTCTCCGCGACGGCTGCCATATCGATCGCGGAAAGGCTTGCGAAGTACAGTCCCCTTTTTATGGAGGAGCCGGTGCACCCGGATGACTACGAGGGGCTTATGAAGTATCGGAATAGGGTGAACCTACCCATCGCCCTTGGAGAAAGAATTCTGACGCCGAGTCAGGCCCTTTTCTTTATGAAGGAGCACCTAGTTGACGTGCTTCAGCCTGATGTGTGCAACGTGGGAGGGATTACCGGAGCTAAGGAGATCTTGGACTTGGCAGATGCCTTCGGGGTTACCGTGTCGCCGCACAATGCCTTTGGCCCCATTCAGAACGCCGCGTGGCTTCAGCTGGCTTCGACGGCGAGGAACCTGCTCGCTCTCGAGGAGTTCTACCAGTGGTATCCCGATTGGAAGAGGCGCCTGGTTTACGACTCGACACCGATCGAAGACGGCAAGGTAAGGGTGCCAGATGGACCAGGGCTTGGTGTGAAGGTTAACGAAGGCCTGCTGGACGAGCTCAAGCTTGAGCCCAAGGCGGTGGACGTTGCCGATGAGCCCGTCTGGGTAGTCAGGGGAACTTGGAGGGATCGAGATGGTTTGTGAGGTGATCGCGCCAGTACTGACCCCGTTTGCCCACGGGGCGCCCGATTTGGAGGTCATGAGGGGTCACGTCACGGCCATTTTGGAGCAGGGTGCAGACGCTGTGTTTGTCTGCGGGACCACTGGCTTAGGTCCCTCGCTCAGCTTTCAGGAAAGGGTTGCCATACTTCGCTCTATCTCTGACGTAACGAACAGGATCATAGTTCAGATAGGAGGATTGAACATGGATGAGGTGATCGGGCTCGTTAAAGAATGCAATGAAAGAGATATCATGGGGGTGGCCTCTTTTGCCCCATACTACTATCAAAGGCTGCCGGAGTCGCACCTGCTGAAGTACTTTCAGAACATCTTGGAGTTGAGCGAGCATCCGGTCTACATCTACAACTATCCCGCTGGGACCGGAAAGGACCTGGATCCGAATTTCGTATCCAAGTTATCCGTGGCTGGGATCAAGGACACGAGCGAAAACCTGGTTCATAGCCTGGAATACAGGCGTAAAATGCCTTCTCTCAAGGTGTACAACGGCTCGGACTTTCTTGCGGCCGTTTCGTTGCTCGTCCTCGATGGCACCGTGGCTTCCGCCGCGAACTTCGTCCCGAAGCTCTTTTTTACGATGAAGCGCAGCGCTAGCAAAGGTCAAACGGACTCCCTTCTGAGGGCACAGTTTCTCATAGATGAGATAGTGGAGCTTGGAAGGAAATACGGGTACCTTTCATCTATCTATGATATCACGTCTTACTTCATGGGATACGACGTGAGAGGGCCCAGGCCGCCGATATTCCCATTGGGACGGGATGAGCGCGAACAGCTTTTAAGGCAGTTGGTCACGCTCAAAGAGCAGTCGGAGGAGATGTCGGAGTGAGGATAGCGGCGGTGGGAGAGCCTCTCATACAGCTTAACTCTGTGACCCGTGGACCCCTTAGATACGTGAAGTACTTTGAGAAGCACGTAGCTGGTTCTGAGCTTAACTTCCTCATTGCAGCGATGAGAAACGGCGCCGATGCGAGCCTCATAGCTAGGGTTGGAGATGACGAGTTCGGGACCGAGATATTGGAATATGCTAGGGGCCTGGGGATCGACGTTAGCGCGGTGAAGGTCGTTCGCTCCTACACGGGCTTTTACTTCGTGCAAAGAGGGTATCCCGTGCCTGGAAGGAGCGAGCTCATTTATCACCGGACCGGAAGCGCGGGGAGCTCCATTTCTCCTTCGGACGTTGAGCGTTCGGTGGTGTCGTCGGCTGAGCTTTTCCACACAACTGGAATAACGGCGGCTCTCAGCGAGAGCGCGTTAGCCGCGGTGAGGCGCGGCTTCCAAATTGCGAAAAAGATCTCCTTCGACACGAACATAAGGCTGAGACTTTGGAGCGCGGAAACGGCTAGGAGTGAGATAATGGGGCTCCTGGCGCAAACGGACGTCGATTACCTCATAACCGATCCCGATGACTCCCAGATCTTGATAGGTGAAAGGGATCCCCATACCGCCTACTCCCGGTTCAGGAAGCTCGGCGTTAAGGTCCTGGTGTATAAGGTGGGGTCTAGGGGAGCGTACGCCTTCGCCGAAGGGGAGCAGCGCTTTCAAAGGGGTTACAGGGTCAGCGTCGAGGATCCAACGGGCGCGGGAGACGCGCTTGCGGGGACCTTCGTGTCACTTCACATGAACGGAAGAGCGCTTGATTACGCTTTGACACATGCCGTTGCTGCCTCAGCTTTGGTGGTTACCGTGAGGGGAGATAACGAGATAATTCCCACAGAAGCTGATGCTAAAAAAGCAATAGATGGGCTCAAGGGTTGATGGCTGCGTAGCCCTTGGGAATCAGTTCTATGCCGCCAGCGGCCGTCTTCTCCCACGAGTGGTTGATGAGGAGCTCTTTTCCGTTTGAGAACCTGACTGCCTGTATCCACTTACTCCAACCCTCATGCCTGTCCTTGAATCCCTCCAGGCCGAGGACGCGCCTGTATATGAGATGCGGGTCGGACGACTCGAACGGCCACGGGCTGGCCGCGACCCACCTCTCGAACGGAAACGTGATGAAGTAAACCCTCCCCTTTCCGAGCTGGTTCTTTACAAGTATTGGCAGGCCGCCGGAGTAGAGGAGGACATCTCCTCCCTTGACTGGCGCGATGCTTGCGTCGTAGTTCCATTGGTCGTGAAAGGCCTCGGCAGCTGAGAGCCTTACGGAACCGCCATCGACCTCTACTGAGACGCTTTCCAGCCTGGCCGCGTGGTTGTAAAACAGGTCGTGTTCTATTCCAAGGGACCTTAAGTTAAACCACGAGTTAAACCCGTAGCTGAGCATCACCGACCCTCCCTCTTCGACGAAGTTCCTCAGCGCTTCTTGGGTCTTAGCGGTGTACCTTATGGCATAGGGTAGGATGAGAAGCCTTGGCCAGCTGTAAGAGGCTTGAGACTCGTCGATTACCTGCTTGCTAAGGGTCTGCTCGTGCATCACCCTTGGATTTATCCTGTTTTGCAACAACATGCAGAATGCCGACAGAAGCGAGGAAGAGATCGCGTAGGCCTCGTGCTGCGATGTAAAGGGGTATTGCTCGTGCACGTAGGACGGTATCAAAAGGCCAACGTCATCTTCGATTGGCGCTGCATCGCCAAAATCCCTTAAGAACTGAGAGAACTTTTGAAGCTCGAGGCCCTGTGGCTTTACCTTCCAGTCCACGGTCGTGACGCCGTACTCAAGTTCGTGAGGGTGATGAGAGTAAGGCCTTTGGTTCTTGAGGTCGAAGTCGGAATAGCACCAGCCCCATGCCCCTGAGGCGCCGGCCGCTAAGCTGCCCGAGAGCAGCGCCCTGTAGTAACCAGCTATGTGTTCGTCAGATCCCAGAACGGAAGACGCACCAAATTCCTCGAGTATCACGGGCTTATCGTTTATCCTAGAGGCCTTTAGCACGAATTGGGGAAAAGTCGTCTGGCGATAGGCGTCGGAATCTGGGGTATAAGTGTGCGGGCCATGGTAGTCGACGAGATCGGCGTACTCAAAAGGATCGAAACTACTGGGAGCGATAATTCCCCAATATCCATCGCCCGTGGATACGGGATGAGAGCGATCGATGGACTTAATCAGGGTTAAGGTATTTCTTATCCATTTGGTAACTACCTCCTTCTTATCGGTGGCATATATGGGGAGCTCGTTGCTCAAGATCCACCCGCCTACCGCGGGATGGCTTTTGAAGCGCTTCACGAGGGTGGAGATGTAAAAGTCTGTTTCGCGCTCTAGCTCAAAGAAGTTCCTGTCCTTCCAGGCCGGATCCCAGTTCTCTCCAGACATGTGGCCCACGATAAAGGTGAGGTACACCTTCACGCCGGCCGCCTGCGCGAGGTCTAGGAAATCCCTTAGTTCCTCCATGGAACCCTCGTTCACGGTACCCGGAGAGTCCTGAAAGTCGGGCCAGAAAGTGAACGCCCTAACGACGTTCACTCCAAGCGACGATATCTGCTGCAGCTCCTTTTGGATGACCTGCCTGTCGAACTCCCTCCACATGAGGGGGCCTCCTTTCTTGCTCCAATAGTTTAGGCCTATGATAAACATGACTTACATTTTCGGTGAACTTAAAAGGGTGTCTGGGCTTAGCGTTTTACTTGATGGCACGCAAGCTTTTTCAGTTATTAGTGAGATAGATTTATGAGAAAAACTTTTGTGGCATTAATAGCGGTCATCGTTATAGTTATGATAGGAGCGGCAGCCGGCGCCTACCTTCTTGAACCAAGGCAGCCGCAAGTTTACACGCTATTTCCACCGCGGACCAACGAGACGTACGAGCTTTCAACCGCTCAAGGGGGTTTCAACATCCCGTCCACAAGTCCAGAGCACTTCGTCACGATTAGCAACCAAAGCTACTACGCCATGGCTGAGGTTAAGGGCGATGGCCTATCGCTCATGATGTCGCCCTTTATGTGGAACTTGGCGGGGGCAAACGGCTCGGTTAACATGATTTTCAGGGACGACAGGCTACAGGTTTCCATGAACCTGAGCGAAGTGACCGACATAAGCGATATAAAGGTCACAGGTTACCCTGGCTTGATGTACGGCAAAGAGCTCTGGTTCCCCTTTGGGACGGCCACAGAGCAGCTAAAGGCGCTGGCCCTTCCCTCGATCGTTTCCGATCTTCCCAACTTCTACTCGGTTTTGAATTACTCGACCTACGTTTACGCTGGCAGCATTGGAGATTTCTCTTACGACATGTGGCTAACGAGCAACCCGAACATAACGAGCTTGGGGTCGAAGGACATCGAGGTCATGATATGGATGTACAGCCAATCACCATGGCTTTCGCAGCCTTTTGTTAACGTGGGCACGGTAAGCGCCCCGACCATAATCAACGGCACGACCGTCATCGCCCAATATCAAGTGTACGTCCTGCCTCACACCGGCAGCGCCACCGGGTGGGCGGGCGTGTACTTTGTCCTTGAATATCCCTCGGCAGGAGGGGTGGCAAGGGGTGAGGTGGGAGTTCCCGTCAAGGATTTGCTCGAGGACATATCTTCCCTCCTTCCCAAGGTTGGCCTCAGCTTTTACAATCCCAGCACATATTACTTGAATGCCATTCAGGTTGGAATGGAAACGTATTACAGCGCGACCAACTCCCTTGTGGCCGGCTACACGCTTTACTCTTGGAATGTCGTAATAGGGAGAGTTGCTCGATAGATTTATACGCCTTCATGCGGTTGTAGGGCATGAAAAGTTTCGTTGAATTTACGCTTTTTGCGGTGCTGCTGCTTCTTTCGGCCGCTCCGGTTCTTGTTTTTGGAGCAGCAGCTCCCGCGTACGCCTTTGATGGGGCATACGCGGTTTACCAGATGAATTTCACGCTGAGCGGCCTTACCGGCAGCTTAACGTACTCTGGACAGGTTCGCTATCAGGTAAGCGACGTCAACGCGCAACAACAGACGTTCCTTATCTCCGTCACTTTTTATGGAAACCTAAGCGAGTTTTACCGGAATGGCACGAGCACCACTGCCACGTTCTCGAATCCCACGGGCTTCCCGGCTTTGAACTCCAGTTACATAGGGATGCTTAACGCTGGCAAGCTGCCCCCTGGCACACCCTCTAACGTAACTGATACCACAGGCGTTGTCATGAACGTACCAGCTGGAAAGTTCATCACAGATGAAGTCAACTTTGGGGAGGGTAACGTGGATTGGTTTGACCAGAGGACGGGCATGCTCGTGAAGGAAGTGGTATACTTGGGCCCGGGAGAGCCTCTTAGCTTTGAACTGGTAAGTACCAACGTGGTGGTTCGTGGGCCGAGCTACGCGCCATATGAGTACTTGGCCGCGGTGCTCGCCGCTTCGGCGGTGATAACCGCACTGGTGGCCTGGATTGGCTCTCGCAGGGGATCGAGCGCTAGATCGGAAAAGGAGGGAAGTTCGGCATCAAGCACGACATCGGACACGGGTAGCGGGTCAACTGAACACACTTCCGGCCCTTCCGCTCCGGAAAACCCGTCGTAGCAGCTCGGCAAAAGCTCAAAAGGTATTTAAGCGCTGGGAGAACCTGCATTATGTGTAGAATATTTGCCATAGCTTCTTCCAAGCGCGATGTGGCACCGGTCCTGAAGGTTGGGCTCAAGAGATTGGAGTACGGGGGGTACGACTCCTCTGGTATGGCAACGGTCGGCGGCGGCGAGCTCATGGTGAGGAAGGGAGTGGGCAAGCTAGAGGAAGTTGACAAGAACGTGCGCTTCGACGAGATGAAGGGAAAGATAGGCATAGCTCACAATAGGTGGGCCACGCATGGCCTTCCGACCGTCACAAACGCGCACCCTCAGCTTGACTGCAAGGGCGAGATAGCGGTCGTTCATAACGGCGTGATAGAGAACTTCTTTGAGCTAAAGGAAAAGCTAATTAAAAAAGATCACGAGATCAGGTCTAGGACGGACACGGAAATAATAGCGCATCTCATAGAGGACTACGCAAATCAGGGAATGGACTTCGTCAGCGCCGTTATGAGTGCCATGCGCGAGTTGCAGGGGTCCTTTGCGCTTGCCATAATCAGTAAGAAGGAGCCTGACAAGGTCGTGGTGGTTAAGAACGAGAGCCCCCTTCTATTGGGCGTGGGAAACGGGGAGAATTACGCCGCGTCAGACGCCGTAGCCTTCATAGATTCCACTAACAAGATCATTCCGCTTGACGACGGAGAGATGGCGGTGATAACGCCCGACTCGTATGAAATATACAGGATAGGCGACGGAGCGAAGGTGGAGAAGCACCCAGTGGAACTGAAGATGAGCGTTGATCAGGTAAGCAAAGGAGGTTACGAGCACTACATGCTCAAGGAGATAATGGAGCAGCCAACGTCCATAAGGTATACCCTTAATCTTCAAAAGCCCTACCTTGACGTCTTGACAGAGCTCATAGACAGGGCCCGCGTAACGTACTTGGTGGGGGCCGGTACTTCGTATAACTCTTGCCTCGCGGGTAGCTACATGTACTCTTACATGTCAGCGCTCCCAACGATACCCTCCGTTGCCAGCGAGTTCGAGGAGCAGTACGGCAAGGCACTTGACGCTGACTCAGCGCTTCTCTTGGTCAGCCAATCGGGAGAGACCGCCGACGTGCTCAGGATAGCGAGCTACGCGAGGCTTAAGGCGAGCACTGTCCTGGCCATAACAAACGTGGTTGGGTCTACCATAACGAGGATAACGAGGGCTTACATAATCCAGCAATCGGGACCCGAAATAGGGGTCGCGGCCACAAAAACCTACACATCTCAGCTGCTAGTTCACATGAAGCTTGCCATGAACTTGGGAAAGAAGCGCGGCAAGCTGTCGCAGATGGAAATGGACCAGTACGAGGAGGCCATGGAAGGTCTCCCCAAGCTGGTGGAAGGCGTGCTCACCTCCACATCGGACAAGATGAAGCAACTCGCGGACGTGCTTTACAAATCGCCTCACATATTCTTCATGGGCAGAGGGATAAACACGGCAACCGCTTACGAGGGGAGGCTTAAGATGCTTGAGATCTCCTACATACCGTCCACCGCTTACTCGGCAGGAGAAAGCAAGCACGGTCCCATAGCCCTTATCGAAAAGGGCGTTCCCGTAATATTCATAGCGCCGAGGGACAGCACGAGAAAAGTGATGATAGGCAACGTCATGGAGATAAAGTCACGCGGTGGGCAGATAATAGCCTTCGGAGAGGAGGACGACAAGGAGCTGAGGGAGCTCAGCGACTTCTACGTTGGCATGCCCCCGATGCTGCCCATAGTCACTCCCATTGCTTACGTGCTTCCGCTTCAGCTTCTGGCTTACTACACTGCCGTGAAGAGAGGCCTTGATCCGGATAAGCCCAGGAACCTAGCGAAGTCGGTGACGGTTCAACGAGACGGCAGCTTTTAATGCGTTTGCAAGGGATATGTCGTGGATCTCATAGATTTGGGCTGGCTTTTCGTCGTCTCGTTTCTAAGCAACGCCACGCCCTTCTTTGGCGCCTCCTATACTCTCATCGCGGTGGGAATGCTCTACCAGTTCGGCGTGAACCCACTGAACGTAGCTGAGTCCATTGCGATCACGGCTATTGGCGCGTCGGTATCGAAGAACGTCATGTATGCCTTGGGGATAGGGCTGAGAACGCCGTTATCGGGCAACAAGAACGTCTCCTTACTTAAAAAGTTCGCGAAAAAGCGCTCATTTTACGTCACTGTTTTCGTGCTCGCTTTTTTGCCGGTTCTTCCCCTTGACGATTACCTGTACGTGGGAGGTGGAGTGGCCGCTGCCTCCGCGCTAAAGGTGAACGCCATGGCCTTGGCGGGAAAGCTTGCCAAGAGCGCCTTTGAGATCCCCGTTGAACTCGCAGGCCTTTTCTACTTGGGAGGCTTTACGAAGCGCTTTGGCCTTTCGCTTATCGATCTCTCTGCCAGTTTTGCGGTGGCCTTCGTGGTTCTGGGCTACGTGCTTCTAAAGGTCGATTGGGAGAGCGCGCTGAGAAAGACGGGCCTAGCGAAATGCTTTTTCGGTACGGATGAGTGATCCAGCTGATAAAAATCTCAGCTGGAGGTAAGCCACCACGATAGAGATGAGTTCGATAACCAAAGTTTACGGCAATGGGCAAGTCGCTCTCAGAGACTTCACGGGAACAATCGGGTCGAGGCGCGCGACCGTACTCGGCAGGAACGGGGCGGGAAAAACCACGCTCTTGAGGATATTGTCCACGCAGCTGAAGCCAACCAAGGGAAGCGCTTCAATAAACGGGTACGACGTGATCTCTGAGGCGAGGAAGGTCAGGGAGCTCGTGTGCAGCATTCCCCAGGAAGCCCAGACCGCTGGGATGGCCAGCCCCTACGAGCACGTCTTCATGTACTTAGTGGCCAGGGGCTTCTCCTTCTCGGAGGCATCGGCTGCAGCGAGGAAGGCGCTAAAGGAGCTGGACCTCGGTGACTTCATGGATCGTCCAACGGATGAGCTCTCGGGTGGTATGAAAAGGAAGGTGTTCGTGGCCATGGCGCTTGCCTCCAATGCTGAGGTAATATTTTTGGATGAGCCGACGGTTGGTCTTGATCCCATATCAAGGCTTTCGGTTTGGCAGGCCATAAGGTCGCTAGATTCGCAGATAATCCTTACCACGCACTACATGGAAGAGGCCGCAGCTCTCAGCGATGAGATACTCCTTGTGGACAAAGGGAGACTTGTGGTAAAGGGAACGGCTGATGAGTTGTTGAGACCGCTGAAGGGAAAGGTGAGGGTCGAGGGAGTTGGCGACATAAGGATTGGCGGCATTAGCATTTCATACGTGGATGAGAGCAAGGCATCAGAGTTCGTGGGGCGGGCAGTAATAAGGCCAGTGGGGCTTGAAGACGTCATGATAACCATGGGTGCGGCGCCAGAAGATGCGATGCCAGAGGATACGGGCACCAAAGGAGGGCGAGCGAAATGGAGAGTCAGATGACGAGCGAGCTAGGGCAAAGGCTGCGTTTCGTGGCGGCCTTCACGTGGTTTTACGGCTACTCAGGCATGAAGAGGGGACCTTTCTTCGTGTTGTCATATCTCAGCCTTCCTCTATCGCTCCTCTTCTTCATATATGTGATATCTCACGGCGCTTATCTCGCATTCGGGGTGCTGGGAGGCATATTGGGCATAGTTTCTGGCAACTCCTTGACGTCGGTTGGGGATTTCGTGTTTTTGAGAAGGGAGCTTAAGATACAGGACTTGTTAGTGGCCTCAAGGGTAAGGGCAATGGACTACGCAACGGCACTTATGCTGAGTAACTTAGTTTACTCCTTGCCCGGTCTTATCCTTTACGCGGTCTTAGGTGCGTTACTTCACATTTATGACTTGGCTGGTTTCGGGATACTCGTGATCATGGTAGTTGTGCTTTCCGTGTCGTCGACATCCATGGCAATGCTCATCGCTAGCCACGTAAGGCACATGAGGAACGTCTGGGGAATATCAAGTCTTTTGTCCGTGCTTTTGACGCTTCTGCCTCCGCTTTACTACCCATACAGCGATCTTCCCAAGTACGCCTTCTACGTTCTCCTCGTATCTCCGTCCACTCCTATATCGGCTCTATCTCAGTGGTATCTCGGATTGCAACCTGCCTCGCCTCTCTCATTGATCGCGGTGCTCGTTCAGCTGGTTATTTATCCAACGCTTGCCATAAAGTTCATGAAATGGGTTGATGAGTAAGGAGACGCGCGAAAAATTCCTGTCAGGATAGGCTGAGAAGGGCCCTGGAGGACGCGTCTGCTATGGCTTCGGACACGGTCGCGTGCTCGTATCCCGAGTAAGCGAGGTCCCTTGCCGTGGCTCCGAGCTTTATCGCGAGCGCTAAGTGGCTTATGAGCTCCTCAGCGTCGTATCCCACGAGTCCTCCTCCGAGGATCTTCCCCTTCTTGTCAAATATGAGCTTGACCATTCCTTCGGTCGCACCCAAGGCCATGGCCTTTTCGTTATAGCCAAGGTTCGAGGTGCCAACAACGTAATCGATGCCGGAAGCGACCGCTGCCTTTTCGGTGAGTCCTACTTCAGCGAACTGGGGCACGGTGTAGAGGCCTGACGGAAGTAGCTGGTGGTTAACCGGGAAATCAATTCCCGCCGCGTTGAGGGCAGCTGCCTTGCCCATGTACATTGCTCTTGTGGCACCCTTGTACGAGGCGGCTTCACCTATCGCGTAAAGCCAGGGCAAGTTCGTCCTGCAGTGATCATCAACGATCACAAATCCGTTCTTGGTCTTTACTCCCAGATCATCCAGTCCCAGTCCTTCGGTGTTTGGAAGCCAGGCATGAGACGGCACTATGGCGTCGAACTCGATCCGCTTTTCCGCACTCTCAACCTCATAACTTATGGAATTTTCAGATAGGCCTTTGACCTTTGCGCCCATGTCGAACTTTAGGCCATTGCTTTCCAGCGCTTGCCTTAATGCGCCCGTGAGCTCTTGATCGAACTGCGGAAATAGGGAATCGTTTTCGTCAACCACGATTACTTCAGCCCCTGAGGATGCCAGCAACTGCCCTATCTCGAGCCCGCGTATGGAGGGAGCTCCTCCCTGGTAGACCACGACGCTTTGAGGGACGTCTTCCAGCTCCCAGAACTTGTCAACGGTGAGTATCCTCGATGGGTCTACGCCCTTCAAGGGGGCTAGGTCGTGGCGTGCCCCAGTGGCTATGACGACCGAGCTTGCCTCTAGTTCTTGTCCATTAACCTTGACCCCGCCGCTCTTAACCGAACCGTTTCCCGAAATCACATCAACTCCCAGCGAGTCCAGCACTGACTGCGCAAGCTCCGCGGTCTTTTCGGAGATCTCCTTTGCCCTCTTTATGTTGAGCGCGAAGTCTACCTTTATGGGCGACGCGAAGCCACCGTTGCCGGAGTAATGCGAAAGCGACACGTTGGAAAGCGCCGCGTCTGCGGGAATGCAGCCTACGTTAACGCACGTCCCACCGATCTTCTTCCTCTCCACCACAGCCACCTTCTTTCCCAAAGACGCGCTGGTCACCGCGCCCACGTAGCCTCCTGGTCCTCCGCCCAAGTAAACAACATCGTACATACGTGCCTTTATTATGGCGTTATTAAGTGTGTTCCCGTATCTGCACATGCCAATGTCTTAAAAGCTATGTAATAACGCCGTTATGAAGGAAGAAGTCGCTTTGGACCTTGACGATTACGGCCAGGGAAGGGCCAACGTCGACCAGCGGTACTTCAATGACAACCTAGCCCCCGTTCCAAAGGGGTCAAGGGACTGGAGCTGGGTTAACTTCACGACCGTATGGGCTGGCATGGTCCACAACGTAGTGCAGTTTGAGATAGCGGGGCTGCTCACCTTCGAGTTCGGTCCCATCCTTGCCATGGTGATTACCGCTTTGGCCTATGGAACGGAACTCGTGGCCATGTACCTCAACGGCCACATGGGAGCTAAGTGGGGCATACCCTTTCCCACAAGCATAAGGGTCTCCTACGGTATTAGGGGATCATACATACCCATAGTGTTGAGGGCTTTTTCGGCCCTTTTCTTTTTCGCGATACAGACTTACGTCGGTGCCACGCTTATCAGCTCGGTTATGGGACTTTACTTTCCGTGGTGGTCTTCATTAACCGAAAACGTGATCGGAATGCCTTTGAACATGGCCGTTTCGTTTGCGGCCTTTTGGCTCATCAACTTGCTTGCCCTGTTCAGGGGAATGAAGGAGGTTAAGTACTTCGAGCTGGTGTTGGGGCCTGTCATATTGGCGTCCTTCGTGGGCATGATGGCATATGGCCTTTACCTAGCTCACGGGCTTCAGGCGATAACTTACGTGTCATCGTTAGCGCATCCCAACGCTACTCCCTTCTCCATGGCCTTGGCGGTGGCCTCTCTGGCCGGTGCCTACTCGACGTTGGTGCTTAACATAATGGACTTTACGAGGTTTGCCAAGTCGCAGCGCGATCAGCTGATAGGCCAAGCCATAGGCTTTCCCGTGATTTTTGTGGCCTTTTCGTTTGTTGCAGCGGGAACCATATCATCGCTGATATACGTGTTTCACATACCCTCCTCAGAGGCCATCGCATACGTTAATCCCGTGAACATAATGTACCTATTATCGGCTAACAAGTGGATCTCAGCTGCCATAGGGATGACGCTAATAGCGGCCACCGTTGGGGTTAACGTTGCCGCAAACCTAGTCTCCCCGGTTTACGACATGCTTTCCTTCTTCCCAAAGCTCAATTGGAAGAAGGCGTCGGTGCTGGCGTCATTGGTGGGCGTGGCGTTTGCCCCATGGTATTGGTACACGAGCGCCACAAACATATTGAACGCGCTAAACGTTCTCGGGAGCGCATTGGGCTCCGTGGCCGGCGTGATGATGGTTGATTATTGGATAATAAGGAAGAGAAAGATCTCCCTGGCTGACCTCTTCTTGAGAGGTGGGGCTTACTGGTACGATAATGGGATAAATGCCGTGGCTTTGGTGGCGACGGCCGTAGGTGCCGCTATACCGGTATCTGGTGCGCTGTTGGGATTTGGCCCCTTGAGCGATTTTGGATGGTACTTGGCGTTGTTTGCCGGAGGAGGGATGTACCTATTCCTCGCGAAGGCTATGAGGCACGGCTTTCGTTGATCGCAAAGTGAGCAAAGTAAGCCTTAACACAAATAAGAAGGTTATTGGGCAAATACCCTAAAATAAGCAGGCATGAGAAGCTTATGCAAACAGTTAGTTCTGAAAGGCCAAGCGAGCCCTCCCTTGAGGTTTATCACAGGAACAAAGAGGAGCTCGAGAAAATGCCTGTGCTTGGAAGGACGAAGACGGTATGCCCCGTGTGCAAGCGGATAATAGACGGCGTGATTTACAGGGACGGAGATTACGTGATGATAAGGAAGGAGTGCCCTGAACATGGCCTATTTATCGAGAAGTACTGGGAGGACTACTATCTTTACGACAAGATGAGCAAGTTGCAGTACAACGGAAGGGGACTGGAGAACCCCAACTACATTCCGGACACGCTGGGGGCGAACTGCCCCTTCGACTGCGGGCTGTGCCAGAGGCACCTGTCGCATACCGCCCTTGCAAACGTGGTCATCACAAACAGGTGCCACTTGAATTGCTGGTATTGCTTCTTCTACGCCAAGGAGGGAGAGCCCATTTACGAGCCGACCCTAGACGAGTTTAAGAAGCTCTTCGCGAACCTGAGGGCGCAGCGCCCTATTCCTCCCAACGCCATACAGCTCACTGGCGGCGAGCCCACCATGCACCCACAGATAGTCGAGATAGTGAAGGCCGCCAGGGAAGCCGGTTTTGAGCAGGTACAGCTGAACACAACAGGTATAAACCTTGGTCTGAATCCCGACCTCGCCGTGAGGTTGAGGTACGCGGGCGTCAACACGCTCTACCTCAGCTTTGACGGGGTAAGCATGAGGGCCAACCCCAAGAACCACTGGGAGATACCCTTCATTTTGGACGCGGCCAGGAAGGCCGAGCTGGGGATAGTTTTCGTGCCGACCGTCATAAGGGGTATAAATGACCAAGAGCTGGGCGCCATGGTGAACTTCGCCCTTAACCACCTTGACGTGGTGAGGGCTGTGAACTTCCAGCCCGTTTCGTTGGTCGGAAGGATGCCCGATAAGGCGAGGGAGAGCATGAGGATCACGATCCCCGGCATGATAAAGGAGCTTGAAGAGCAGACGCATGGTGTCATAAACAAGGACGACTGGTATAGCGTTCCGTACACCGGGGCTTTTGACAAGTTCCTTGAGGCGGCCACGGGCCGCTACATGTACGACATGTCGATCCACTTCGCGTGCGGCATGGGGACCTACGTCATACTCGACGACGACAAGAGGATAATACCGATACCCGAGTTCATTGACGTTTTGGGCCTTAACGAGTACCTCAAAGAGGAATATGAGGAGATAAAGGACGACAACCGCATCAGCAAGAAGATCAAGGCCGCCAAGGTCTTGCTTGGCGTGAGGAAGTTCATAGACGAGAAGAAGCAGCCGAAGTCCGTTAACTTCTTAAAGCTTCTGACGAACTTCCTTGTGAACAAGGACTTCAACTCTCTCGGCGCTATTCATCACAGGACCCTTTTCTTGGGCAGCATGCACTTCCAAGACGAGTACAACTACGACATAGCCAGGGTGGAGAGATGCGACATACATTACGCGATGCCAGATGGCGAGGTGCTTCCGTTCTGCACTTTCAACGTCTTCCCGGAGATATACAGGGACAAGATACAGAGGCAGTACAGCATACCGGCAGATGTTTGGAAGAAGCAGCACCCGAACTGGAGTTACGACGCTGATAAGTACAAGAGGGACGTAAAGAAGCTCCAGGAAAGCGAGCTGTACAGGAAGGTATATGGAGGTATAGTGGACTACTTCGCGCTTCCGGTTAACGGAGGAAATCCAGTGCCCTTCGCGAGGCCGGAGCTTCCGTCGGTGGGAGACTCGACGGCCAACAGCGAGAAGTTCGGGGTAAGGGTGAAGAGGTGACCGAACGTGTCAGAAGTCCAGGACTCGGAGAAGAAGAAGCAGGCGGATGCGACCGGCGAGGGCGTGGAAGAGACGTCAAAGGTGGGAATTCGTATAAACGCGCGCGCCGTCGGAAAGCACAAGGAGACCCCCTCTTTTTCGGAGGCCGGAGCCTCTTATGAGGACGAGCTGATTGAGGAGCTTGGCAAGAAGTATCACGTTCCATACAGGATCGTCAAGGAGGCAGTTGTAGCCGTGAAGAGGGCGGATCTAGGAGATCAGGGAAGGGCGGCCATGCTCCAGTATAAGCTCATGACCGATGACGCCATAATAAAGGCCAGCGTGAACTACATAACGGGAAAGATAACCATCATTTATAACCCGAAAGGCGCCAAGAACTTAAGGCCCAAGACCGACCTCGACGCCATAGTCGCAAAGCTTCACGCGGAAGGGATAGAGCCACTCAGCGTCGAGGAGCACGACTACGATTACTACCGCGAGTTTTACTCCTATGCGTTTAACCCTCCTAAGATCAGGGACAGGCCTCCCTATGGGTACGATGCCGAGAAGTGGAAGAAGATCAGAGAAGATTACGAGAAGGAAAGGCAGAAGCACGAAGAGGAGAAGAGGAGGAAGTTCAAGGAGTGGCAGCAGGAATACTACGAAAGGCACCGCGACGTCCTGGATAAGTTTCCTGCTGACTTGGCCTGATTGACCGCGGTTTTAATTGAAGGCGAGCCTTTTCGCATAGTTGGATATGTGGAAACCTCCCATAGATTTAGTCATTGATTTTCTGATAAATCCGATTTTTATTACATCTTAAATTTTCTCTGATTTTTGTTCACGAAATAATTGCACTTAATAAAATTTCAAGCGAATTATTTAATGAAGTGAGCCTTCCGATAGGTTTTAAAGCGGTGGTCACATAGCTTTTCATATTGGCAACCGATGAGTCGCGCCCTTTTTGGAAGGGCTTGGTTTCGGAGCTTTCGTCCTTTGCGAGATCGCTTTACATTGAGAACGTCCCGTCTTACGGAAACAGCTTCTGGTTTCAGCTTGGCTTCTACATAATAGCGCTCGGCTTGCTGTTGGGCCTTACGGGAGGCATAATGCTCCTATTCGGCCCCTATTGGTGGAATTACACCACGGTCGGCATGTACGTTAGCCAAATCCACTTTTGGGCAGCGGAGCTGCTCATAACTCTCCTCTTCCTTCACGTGCTCGTTAACTTTTCGACATCGGCTTTCAAGAAAAGGAAGGACACGTGGGTCGTGGGCGCACTCATGCTTGTCCTTGCGCTTATAACCTATGCTTTTGGCGTGGGGCTTAACAACACGGTCGTTGCTCAGTACAACGACAAAAGCGCTGCTGGTTTCTGGAACTCCCTCTTGCTTGGCTACTGGATAAACCCAGAGAACTTCGGCGCCGTCCTCGGTTGGCACGTGATGGTGGTGCCCGCGTTGCTAGTATTGTTGTTGGGTGTCCACTTTCTCTTGGTTGAGAAAAGAGGCATTAGCCTACCTCATAGGAATGACGTCAAGTACTCCATGGTGAAAGCGGATCACAAGAAGATGTTCGTCAGGACAGGGGCGATCTTGGTCATCGCGGTGGCGTTGGGAGTGGGCCTGGGCCCGCTTTGGGCTAATCCCTTCGTCCCCGCGCTCAATACCACTTGGGCGTCACAGCACTATCCCGATCTGTTCGCCTCGACCTTGATACTCGAGTACAATCGCACCTCGGGGACGGCAACCTACATGAAGCTGAGTCCCATAGGTTTCGTCAACCCCTACTCGGATTCTTCAGATCCCATGACCTACGTTAATACCACTTGGGTTTACGTCGTTGGGCCTTACGAAAGGTACGTCAACTTGACTGGAGCCACCAACGAGCTCTCGAGGTTTTTAAGCGAGCCTGCCCCTGAACGGGTCGATCAGCTAAACGCGGCTTATTCGTATTTTGCCAATAACGGTTCCATTGATGAAGCGATCAACTCATCAAACCCCATGGAGAGCGTAGCAGCAGATCTCACGAAGCTGGCCATGGACGGGATTTACGGCGGAATCCTGACGTCGGAGACCTACGATCACAGTAGTCTCGATCAGACTTACGAGATAAGGCTGTTAACGGACATGGGGCTCATACACAATGTGGAAGGGATACAGTACAAGATAAACGAGAAGTACATGGGGATGATCAAGTACAACGTCGAGCCTTGGCAAATCGGGGCTTACTGGATGGCCCCCTATGATGTTCTAGAGGCATGGGGAGACGGCGTGCCCGGCTGGCATTCTTTGTACAACGAGCTCATAATAACGGCGCTCTTCTTGATTCTGATCCTGTTGCCGTGGATCCCAGGTCTCAGGGACTTACCGGACGCGCTTCACCTGTACAAGCTCTTCTGGAACAGGTTCACGATCCCAGAGATGAGACCGAGATCAAAGGAACCTGTCGCGAAAGGCGGTTAGCACGTAAAGGAGGTTCCTCTCGGAGTTGTACGTTATCCGTCCAGAGTAACAAAGCTCCACGATCCAGTCGTAGAAGTCTTTCCCGAGGTATTTCCTCGATGGGTTTAGGTAAAGTTCTCTCAGTTCCTCAGAGAAGTTCCCCTCCGGGTTAACGTCGTCAAGAGAAGACAGGGTTTCCTTCCACGCGTAGTCAAAACCCAACTTAAGCCTTATTAACGCCCTGGCTATGTCCGGCTCGTAAATGGGGCCAAGCTCTTCAAGAGCCCTGAGCGCGTCGATGGCTTTGGGCGAAAGGCTCGGAAGGGCGTCCACGAGAGATATGGGCTTCATGGGGCTAAGGTAAATGGTGCTGCTCAGCGTTGCCCTCGGCGCGCTTGAAACGTTCTTCGCTATCCATTGCGAGGCCTCTGGCATGAGTTGTGAAAGGCTCCACTTCCGCTGGGTGGGAAGCTTCTCGATGGTGTTTATCCCCCTCTGTTTTGCGTAGGCGTAGGCCGCAAACACCGCATTGAGCGTGGCTTCGTCCTCGAGTACCGAAGGGCCCCACTTAGCTAGGTATATGCCCAGAGCTGGATCGCAAGACTTTACCCTATCAATAAGCTCCGCAAGGGCATCGACGTCGTCGCCTCCGGCCTGCACGTAGGCCCTGTAAACCGGCTGAGCCTTTTCGGCTGACAGCCCAGTCAGCCTCAGAAACCGCCTGAACTTTGGGTCCTCCGTTGCCACGAAAGGATAGTTGCAGGGGTTAATACGCCTTCGTAAGCACCAAGCATAAAATGGTAGAGTGGTTAAAGTCATGATAGCTTACTTGGTAAGGCACGGCGAGGCGCAGAACAACGTGCAGAGCCTGTTTCCGGACGACGAGCACTCCGCGTACCGCTTGACCGAGGTCGGTCGGGCGCAGGCAACGGCTGCCGGCATGTGGTTAAAGAAGGTGAAGCCGACCCTCATAATAACAAGCCCAGTTACTCGTGCTCGCGAGACGGCAGAGCTTATATCCGCCGCCACGGGAGCTCCCGTAAGGGTGGAGGAGAGGCTCAAAGAAGCGAGGCTTGGCTTGCTGGCAGGAAAGAACTACGAGGAGTTTGCGAAAGCCGATCCCAACTGGTACACGGATTACTTCGACGAGACCAGCAGGTACGGCATTGAAAAGTTCATGTCAATAAGGGAGAGGATGATATCGGTGCTGGGGGAGAATTGGGGGCCAGGTCCCATCGTTGTGGTGAGCCATTTGGAACCCATAAGGTCTGTTGTGTCTCTGGCCCTCGGCATAACGGGGCCATCAGTAAGGAAGATAAGGATATTTAACGGTTCCATAACGGCGGTGGAAATACGTCCGGCATCAGACCCTCAGCTCATAAGCCTGAACTGCGTTCCCACACCTTAAAATATCACGGGAGAGATAGCGTCATGACTTCTCGCGTGTCCGTGGTGAGGGCTGAAGATCACGAGCTTGCGGTTGAATCCGCGCTTAGGCTGTTGACCGAAGACTTTCCAAGGAAAATCAGAAAAGTTCTCATAAAGCCCAACTTCGTGTCCACGAGGGTGAAGCTCAGCGCGACTCCAGTCGAGACGGTGCGCGGTGTGCTGCGCTTCCTGTACGATTTCTCTGATCCAAGAGAGGTTCTTGTGGCCGAGTCGCCTGCGGTGGGTGGATTCGAGGACGCGCTTAGGAACTTCGGCTACTATGAGCTCAAGAACGAGTTTCCCAGCATCGAGTTCGTGGACCTTGATTCCATGGAAGCGAGAAGCGTGAAGCTGAGCGATCAGCGCGGGGAAAGCTTTGAAGTCCCGGTTCCCTCGGTGATGTTCGACAGGTCGGTGCTGAAGCTATCTCCGGTCCGCCCTAAGACCCACGATACCGTGGTGGTCACGCTCACCGTGAAGAACCTTGTGATGGGAGCCATAAGGAAAGGGTACAAGTCTTCCATGCACACGGGCTACCTTGCCATAAATCGCAATATAGCTAAGCTTTTTTCGGCCATGGGTCCTTGTTGCGGAGTTGTCGACGGCATCGAAGGCATGGAAGGAGATGGGCCGGTTTCTGGCAGGGCTAAGAGATGGGGTTACGTGTTTGCCTCATGTAACTGCGCTGCGCTGGATCGCTTGGTAACCTTGGCAATGGGCTTTAATCCCGATGACGTCGGATATCTCTACTTCTTGAAAGGTCTCGCCGGCGAAGTGGCGCCGGTGGGTGAGCCTCTCTCCAGCACGTTCACAAAGTTCACGCCGCACCGCTCGTACCTCGATCAGCTTTCGTGGAAGGCAGAGCTGGCCAACAACGAAGCCAACAACGAAAAGGCGTAACAGCTCCCGTTTGAGAAATTCATGCTTGGAAAGGCGAGTCCTGAGGGTTGGCCGCTGGATTCGGGCGAGGCCGGCGATCTCGTGGTTTCCACCGCGCCTGCCATAGGTTTGCCGAAGGATACCCTTCCCTTCTTTTCTCTCTCTTACGCCATCGGCAACCTTCTTTCCTCGTTTGCGGAGCCGGTTTACGCCGTTGATGAGGTGCTGCTCCCGCCCGGAGGGAGGGCTGAGGAGGCATTAGAACTTGTTGAAGCTGTACGGGCGGAAGCGAGGAGTTTTGGAATCAGGGTAGTCGGCGGGCATACCGGGGCTTATGAGGGAATCGAGTTGCCGCTTATCGCGGTCACGGCCTGGGGAAGGAGGATAAGAAAGGCAAAGGACCCGTCTCCGGGAGATAGGCTTTACCTCCTTGGTGAGCCCTTCTTAGAATCCGCGTGGCTAGATTGGTTAACGGGGCAGGGAGAAGTCGAAGTTGACTGGAGAAGGTTGACGCCCGTGCCGATCTTGAAGGAACTGGTACGCATGGACGTAAAGGCGCTTCATGACGTTTCGGAGGGGGGAATTCAAAGGGCGATCTACGACGTCACCGGCGACCTTGGCTTCACGGAAGGACCTGCTGTGGAAGAGCTGAGGAGAGTAAGAAGCCTTAGCGATCCCTCGTATGGTTGCGTTGTGGCAGTAGTACGCGATGACTACGCCTCGGAGTTCGCGAGCAAATGCAAGTCAAAGGGAATGAAGTTCTGGGAGTTAGGGAGAGTCGGAGGCGAGCGGCTCAGCATGCCCCAAATAGGAAGCACCTATGAAGAGTACGGCTTTCCAGCGTCAAGCTATGACAGGTACCTTAACGCGTACTCATTTTTCATCAAGCGCCTGTCTAGGCTTCCTTGCATCGCCCAGCTAATTCCTGAGGTTGGGATGAACGTGGCCCTTTGGACGCCAAAGGGATACGCAGGGGTTGACGGCAGGATAACGAGGGCCGAAAAGGGCATCCGCGCCGGGAGGCCCTCCTATGGCGCATCCAAGCACATAGCTAAAGTGCTTGATGAAGTCAGGCGCTTGGGGTTAAGCAAGAACCTTGCCCTGAACGTAAGGCTTTCTGACGACATCATAGCTGCCCTGGAACGCGCGGGAATACATCCCCTCGAGACAAAGGGCCACGATCCCTTCTGTCCACTTGCTGGGTTCATCGAGGAAACCGGAGCGCTCGCAGACGCGTACGTGGAAGAACCGAACGTTGGCATAGAGGGGAACGTGGTTCTTCTGTTTCGGGATTTCGATGAGGCAATTAAAGTCCTAGACGCGTTGTGCATGGCTCTTCACCAGAAAAAATGAAAGCTTATATGAGCAGATATGCTCTTAACCATGATAAGTTTCGACATGGATTACGCTGGGGTAAGGCTGTACTTCGGAGAGCTTTCCGTCAAAAAGCTCGAGTCTCACCTCAAGGGCTTTCCGAGCGTTGCGTTGGCTACCAGTAAGAGCGCGGCTAAGGTATCAGGTGCCTTGAAGGATGTCGTAGACCTCCTCGAGACGCACTCCATATCCTACGAGGTTTACGATAAGTTCACGCCGAATCCCACAATAGAAGAAACGGTTGAGTTTGCAAGGCTTGCATGGGAGCACGGCGCTCAGGCCATAATAGCCATAGGCGGAGGAAGCGTTATAGATGCCGCGAAGGTTGCCGCCATAGCTAGGCTCAACGGGAACAACGTAGCGGACGTGGTCTACGGAAGGTCGCGCGTCTTGACCGGCGTTCCGGTCTTCGCCATAAACCTCACGCATGGAACGGGGACCGAGGTCGACAGGTACTCGGTGATATCCGATCCGGACAGAAAGGAAAAGAGGGGGATGGTATCCCTTTATCCAACGGCCAGCGTTGACGATCCGAGGTACCTAATCACTTTGCCCAAGGATCAGACCATTTACACTGCACTTGACGCGTTCTATCATTCTTACGAAGCGGCGACGCGCCTTAGCTCATCGCCATACATAGAGATGCTCTCGCGCGAGGCAGTATCGAAGATAAGGGATTGGCTTCCGAAGTCCCTTGCTGACCTCAAGGGCTTGGAGCCCAGGTACTGGCTGCTTTACGCCTCCATGGTGGCGGGGGTGGCCATAGACATGGCCGGAACGCACGTGATCCACACGCTCGAGCACGTGGTCAGCGGCATAAACCCCAAGGTCATTCACGGTGCTGGACTGGCCATGCTTGGCCCAAGGTCCGCGTACTACACTCATAAGCTCAGTCCCGTGAAGTCAGCGGCGGTGCTTTCGCTTTTCGATCCAACCATAAGGCCAACTTCCGATGACGCAGAACGCGCAGAGAGCGCGGTGAGGCAATTCCAGGAGGAGGTTGGCTTTGACCAGCGCCTATCTGATCACGGCTTTGGCAAGGACGATGTTCCATCCATGGTCGAGTACGTCGTCAGGAACAGGGCGCTACCGGGACCCGATCTAGTCCCCATAACGGAGGACATGGTTAGGGATATATTTATAAAGAGCCTCTGAGAGCCCGAACTCAGGCAACGTTTATATGCGGCCTTTTTTTCTTTTAAATGAAGACCACACTGGGTCTTACGCGCAGGCTTCCGTTGGCTTGCTTGTTTTTAGTTGGGGTTGCTCTTGAGGCGGTCTCATTTGTTCAGGGACTTTCCTTCGCGAGGGTTCCTGCCGAAGGAGCGCCGGTTGCTTTTCCCAATTCACTCTACTTTTTCGGGGCAGTTCTTGCCGTGGTCCTAGAGGCGGTCGTCGGCATAGTATTGATGTGTTTTGGCATGTACGGATTTCTCAGTGGCCCTGCGGAGTCAAAGGAGGTGTTTATGCTGGCCTGCTCTTCAGCCATCACGCTTATTGAGGCTGCCTCCTTGGCGCTTATGGGATGTGCTGCCTTTCTTTGGAGTGCTTACGTGGTCATTGGAGCGGTTTTCGCCTACGGGGCCTTGAGCAGGTAGCGGCTTTCGCGAGCTTTTTCATGGGAAAAGGGAAGAGCAAATAAGCTCACGCATGGCTTTGATTATGGCGAAGCGCAGCGCGATAATTCCAGCGATAGTTCTTTTGCTGGCTTTCTTACAGGTTAGCGCCACGAGCTCAGCAAGCCCAGCAAGCTCAGCACAGGAGCTGCCAAAGGTCATGGCCGCCGTCAGTGGGACCCTGGTTTACACAAGTACTATGCCGGTTTGGAACGTTTTTTCTCCCAATAACTACGTCACCACGACCCCGCAGAGCCCTGACCTACCCCTCATGTTTTACAATCCCTTCACTAACGCACTTCTGCCCGCTTTGGCGACGAGCGTCGCGGGGTTTCCGCGTAACGACACCATGTTGGTCTACCTGAGGAAAGGGTTATACTGGTACAACGGAAGCGCCACGCTTCCCTTCACGGCATGGGACGTTTACACGGAATTTTACTTGGGTTGGAAGGTGTTTGGATGGTACTCTCCTTACTTAACCGGAATCAGGGTCATCAATGCTACGGCGGTGGAGTTCGCGTTTTCGACGTGGTCTCCCACGCTGCCCGACCTCATACTTTCAACTCAGATCTCCACGCCTTATTCCGTTTGGAGGACTTTGCTAGACCAGGTTCAGAGCGCGACCCCAGCGAAGCTTACCGCGCTGCGCCCAAGGGTTGAGTCATTTCTTCAACCTCCATGGTTCCTTGGGCCCTATTACGTGAGCGTGCTCCCTCCGTACGTCATATGGCACCTTGAGCCTTCGTCGTTGCTCTACGGATGGGGCACCGTATTTCCCTATCACACGTGGCAATATTACAGGGAGGTCGTGATATGGTGGACTGGGGGCGTGGGGGAAACCATGGATGACGTCAGCCCCACAGGCATTAACTGGGAGGTTTCAGACCTATCCCCGGCCGAGTACCAAGTGCTTCAGACCACGGGATACGCGCTAGAGCTCGAGCCCGCGTACAACTCCTGGGGTATTCTGGTCAATCCGGCCTTTTACCCCCTCAACTTAACCGGGGTGAGGTTGGCACTGGCGCTTGCCATCAACAGGACAGAGGTGGTTAGCTCCTGGAACGCGGACGGCCTAAGGGTCTACGAACCTCAATCGATCCCGATAGGCTTCGCGCCCTACTCGGCGTATCCTCGGTGGCTTGACGCTTACGTTCAAAATTTCAGTTACGACCCAGCTAGGGCGTCTCAAATCCTCTTATCGCTGGGATTTAAGAGGATGGGAGGGCTCTGGTACACTCCCCAGGGGCAACAGTTCAAGCTCACGCTCCTGCTGCCTTCCCAGTGGACTGACATGGATACCATGGGAGAGAACATAGCATCGCAGCTTACGGAATTTGGTATTGTGACGACGACCAGATCGGAGGACCTTTCAACTTACGAGTCGGTCGCCCTGCCCGCCGGTCAATTCCAGCTAGCCATATGGTATCTTCCGCTTTATCAGGCAAGGAGCTTCTCTTCAGCTTGGGTCGCGGGAAACTGGTGGCCTTATGACCTCGAGTACGTTAGCGGTAAGGGCTGGTCACCCAATGAATCCTATCCTTTTCAGTGGCCAAACGGCACGCTATCTTACTTCAATTTTGACGATTGGTACTCGCGCGTGGTGCTTGAGGAACCCATGAGCGCGGCTTACAACGCAAGCTTTTCCCAGCTGGCCGCTTTTCTTTCTTACGAGATTCCAAACATACCCATAGCTGCGGGCTTCTACGGCGTGGTGTTTGATCAGCGCGCATACAACGTGAGCTGGCTGAGCGGCCTCCCGGACCTGACTTACCAGACGGTGCTTTATCCCGGCATAAATCCCTTCTTCGTTGGCCAGGACACGGTCCTGTATTGGTTCACGCTTTTTGGCATAGGCCCACAGGGCTTTCCGTCTCCTTTGGCGGTTGCGATATCTGAGAGGTCGGTAAGCCCGCGCTTTGCTGCTTTTCTGGGCTTGCCCACAGGGCTTTCCTCGCATTATAAGCCAGTGGCCATATCGCTGAGCTTAAGCGCGTCCGCAACGACGGTCAGGACCAAAGGTGCGGTGCGCTTGAGCGCGCGGCTCACCTATGCAAACGGCACGCCGGTGGCTCGTGCTATGGTTATTTTCATGTCAAACGGTACATGGATAGGATCCGCTACTACGGCGAGCAACGGCGTCGCGGAGCTGAGCTGGGTCCCCGAAACGCCTGGCAACGCGACCTTGACGGCAGCTATGGAGAGTTTTCCGTCATGCGTATCGCGGTCCGTCACGATTACCGTCATATCTCAGGAAGCCGCCACTTCCCTCTATTGGGTTCCTTACCTAATTGCGGCAGTTGCCGTGGGGCTCGGGATATTTTGGGCGGTAAGAAGGAACGAGCGCCCTGACAGAAAGAAAGAAGACGAGACGCCACAGGGATCTGTTCCCTGGGAAAGCGTTTAAGCGAGTGCCCTTATGCCCCATGGAGTCCAGCTGGATAGACGTTAGCGTTGACCTAGAGCCTGGCATGGTCACGTACGAGGGGGACCTGCCTTACGAGGAATACGAGTTTAAGACCCATGAAAGGGACGGAGTTCACATAATGCGCGTGCTCATGGAAACGCACACCGGAACGCATGTGGATGCGCCCTATCACATGATTCCCAATGGGAAAAAAATCAGCGAGTTCGATCTGGATCGCTTTATGGGGAAGGCGCTGGTAGTGGAGGTACATGGAGATGAGATCGGCGAGGACGCAATTCCCCCTTCGTGTCCCCGCGTGGTCTTGTTCAAGACAAAAAATTCTTACCTTTACGATCGCTTTCACGGAGATTATGCCTACTTAACGCTTGGTGCGGCGCGGAAGCTCGTTGAGCACAAGGTCAAGGTCGTGGGCATAGACTATCTTTCCGTGGAGCGTTTTGGGTCGACTGGATTTGACGTCCACAAGGAGCTGATGAGCAATGACGTGGCCATAGTGGAGGGACTCAACCTTGCCCAAGCAAAACCAGGAATTCACGACTTTGTGTGCCTTCCTTTGAAGATGGGGCAAGACGGAGCCCCTTGCAGGGCAGCGATATCGAGAGGTACAGAAAGCGATGGTGGACTCGCACAGCAGCATTAGGAGAATAGCGCTGCTGGGCACCTTCAGGACCTTTCCCATGGCGCTGGTGGGCCCATTTACAGGACTGATACTCTACCTCAGGGGAATGCCGCTTGCGTACGTAAGCGCCTACTACGCCGTGCTTGCTGTCCTGGGAGCTGGAGGCCAACTTATAGGAGGGCTTCTTTCAGACAGGAACGGAAGGAAGAGGACCATGATAGTTGGTCAATCGATGAGCGCGCTTTTTCTTTTTCTCATGGGTGTAGCGTTGGTGTTCCCCGGCTACGTTTGGTTTAGCGTTGCTGCCCTCACTCAGACTTTTTTCGGCAGCATTTCGTTTTCCGCTTATAATACCTTCATAGGCGACCTCGGAGTTAACAAGGAGGGGCTGGTGACCAGCTACGGGATAGCGAGGATGGGAATTAACATGGGCTGGGCGCTTGGCCCTCTGGTAGGTGGGTTTTTGCTTGAGGATGTGGGTTATCCCTTGACTTTCATGATCGCAGGCGTCCTCATAGGGGCGGCCATGGTGCTCTTCATAGGCCTGCAAGAGCCCGTAAAGCGCGCCGAGTTCGATCTGAGCGCCCTGAGGGACTCTCGTTACGCCTTGAGCATATTGCCCTTTGTGCTTGTGTTCGCATTCATAGCGCAGTTCGGCCTTACCCTCACCGTTTTCGAGAACACCGTGAACGGCTTCTCCTTCCTTGATCTGGGCCTCTTTTACTTGGTGAACGGTTTAACGGTCGTAGCGTTTCAGTACCCAATATCGCGTTTCTTGGCGCCAAAGGATCCGGTCAAGTGGGTCAACGCGGGGCTCATGCTGTACGGGATCAGCTACATGATGCTGGCTTTCCTCCGCGGGCTTTACGGCGTCATGTTCTCGGTTTTCGTGATGACCATAGGAGAAGACATAAGCACGCCCCTTCTGATGACCATCGCGAACTTGCTGGCAAGACCTGAGAAGAGGGGAAGCTACATGGGCATATACGGGGTCGTGAGCAGCTCGGCGAGGTCCGTTGGTTCCTCCATAGGAAGCGCTCTGATGTCTAGCTTAATCGGTTATCCAGAGGCATTATGGGGTAGTGTTGACGTCCTCGGCCTCGTCTCTGCTGTGGCGACGCAAGTCGTGACGGGAAGGTCGCTGAGGCAGAAGACGGCGCATGCGTGACCCACTTGGTTAAGGCAGCGGGCGTCGAGCGGTTTAAAACCCAACGCAGCGAAGTTTTTATGAAGGTCGCTCAGGGCATTGACCTGATAGACGGAACCAACGCAAACGTTTACGTTTTCGCCGTGGACGGCGCGGTTGTCCAGGTTGACGCGGGTTTCGATAAGTCAGCCCAAGAGGTATTGAGCTATTACGAGAGCAAGGGGATAAAGCCGACGGCCGTCATCCTCACGCACTCTCACATGGATCACATAAGGGGATTAAAGGCCATTTTCGACCTGTATCGTCCTTCGGTCTATGCTCACAGGTACGAGATTCCCGTTATAACTGGTCAGAGGCCTCAGTACTCCAAGAACAGGCTCATGAGTGTTCTCTCGCCTTTTTTCAAGGTTCCTCCCGTTCCGCTGATCAACGACGTAACTGGATTGACCCTTCCTAACGTGAGAGTAATCGAGACGCCTGGTCACACGCCGGGAAGCATAACGATTTTGCTTGAAAGGGCAGACGGAAGGTTTGCTTTCGTCGGGGATGCGGCTTTTGAGAGAGACGGGACGCTTTACGTTAACGAGAGGTACTCGCTTGACGTGCAAAAAGCCAGGGAGTCCCTGAGGGCCATAACGTCGCTTTCACCGATCACCGTCCTTCCAGGTCACGGAAAGCCCTTGCGCGTTTAGGTTCAGGGCGGGCGCCCTGCACAGCTCTTGTTGTGCATCATGCCTTGCCTTTTCCTCCTGAGGATGTAGCCAACGGCAGCGATAGCGATCACGATGAAGGCTGCGGTAACGGCTATCGCGTAAAGGTAAAGGGCTGCTGAGGCACGGGAGGCGTGGATCGAGGTAGTGGATGTCACACCATCCAAGATCGCGCTTACGCGAGTTGCCCCCAAAGCTGGTTTGTAGGTCAGCGTTGAGTCGCCCGTCCCATTGGTCTTGGCGCTGGCCACCAGCGTCCCGTTGGCGTAGAAGTTTACGAGGGCTCCGCTTACGGGCGTCCCGTTGACATACGCGGCATGCGCGATCAAAGTTACAGAACTGCCAACGATCGTTGAGTTGGGAGATGCCGAAAGCGTCAGCGTTAGCTGAGGCGGCGTCACCGTTAGGATCTCGTGTGGGATCCGCATCAACGGCGAAATGATTGAATTGGGAAGTCCTATAGTGATCACGTATTTGCCTTCCGATGATGGCGCGTAAGCCGCGGACGCCAGCCCCGTCCCATTGGTCTTGGCGCTGGCCACCGGCGTAGAAGTTTACGAGGGCTCCGCTTACGGGCGTCCCGTTGGCGCTCACGAGCGCGCAGGTGAGGGTTAGCGCTTCTCCCTCGGGTACCTTGGCTTGGCTGAGCGTAAGCGTGGAATAAGCGATAAAGGGGCTATAGTAAAAGATCATCGGAGAGCTCTGGTGATCGAGTACAACCTTGCTCTGGTTAACCAGATAATACCCGTAGGGCAAAGATACGTTGGTTCCCCGTTCGTTGGCCCTGACCTCTTCTATTAGCAAGCGATCCCTTGAGTAAATGTAGACCGGGACGGCGCTTGTTGAGAAGAACGAGAGCGTTCCGAAGGAGCTTGATGCTGGCGTTGCGTTTATGTGATCTTTGGTTATGGTGATCACGGCGTCTGAGCTGAGGGGCAAGGAGAAACTAGCCGTTCCGCTTTCACCCACCGTTATGACAGACGCGTTCGTGACGCTTCCAGTCGTCGGGTTCCAGCGTTCAAGCCAGTAAGACCCCGGCTGCATTCTTAGCGCCACCTTTGCCGAAGTTGCTCTGCCTAGCTCGTAGTAGTTCGCCCAGTCGCTGGCTAGCGAGGAGTTAACTAGGAAGATGATGGCGGCCGTCCCGTTTCCTACCGCCTCAGCGCTTCCGGAGCTTGACGAGACATCCAGTGGCCTAAACCCGAAAAAGTTGAGCTGGGAAACGAGGTTGCGTACCGCTTGAAACTGGAAGTACAGGTCGTTTGGGTCCACGAAACTGTCCCACCACCAGGTCATGGCCGTTCCGGCCGAGCCGCTTGCGATGGCAGACCACAACCCAAGCTGAAGCGATATTCCGACGGGGTCGTTAACGGCGCTTATGTAGCTTGCGCCAAACTCTGCGACCAAGATGGGCTTGTGAAATGACATGTACTGTCCAACCCAGTAGCTTATGTTGCTCGGTATGGCGTAAGGGCCGGACCCGTACAGGTGGAGCTGAGCGTAAGATATGCCAGGTATGCTGAAGAGCGAAAAGCCCTCCTCTGGGTTGCTTACGCTTATGGTTATCATGTGACGGTAGGGGTCGTTCTTCTCTATGTAACTGACCATGGCCCTGGTCCAAGCGGCCACAGCGGTCGAGTTGTAGCCTGGGGCTCCATCCACTTCATTGAAGAGCTCCCACGAGAACAGGTTTGGAAATGCGGAGTACTTCCCTACGAGGCTCCTTATCCAGAACTCCTCGAGCTTTATCATCTTCGGCGAGGAGAAGAAGGCAGCAGGGGCAACGTTAAACCACTCAGGTCCCTCATAGAAGCTTTGATCCGTGTACGGGCTGAAAAGGCAGAGCTGAACGTAAACGCGATTCTTGAGTGCGAAGTCCAGCATGGCGCTGTAATTTCCGGAGAACCAAGTGGCAGCGTAAGGGCTCCAGAGCCTTACCCAATTGCCTCCATTCTCGGCCAGCTTTCCGACGTAGTACTCCCAGCCGCCTGCTGAATCTCCTGGCGATGAGGCCCATGCCACATCTTCTCCTACGAGGACGAGCGGGCTACCTCCCGCGTGGAAGTAGCTCTTGCCGGCTTCCGCTTCCGGCATGGGCTTTGGCCCGGCACTTACCGAGATTTCTCCCCCGCCTATTACGAAGGCGCCGGAGGAGTTCGTTAGCACTACCCTATAGGTGTATGTGGAAAGCGCGGTTGGCGTAAACCTTACCCCCCAAATTCCCTTGGCGTAGGGATAGCATGGCAACGAAAAACTACTTCCCTGACTTGAGAAGAACGCCGTCACGTTGACCTGTGTAGTGTTAAGCGGGTTCTCGTAACTTGTGGACGCCCTGAATTTGAGCAGGATTGGATATCCGAGCGTGGCCTGCGTGTTCGTTCCCTGGCCTGAGGCGCTGGCCACCGGGATTAGGGCCAACAAAAAAATCGTTATGAGCGCGTACTTCATGAGTAAGTATTTTGCAAGAATTTTTAAGTCTATCTAGCTTGTGTTCAAGGTTATTTTCATTTTTCTTTTATTTTCTTTAGCAAATCTGCTGAGCGCGGTCTTAAGCATAACGGGATCTACACCGAGTTGCCCCGCCGCTGCGTCGCAGTCCTCAATGCCGTAGGCCTCCATTCCGGCCTTTAAAAGTGGGGTGGGCTTCTCCCTCACGTCACGCCACGTTATCTTCATGTCCCTGAGAAATATTGAAACCGTAACGTCGCCTATCCCCTTTGCTAGCCCCTTTATCTTTTGTTCTAAGTCGTTCTCGTCGGTGGACTTCTCATGAAGGGCGCTCAGGGTTCCGTACCTTTCTTTGAGGTTCTTGGTAGCCTCGAGTATCTTTGTCGCTGTCGAAAAGTCATACCGGACGTATCCGCCGCGGTCGAGCGCCTCGACTAGCTTGGCCCAACCCGCGGCGAGCAGCGAGTCTGGATCCACAAGGCCTTCGGTCTCCAGGGACCTGTAGGTTCTGATGGCGGTCTCTTCCCTTATGGGTTTAGCGAAAAGCAAGGACGCGAGGAACCACTTGAAGATTTCCTTTTCGTCTCCGCTCTTGAGGTCGATTCCCAGCAACTCCGAATAGGGCTTGCCCAGCCTTTTTACGAGGTCGCCCAGCTCCTCCATGAAAAAAAGCGCCCTTAAGCTAAACGCCTTGTGCCTGATGATGGGGTAAATCCTTGGAAATTTTGGACTCAAAAAGTTAATAAAGGGAGTTCTCTTGGATGCCGATAAATTTTGGAGTACAAGTGGACAGCCCTGAGCGTGACCACGGTTGGCGCCATACTTGGTAGCATGCAAGGTTCGGCGTTGATGATAGCGCTTCCCAGTATGATGAGAGACTTGGACTTGAACTTCTTCTTTGCCATGTGGATAATATTGATTTACATGCTTCTCACGGTTGCCCTCGTGCCCATGTTGGGTAGGTTCGCGGATATAGTGGGCAGGAAGAAGCTTTACAACGTGGGCTTTGCCATATTCGGCCTTGGATCTTTGCTCAGCGGAATGACCATGGGAAAGGGGGCGGTCGCAGGGGTGGAGCTCATAGCCTTCAGGGGAATTCAAGCCGTTGGCGGGTCCTTCCTCATGGTTAACAGCGTGGCCATTGTCACGGATGCCTTCAAGAAAGGCGAGGTAGGTCTCGGCCTTGGCGTCAACCAAGTGGCAGGGATAGCTGGTTTCACGACCGGCCCAGTGGTTGGTGGCATGCTTACGGCAATATCCTGGAGATGGGTCTTTCTCTTCAACATACCCATAGCCATATTTGCCGTTCCGTGGGCCTACTTTAGGCTAAGAGAGGTCGTTGAGCCGCTTAAGAACGAGTCCTTTGACTTCGTAGGTAACGTGCTGCTCTTGACAGGGCTCACGCTGATGTTGCTCGGCCTAACGTTCATAGCTTTTCCCGGCTTTCCCGAGATCTACACCGTGTTCCTCCTGATCGGCTCCTTGCCGTTTTTCGCGCTATTTGTTTACGTCGAGAGGAGGGTAAAGTATCCGCTGATAGACTTCTCGCTTTTCAGGAACAGGCTTTTCGCCTTGGGTAACATATCGAACCTTCTCAACGGCATAGCCACGGGAGCAGTGATGTTTTTGCTCATTTTCTTCCTTCAGGGTCCCTATGGGCAGACTCCGCTATCAGCGGGTATAATGATGATACCCTTTGGTTTGGCCTTTCTAGCCGTTGGGCCCGTAAGTGGCAGGCTTTCAGATAAGTGGGGCTCAAGGATTTTAAGCACGGCGGGGCTAGGGGTAACTGCGATCGGCCTTCTCTTTCTGGCCACCATAACGAAGCAGACGCCCTATCCTTACCTAGCGGCTTACATGGCCATCATGGGAGCGGGAGGAGGGCTATTTGAGTCTCCAAACACCAATGCTGTCATGACCTCGGTGGATCCTCACAAGAGGGGAATCGCTTCGGGTGTTAGGACGATGCTTAGGAACACTGGCAGCATGCTGAGCCTTGCCGTCTCCTTCCCGTTTCTCATAAGCCGGGTCTCGGTTAACGACTTGATGCAGATAATGATATACGGTGGAGGAGTGCAGGACAAGGCCTTTAACCTCTCCTCTTTTGAGTACGGCCTTCACCTCGCCTTCTACTTCTCTTTGGTCATCAGCGTGGTTGCCATGATCTTGTCTTCGTTTAGGCCATCTCACTCTCCCATGGCAGAGTCGCGGGCGGATCAAACTAATGCGCGTTAAGTGCTAAGGATACGAGCAAGAGATCTGGGCTTAAAATTTCGCAGGTTAAGCGTTTGGAGAGGGGCATGAGGCAAGGGCTTACCTGAAGGTCAAATTTTAGAGGCATGGCGTTTTTCTTTGTGAGGTGGTAGCCTTACGAGAACTTGGGATAGGCACGCGTGAATCAGGGTTGCGCTCACAACGCTTCCGGGCAACTCGCCCCTTATGCACTTTAACTCTTCGGCTGAAATTTTCCTTTCCGGCTTGGCACTGGTTTGGCAGTTTACGCGTTTTAACTCGATCTTGGGGAGAGGTAAAATCCCGTTTTCATGAATGGGTTTGTTCTTCACGAAAAGCGAAAAACTTCTACTTAAGGCCGTAGGCCCATTGCCCGATGGCGCCTTCCCGCAAAGCGCGGTCAAGGTGCTCGCGGGATGAGACAAGCGCGGCCTTTGCTGCAACCGCGCTTCAGGACTTAACGCCGCCAAATGTTCAATTGCCCTTCGGAAGCCATGGGCGCAAACTTTCTACACCTTAGCCATCTTTCGTGGATTACTGGGCTCCTACTCGGAGAACTGCGTTAACATCAAGAGCAGATCCTTATCGCCTTTCACGAGTACAACTTCCGCAGTAGCTGGAATGCCACCGCTTTTACCGCTATCGCAAGCTAGCTAACGGGATCCCCGTTATTTGTAAGCCCGTTAGCCTACACGTCAGAGGTGCGATCATCGTTTCGCCCTAAATAATTCTCATTGTATCTTGCTCTGTTGCACGCCTGCAGTTGCTGGGAAAATGCACCCTATTTACCCTCTTGACGGCGATCTAGGCGCAATTAGCTAGCACGTTTCGCGGCAACGAAGACCACGACCGCATGGTCGTCGCTTGAGTCCAACAATAGCAGCGCGGCGCCGGCCTTGGCGTCTCATAATCGTTATCGGCGTCCCGTGAAGCGTGGAGTCTGCCTTTGGGTGCGGCGGCGTTCTTTGCCAACGGCGCTCAAGTAGGCAAAGTCAAGGACCTTTCGCCAGAACAGACAGCCTTATCGTTCATTCGAAGGCCGCAAGGGGTCGCAGGTGCTATTCGCCAATAATAGCAGGCGCCAACGTTGGGTCGAGCGCGGTTGACATCGACGTACGGTCAACCCGAACTCGGTCACATGCCTGCAGCGGTCACAACTCCAAGCAACTACAGGGTGCCCTGCATTACTACGCCGGCGGTCTCGCCTTCAGCAGGCGCGGCAAGAAGGGACCGCAACAGCAGTGAAAATTTCATTTCTCTCTTTTTTTAGAATCGTGGTAAATTTTTCCTCTCTGTTTTCCATTTTTTACTAATTCTAACACCCAGTTTGCAGGGCCCACCCGTAAAAGTGTGCCGATTCGTCAGGCTTTAAAGCCGTACCCAGAAAGGCATCATGAGTAAGCTCGGCTCCGCGCTTTACCTGCTGTTTTACACGCCGTACCTAATAGTGAGGCGCATATGGATGCAGCTTGTAGCTTTAGCGATTATGTTCGGTTTCGGCACCGTTGTTTTCATGTACTTCCAACATCTGGATTTTCTAACGGCGCTCCTGGGATCGGTTTCCACGATAACCACGATAGGCCTTTACGCGCCCAACCTCGTCACGATACCCCCGCTGGAAAAAATATTGCTTATAGTTATCTTCATAGTCAGCGTCGGGTTGGCGGCGTCGATAGTCCAGAGCACGGTTTCTGCAGCCGTCAGAAAGGAGATCCTAGCGGAGGAGGCAAGCAAGCTGAAGGCAAAGACCATGAAAGGGCACGTCATTGTAGGAGGATATAAGTTCTTGGGAAAGTACGTGGTCGACTACCTCAGGGAGCTTGGGCTTGACTTTGTGGTGTTGGTGCGCGATCAGACGCAACTCGACGCGCTTAGAAAGGACAACATACCCGCTCTTGGCGCGCCCATAACGCACACGTATGAGGCGCTTAGGGAGGCGAGCGTCGAGAAGGCATCAACGATAATAACGACGTTCGACGACGATGGCGACAACCTCCTCATGATACTAAACGCGAAGAAGCTTAACCCCAACATAAGGGTAGTTTCCATAGTCAACGATAAGGAGCTCGTGGAAGGGGCGAAGACCGCCGGCGCGGACGTGGTAGTTGTGCCTAGCGAGCTGATAGGCAACGTCCTTGCGCTTTCGGCCATATCGGATGAAGTGGAGGGCGTGTTCCTGAACAACTCCCTTGGATTTAGGCACATAGCTTCATTTAACGTGGAAAGGGACGGCGTGGATTACAAGGATCTAAAGGGGATCTGCCCCATACTTTTTGTCAAGCGGGGAGACGAGATAATATATGACCTGGAAGGGAAAACGCTCAGAAAAGGGGACGTTGTGTACGTCCTAACCGATCACAACAGCCTAGAGGCGTTTCGTGAAAAGATAGGTTTAATAAACGCTAAGTCTATCGATTATAAAGCTTAAATATCGCCACAATTTTATTTTATGATAATTAGCGGCGAGGTTCATTATCCTAGGGTGCCCAGAGAGCTGTGGATCGATCGCCTTAAGAAGCTCAAGAGGGCTGGCTTCAATTCCGTCACGCTCTACTTCTTCTGGAATTTTCACGAGCTATACCCAGGGATTTTTGACTTCTCGAAGCAGAGGGACGTGGGCTTTCTTATTGAAGAAATAGGGAAGCTTGGACTTAATGTCATAGCGAGAGTAGGCCCTTATGACTGCGCAGAGTGGGATAACGGAGGCCATCCGGCTTGGATAAGCTCAAGTGGAGCCAAGCTGCGCTCCCTTGATCCCGGTTACATGGGTCCCGCAGATCGCTGGCTAAGGATGGTGTTGTCAGTTATCTCCAAGTACGACGCGAAAAACGGCGGGAACGTAATAGGTGTTCAGCTAGAGAACGAGTACTTCTGGGGTAACATCCCCTACCATGAGGCCTTAGCTAAGATAGCAAGGGAGTGCGGCGTAAAGGTCGATCTTTACACCAATGCAAACAGGTTTGCCAGAAACACGAACTTCATAGACACGCTGGACATGTACCCCGATCCCTGGAAGCTCGACTCGGTCGTGGGCCAGCTAAAGGACATCGCCGTCACTCAGCCCTCTTTTGCCCCAAAGATAATGGAGTACGAGGGAGGTTGGTTCTCAAAGATAACCAAGCCATTGCCTACCGAAAGGGGGCCCATACCAGCCAAGTGGACAAGGATGCTCTTCGCCACGGCGCTGGCCTATGGCTCCGACTTGATAAGCTTCTACATGTTCCACGGCGGTACCAATTTCGGAAGGTGGACCGGGCGTTGGATGACCACTACCTATGACTACGATGCCATGGTAAGGGAATGGGGAGAGTTGAGCGACAGATACTATGAGGTGAAGACGGTCGCTAAGCTCGCTCCGCTCCTGGAAGGAAGCCGCATGGTCTCAGAAGAGAAGCTCGATGACGGCAGGATCAGGGTAGTAAGGGAGGCGAGAGGCGCGCTTTTTGCCTTTAGGATAAATAACTCGGACCAGGAGTGGCTAGACGGTGACGTTAGGGTTCCGGCAAGGGACGTGAGGATAACGGTTCACGATCTTAACTTTGGCGGGATGCGCGTTAGCTCCAACATAGACCTCCTTGGCGTGTATGACGACACGGTCATCTTCTTCGGCGACGAGGGAGAGAACTTCAGGGTCGAGTTAAACGGAGGTAACTTGGTGTCGAAGTACGGCGTTGAGCAGGAGGGCGCTTCGGTAACGGGCAAGATCAGCGGCGTAAGCGGTTGCCTAGTGGAGGCGGAGGGCCGCAAGAGGGTCCTAATCCTCGACAGGAGGCATGGGCAGCGCACATGGGACTTCGGGTACCCGATCGTAAGCGATGCCTACTACGTGGAGGATGCCGATGGTTCGGGGATAACCGCGCAGCTTACCGGGCCCTCAACTTTCTACCTGCCTTTCCAGCTAAAGGACGGGATACCGGAACTGGCTCTCGGAAAGTTAAGCGCCTACGTTTCCCCATTACCGGTAAGCGCGAAGGTTTTGAGCGCAACGCAAGCTCCCCTCATAGTTGAACCTCTGGGTCACTTCGACAACCCTCCCAGCGAGGAAGACCTTGGGCTATGGAGCGGGGCCATCCTCTCTTACTCCACATCGCTTCCGAAGCAGGCTGATTACGCAGCGGTTGTAAACGACTTCGCCGTATCCTACGATGGTAACGTTAGTTCTGGCTACTGTGTTCTCGAGGGGAAAGCAGGGCCCGGAAACCTGGCCCTCTTCGTCGACTTCACTGGTCGTCCAAACCACCCGGAGTGGAGCTTCGTGCCATACAAGAGCGGCCTTGTATCCCCTGTTTTGTACGGAAAGAAGGGCACGAGGAAGCTGACAAGCTGGAAGCACTCCTACGTCGACCTTGGTTACAGGTATCAGCCCGGACTCGCTACCTTCAACGACTACTCGAAGCTTTTAAACGAGGACCTTGAGAAGCAGCTTAGCGCTGCGAAGGACTGGTCCGAATCTTTGCCGGAAGTGAGGTCACCTCTCATCATACTTTACTCGAAGGCCGAGTTCGAATCGGAAGGAGGTCCCATAACGCTCAGGATAAGCGATCAAAAAGCGCCCATCGCCGTCATGCTGAACGGCAATCGCGTCTACCTAGGAAAGGGCAACGACGACTTCGACACGTACGTTTATGGGCAAGCGCAGGCCGGCGTCAACACGCTCGTGATAGCTTCTCCGGTCTATTCGGCTTCCGGTCAGGTTCGCCCCGCTTTCGGTGACGTTGAGGTAACGCAATGGGAAGGTGAAGCTCGCGGGTACGAGGTCGGCCTGCTAAGGGAGGGAGAGCGGCGCGAGCTTTCTCGCGACCTTTCTTTCACGGCATCATCTCCATCATCCATTTCCATCACCTTTGACCTATCTCAAGATCCCACCGGTGACGAGATCTCTCCCCTCTACGTTGAGCTTGATGGTCCCTTTGTCGCGGAGGTGCACCTCAATGGCCAGATGGTTGGCCACTACTACGACATAGGTTCTCAGAAGAGGTTCTACCTTCCCGAACCATATCTCAAGAAAGGCGACAACGAGCTGAAGCTCATAGTCCTGCCCGCACGTGAGAACGCTCAGGTCAAGGTGGCCTTCGGTTCCTACTTCTCGGCCAAAAAAGTCAAGCTCCATAGGTAAGCGCTTTTTACCTAAGCCGCTACGGGGGCGTTGATGAGACCCATGACCGCGTTAGCAGCCGTTAGCGACGCTGTGAACAGCGCGTAATGAAGCAAGCAGATCAGGTGTCGCATGAACGCGACGAAGAATCCTCGTTTGAAAGGGTTTTCTATCGTTACCGTTATCCCAGCTACGCCCGCGAGGAGCATAAATCTGGTAGGACCTTCATCGCGACACTTGGGACACCTGATTTCGGGATTGAACGCCAAAGGTCTTTCTCTCAGCGGGTAAAGGCCGATGAGTACCGCCTTGCCCAACACTGTTGCACGAGTAAAAACGGCTTTACGGTAAAGCTTCAGTGGAACGCCTCGGAAAAACGTCATGCGCGGGGGCCACGAAAGCCACCGATCCAAGTTTTCCCATCATAACAACCAGGATCAGGGCGATTCGCCTCTTTCCTAACGTCTGGATAGCGGATATAGCTCGTCATATGGCACATTTTGGGTATCAGCGGATTCGCGAAGAAGTTTCAGATGAGAGTTGTACCGAGCGGCTCCATCAGAAGAAGTTCACAGCGTGAAAAGACGAAGTTTTCCCCTTGCGTCACGCTTGCGCTATCAGCGCCGCTCCCGTGGCCGCGTAAGGCGACATAACTCAATGCGGCGTTTGCGTTAAAGTGCGCGCGTTCCGCGCCGTTCCGGAGCTGCGTTGATACGCGAATAAGAGCTTGAGTTCTCCCCGCGTCAATTTGCGTGCCGCACAGCGCTAGTCGCGGATCGGCGCGTGCGGTTTAAAAACCACCGGCTTATAACGTTGTCATGAAAGTAGGAGATAAGGCGCAGGATTTTTCGCTACCAAATCAGGACCTGAAGACGATCTCGTTGTCGCAGTTCTCCGGGAGAACCGTGGTTCTGGCCTTCTTCCCAGGGGCGTTCACGTCTGTCTGCACCAAGGAGATGTGCACGTTCCGCGATTCCATGGCCAAGTTCAACAAGCTAAACGCCATTGTACTTGGCATAAGCGTGGATCCCCCGTTTTCGCTTGCGGCTTTCAAGAAGTACAACGGGCTTAACTTCGATCTCCTTAGCGACTTCGACAAAAAGGTGAGCTCGGTATATGGCGGTCTTCATCACGACTTCGCTAGCGTGAAGGGGCTTGTGGCCGCGAAGCGCTCCGTGTTTGTGGTCGCGCCAGACGGTACCATAGCATACAGCTGGGTGAGCGAGGATCCGGGCAA
>ERZ1669250.131-NODE-131-length-39340-cov-7.414229_pt1 | contig 39340 bp, 45 predicted proteins | sample MGYA00579295_ERZ1669250 | MGnify/ENA primary metagenome ERZ1669250 (study PRJEB41166, sample SAMN08046056) | hot springs metagenome | biome: hot spring; feature: acid hot spring; material: thermophilic sediment; isolation source: thermophilic sediment from acid...
ATAATCAAAAATTATAAAAGATTAATTTTTCTAAGAGGATTTCTACTAAGCTAAACATTAAAAAAATTTAAATATTTTATAAATATAACGTATATAGATAAAGATTTTGAAGGTGATACAATATGGCTGATGAAACATTGACTCCAAATGCAAAGAAAGTATATGAAGCGATGAAAAAACTGGGTGCATCTTCAGAAGATAAGTTAAAAACTGCAGATGATATAATGAAGGCCGCTAGTATGGGTAAAGGTCTTGTAAATAATGCTTTGCAAGAATTAATGAACAAGGGTTATGTGAAAAGAATAGCAAGGCAAAAAAGTGCAGGTTATTTTCTGATTAAATAAATTTACATCCCCCAAAATGGTTTTTCCCTTCTTTTTATAGAAATTATTTCATTTAATGTTTCTTTTTCTTCATATGTCAATTCGACATTTGCCAATTTTTTAACATCTTCCTCAGACAAATCAGAATATAAAATATCACCAGGTTTAACATTTTTTCCTATTACAGCATCTGAAATAGAAACAGCAATCTCTTGACCCATAATTGCATCTTTTAGCGTTTGTTCTTTATCTCTTATACTTTTTATTTCACCAATATTTTTTCCTTCTTCAGTCATTAGTTTCAAATTTGGCTTTATAGTCCCTGCAAGTACTCTAACTCCAACAATAGCTGGTTTTGATACCCTGAAAATAAAATCTTCTAAAACCTTGATCTTTGCAGGGAAGTTTATTTTTTCCCTTTTTTCTTCCTCAATTCTTTCCTTTTCTTTTTCAATGATCTCTTTATATTTATCAATTATTTCATAGAGAACCTTACTTTCAATTATTTTTACCTTAGAATCTGAGAGGAGTTCTGGAGGAACCTTAACATTGTATGCGATTATGATCCTTTTTAGAGGATCCGGAGATGTTTCAGCATCTACAATATCCCTTTTTGATACATCCCCTATTTCAGCCTTTTTAATAGGAACTCCCATTAAATTTAATTCATAATTCAATGCTTCCAATGATCCTTTTGCATCTGCCTTTATAACTATACCGTCTTCAGATAGATTAATTGATAATTTTGATTCATTTTTAATTTCGTTTATTACTTGATCTAGCGTATTTATGGATGCTACCTTTAATGTCCCACCGGGTAGAGCATCATCTATGTCGGGTGCAGATATTTTTATTCCTGCTGCTGCGGAAACTTCTTTTACTTGTATGAAAGGGTCCCGTGGGTCCATAATTTCATCAAGCGGTCTAGGCTTTAAAAGGACCTTAACCTTGGTGACAACAGGTTTTGTTTTTCCAGATAAAACAATTATGTCTCCTTTTTTTATTATACCCTCATAAAGAATAACATCCAATGTTTTTCCTAAGCCCTTTATCTCTTTAATTTCAAGTACAGTTCCAGTACCTGGACCCTCCTCCGTCTTTAATTCATTTTCAAGATACCTCTGTGCAAGACCTATCAGTACCAAGAGCAAATCAGCAATTCCTATATTAAGTTTAGAGCTCACAGGTACTATGGCAATGTTCTTTGTAAAATCACTAATTCTATCATATCTTTCTGATGAAAAGCCCTGATTATAAAGTTGTTCTGAAATTTCATAAATTGATCTGTCAAGTGATTCTCTCACATAATCATTCTGTTCTCTGCTTGCAATAATAAATGGTTTATTTTGTGAATTCCTCCAACCATCAATAAGATCAATTTTTGTTGCAGCTACAACAAAAGGTGTTTTATAGTTTTTTAAAATTTTTAAGCTTTCAATAGTCTGTGGCATTATTTTTTCCCTGATATCTATGACTAAAATCGCAATATCCGCAAGTGATCCTCCTCTTGCCCTCAATGTTGTAAAAGCCTCATGACCAGGCGTATCTATAAACAATAAACCAGGCACCTTAAAATTCCTCTCCTTAATCATAGGTCCACATATTTCATAAATTGTTTCAATAGGGATTTCTGTAGCTCCTATATGCTGTGTGATAGCACCATGTTCCTTTTTAGCAATAGAGGTTCCCCTAATTGAATCTAACAAAGAAGTTTTGCCATGGTCAACGTGACCTAAAACACCTATTATGGGTTGCCTGATTCTCATTCTTCCCTTACAATAAAGAAAAAGTTATTAATCTTTCCCAACAGAAATTAATCCCCTTTGTAAATGTATATTTCATCCGTATCTATACTGTAACCAATTAATTTTGTGTATCTGCCCCAGTTAACAATGATTTTAAAAAGTTTATCAATGTCAATTGTGTAAAAGTTTTTCTTCATTAGTTCCAGAAATTTATCCTTTTCCATTTTTTTATTCTGTGCCTTTTCCAATATTTCTAGCGCAGTTTTAAATGGTTCAATCTGTTTTATTTTTTCACCAAGCAATTTTTTTCTATCTTTTATTCCTGAGTTGACAAATTTTTTACCGAAATCGGTCAGTTGTATGTTACCATCAATAACCTTAACCAGTTCAAGTGATTCAGCATCATCTATTATATGGAAAAATTCAGATTTTTCAATACCCAAATCATCATCTATCTGTGCAATGTCCTCAGAGGTTTTCAGATCACTTACCCTTTCAATAAGACCAACAATCATACTTACAGAAGGATTTGTTATCATGCCCATCTTTAATCAAAAGGATTATTACATTTTAAATATAAAATCTTTATCAATTAATTTTAAAAGAATTTAAATAAGATCAATTAATTTAAAGAATTATGATGCCCTGGAGAGGAAGAAGAAGAGGACCAAGATGGATATCTTTCAATCCCAATGTAATGATGTTTGGTCCTATTGGAAGAACACCTGAAGGTAAAATTTATGTTTATTTATCAGAAATTGAGGCTTTAAGGTTAGTTGATGTAGAAAACTTAACACAGGAAGAAGCTGCACAAAAGATGGGTATATCTAGGAAAACATTATGGACGGATTTAACACGTGGAAGGTCAAAACTTGTTAGTGCTATTGTTAATGGGTATATGATTGAAATTATACCTGATATAAATGAAAAATAGTGGATCATCCGATCTCCGGTAAAACAATAATTTTCTCTTTTGTTTCCCTTCTTTTTATTAATGTTAAAATCAATCCTATTATTGAAAATATGAATAGAATGAACATTGCATGGGTAAAAGCTGTTAGCACAATCCTAGAATTTTCTTCAAAATAGGAATTTAAAATATAGGATTCATAAACAAATGTTGAAATGCTTACGCCAAAAATAAGGCCAAGACTTCTCATCATGTTCAAAAAACCGCCTACAAGACTGAGTTTACCGGGAGGGGACATACCCATGATTGAGCTATTGTTAGGTGCAGTAAATATGCCCATGCCGAGACCTAGGACTGTGAATAGAGAAATAATCTCATACAGAGATGTATTCTTGGATACATTTGAAAGGAAAAATATTGCAATTGTCATTAGAATGAATCCGATTATGGTTAATTTATAAGATCCCATTCTATCTGAAAGAGCACCGCTAATTGGTGTACCAACACCCATAAAAGCAGGAATTATTACGAGAAGGGAACCTGCAAGGGCAGGTGAGTAATGTAAAACATATTCCAAATAAAAAGGAACAATAAACATTATTCCACCAATAAGAAGATATGAAATCAAGCCGGCGAAGTTCCCAGCTACATAGGCGATGTTTTTAAAAAGTGAAAAATCAATGATTGGATTCTTGATTCTCCGGCCATGGAAAATGAATGCTATTAGAAGAATTATTGATATGATGTATAACAAGTACGTTTGCATTAAAGGATAACCTTTGCTTGAACTCATGGAAAAATTGAATAAGAATAGACCAAGAAAAGATGTGAATAATGAAGCTCCTACATAATCAATTTTTTCATATCCTGCTTCAGATTTTGATTCAGGAAGTATCCAAAGTGCAAGGATTGTACCAACAATACCAACAGGGACATTGATATAAAATGCATAGTTCCAAGACACATATTGAATTAAAAATCCTCCAAATGAAGGGCCTAAGGCCATTCCAGTTGCCTGAACAGCACCCTGTATTCCTATGGCCTTTCCCCTTTCATTACCCGGAAAATTTGCTGAAATTATTGCAATACTGTTACTCTGTAAAAATGTTGCACCCACGGCCTGGAGTATTCTCCAGCCAATAATCCATTGCATTGACAGACCAACACCAACCATTCCTGAACCAATTATAAATATTACAAAACCAATATTATAAAATTTTTTTCTTCCAACAATATCGGAAATTCTTCCTAGTATAGGTAATAAGGCTGTGAGCGTTAATTGGTAACCAAGAGTTGCCCATTCAACAATGAACAATGGCTGATGGAAAACATGCCTAAGTTCTGGATTTATAATGTTCATCAAATTCAGGTCAAGAGCTGACATAAAAGCCCCTAGGAGCACAACCATAAGTATATACCAACGGTAATTTCTTTTATTTTTGAAATATTCAAGTGGATATTTTGATCCGCTCTTTTCCATTCTTCAATCTTTTTACGGTAATGATAATAAATTTTTAAATGTTTGTTTTTAAGATTAAAATTTTTTTATTAAATAATCTACAATGCCTCTAAACATCTTTTTCCCTGGTGAATCAGAATTATTTCTATAATATTCTGGATGTTGATAATTAAAGAACGCCCTTTCTGGATGTGGCATTAACCCAAATACATTCCCCTGTTCATTGCAAACTCCTGCAATGTTGAAGATCGATCCATTTGGGTTCCAGGGATATGGTAAATAATCACCATTTTTATCAACATACCTGAGAGATATCTGATTATAATCAAGCATATGTTGCAAATACTTTTTTTCCTTTTCTTTTGGAAACATAAATCTTCCCTCGGCATGCGCAATCGGCATTGCAAAAACATCACCATTTTTAATATTGTTCAAGAAATTACAGGATGTTTTCTCTTTTTTGACATAGATCCATCTGCATTCGAATCTGTTTGATATGTTTGGTGCTAGCCCTGCCTGTGGTTTTTCACTCCAGTTAGTGTCAATACCAGGTAAAAATCCTAGTTCTATAAGAACCTGAAAACCATTGCATACGCCAAGGACAATTTTTTCTTCCTCTATGAATTTTTCCAGATCCTTAGATATTGTACCCTTCATCCTAGATGCAAATATTGCACCTGCCCTTACATAGTCACCTCCAGAAAAGCCACCTGGGATAAAAATCATGTGGTATTCTTCAAGCCTTTTTTTACCCCTTGTTAATTCATTAATGTGAACATATTCCGGGGAAGTTCCTAAGAATTTGAACGCAAGTAGAGATTCTTCCTCGCAATTTGTTCCCTCAATTCTTAATATGGCTATTTTAATGTCACTCTTTTTCATGGTGCAGCCCCCTTAGGGAACATTTGCCAGTGTCTTCTTATTTTGTCTATTGTCTGATTAACAAGAAGCCTGTTTCCATCATAAACTTTAAAATCATTTCCATCTAAAACTTTTCCAATCTTGTATATATTTAATCCATAAAACAATTTTTCAAAATCCTTTTCATCGCCATTTTTTATTTCAACAACCCATCTTGTATTTGATTCTGAAAAAAGTTTAAAATCTGATCTTAAATTTCCTATATCCGTTAAATCCGCCTCAATTCCAAGACCACCACCAATGGCCATTTCTGAAAGAGTAACAGAAATGCCCCCTTCAGAAACATCATGACATGATCTTACCAATTTTTCATCCATGGCTTTTAGCAACAGTTTTGAACTCTTTTTCAATTTTTCAAGATTCACTTTCGGAACTACAGTACTTTTATAATTTAGCATATCAAAATAAATGGATCCTCCCATTTCCTGTAATGTTTCGTTTATTATGTAAATGGTATTTCCAGGTTCTTTCAGATCAGATGTTACACCTTTTCTGATGTCCTTTGCAATTCCAATTGCCATTAAAGTTGGGGTAGGTGGTATTGATTCTCCATTTGTTTCATTATATAGGCTAACATTGCCGGATACATATGGAATATTGAGGAATTTAGCAGCATCAGATAATCCCCGAGCCACATCATAAAGATCACCCATAACTTTTGGGTTTTCAGGATTCCCAAAGTTTAAATTATCCGCAAATGAACTTGGCTTTGCATTTACTGAAACAAGGTTTCTCACAGCTTCATCCACTATGGACATCGCTCCCCAATAGGGATCAATGGATGTAAATTTTGGATTCGATGTTGATGTTATAGCAATTCCTTTAAATGAATTTTCAACTGGCTTTATTATAGATGAATCCCCATGCGTTTCATTGCCTATTATGCCAACTAGAGGTTTCAAAACTGTATTCCCCTTTACCTCATGATCATATTGCCTTACAACATATGCTTTTGAAGCGACATTCGGATTTTCAAGAATGCTTAAAAATATGCTGTTGTAATTAGGCTCGGGAGGTATAAAATCCTCCTTTATTTGGGCAGGATATTTAAAAATATAAGGCCTACAATAAACAGGTCCTGATGTTATGAAATGTGTGTCAAGATCCATAACCTTAAATTCCTTATAATAAAGAATTAACCTTTCCTCTTTTATTGTTTTTCCTATAACAGTTGCATCCAAGTCCCATATTGAAAATATTTCCATTAATTCGTTTAAGTTTTCATCTGAAACAGCAAGCATCATCCTTTCTTGTGATTCACTTATCCATATCTCCCAGGGTGAAAGATCCTTCTCCTTTAAAGGAACTTTATCAAGTTGCACTTCTGCACCAACACCACCTGCCAGACACATTTCACCGATTACACTTGAAAGCCCTCCGCCTCCAAGGTCTTTCATTCCATATATTAGATTTTTTTCTACAGATTCTAAAATGGCATGGATCAAAGGTTCTTTAATAATTGGATTTCCTAATTGTACAGCAGTTTTTTCAACATTCTCCCCTGTTTTGAATACCTTGCTTGCAAATGTAACACCATGAATGCCATCCCTTCCAGTTTTTCCACCAACCAGAACAAGATTATAATTTACCTTATCCACCATACTCCTAATTATATTCTTCTTTTTTGCAATTCCTACACATCCGGCATTCACTAGAATATTGTTTATGAACCTATTGTCAAAATATGTAATACCCGCCACGTTGGGTATACCAACCCTGTTACCATAATCCCTAATGCCTGCAACAACACCATTGAAAAGGTAGAATGGATGTTTTATTCCTTTTGACAAAGAGTCATAGGGATAATCAAGATTTCCGAAAAAGATTGAATCAACAAGGGCTAGTGGCTTAGCACCCATACAAAGTACATCCCTTATTATTCCACCTACGCCTGTCGCAGCACCCCCGTAGGGTTCAACAGCACTTGGATGGTTATGGCTTTCCATTTTAAAGACATATGCATGCTCTTTATCAAATTCTACAACTGCAGCATCCTCACCTGTAAGTATTACCTCTCTAGTTTTTATTCCTGTTATATACTTTTTTAGGACAAATTTTGAACTCTTATAACAACAATGCTCACTCCAAGCCTGTGCAATAGCTTGAATTTCAACATCCGTTGGATCCCTACCCAGGTAATTAAAATAAGATCTTAGCCTTATCATTTCATCCAGGCTTAGAGCTAGACCCATCTGGTCACTAATTTTTTTTAATTGCCTATTGTTCATAGATCTTATTTTTATTATATAGGTATTATATTTATCATTTAACTTTTCAATCATACTTTTTCCACTTCTATTTTGTATGAATGAATTACAGGATTAACTAGCAACTTATCACACATCTCTTCTGCTTCCTTTTTTGCCTTTGATGCATCACCATCAAGTACTATTTCGTATAATTTTGATATACTAACATTCTTTACATTTTTAAAATTTAAAAGGTTTAAGCTTTTTTTAACAGCTAAGCCCTCAGGATCTTCAACACCTTCTTTGTAGCTAACTATAATCCTAATCTTCACCATGGTTAGGAATATAAATTGTTTATATTTAAATAATACCTTCTTGATTTCAAGAAAGTTTTAATATATCCTTTGCAAATATAGTTTATGGGATCTTAAATGGATGTTAAAATGAATGTTAAGGATTTAAAGGAAGTTACAGATCTTTTACTTACTCTGGTCACAGAGGCTAAATTTGAATTTACAAAGAAAGGGTTGAGTGTTAAATGTGTGGATCTGGCACATGTTGCGATGATTGTTATTGATCTCAACAAAGATGCTTTTCTAGAATATGATTTAAATGAAGATACTGAGCTAGGAATAGATCTTGAAAAGATCAAGGATTTTTTGAAGAATACTAGTTCTACAGATGTGATAGAAATAAAAAAAGAGGATTCAAAACTCTTGTTAACAGTTGGTTATCTGAGCAGAACAATGCAAACAATTGATCCATCAAGCATTACTGTCCCAAAGGTTCCTTCTCTAGGTTTGCCAGCTAAAGCCGTTGTACCCACTGCACAATTTTCAGGAGGTATAAAAGTTGCTGAAAACATATCTGATAATATCACACTTCATATAACACCAACTGAATTCAGGTTATATTCAACTGGAGATGAAGATTCTACAAAGCTTATAATACCCAAGGATCTTCTTAAGGAGCTTAAGTGTGATGCAGAAGTAAAAAGCCTATATCCTGTTGATTATCTTTTGAGGTTTATAAAAGCAATAAATTCCGAATATGTATCAGTAAATTTGGGAACAGATTATCCTGTTAAAATAGAATTTGAAATTTGTAATGGAAAAGGAACAGGATTATTTTTGCTTGCTCCAAGGATTGAAGAATAAAAATCTGAAAAATTTTTTGAATTTAATTCAAAAATATTTTTATCTTATATGTCCTTATCCGAAAAGGATGAAATTTGTTGAATGTGTGCCAAATTTTAGTGAAGGAAGAAACAAGGATGTTGTTAACGAAATAGCCAGGGCCATATCCTTTAGAAATGAAATTAAAATTCTAGATATTGAAATGGACCCTGACCATAACAGGAGTGTTATAACATTTGTTTCGCCTATCGAATTTGCAGCTGATGCTGCATTCAATGGAATAAAAAAGGCATTAGAACTAATTGATATGGAAAAGCATACAGGTGCACATCCTAGGTTCGGTGCTGCCGATGTTGTTCCTTTTGTGCCCCTTTTTGAAACTACAATGGATGAATGTATTGAACTCGCAAACAAACTCGGGGAAAAAGTAGGTAAAGAACTCAATATCCCAGTTTATTTATATGAAAGAGCGGCAAAAGTGGATTGGAGAAAAAATTTGCCAGATATAAGAAATGAAAGATTCCAATATGAACAATTAAAGGAACATATAAAAGAAGAAAAGTGGAAACCTGATTATGGCCCCCAGGAAATAGGTAAGGCTGGTGCTACAATAATAGGGGCAAGAGAGTTTTTGATAGCATTCAATGTTAATTTAGGCACTTCTGACGTTACGATTGCAAAAAAGATTGCAAAAAGTGTGAGGGAAAAAACGGGTGGGCTCAAGAACGTAAGGGCATTGGGTTTTGAACTGAAGGAACGTGGTATCGTTCAGGTTTCTATGAACTTAATTAATTATAAGGAGACGCCCATCTATAAAGCATACGAACTCGTTAAACTCGAAGCTGAAAGGTATGGTGTACATGTGGTAGGTTCAGAAATTGTTGGTCTAATACCATTAGATGCAATGGTGGGTGTTGCGGATTTTTATTTGAAGCTCGAGAAATTCTCTTCAAACCAGATTCTTGAGAAAAAGATAATGGAAGGTGGAAATATTATGATGGAAAGTATGGGGATTAAGGAATTTTTGGATGAATTGTCAAGTGGATCGCCAACTCCAGGTGGTGGCGCGGCAAGTGCTTTAGTAGGTAGTGTTGCTGCATCATTGAGTTCAATGGTGGCAAATCTTACAATAGGGAAAAAGAAGTACATAGAATATGAAAATGAAATGAAAAACATTGTAAGCAGTACTAAAGATCTTAGGGATAGGCTTTTAAAATTAATGGATGAAGATGTGGTTGTATTTAACAAGATTATGGATGCGTACAAATTACCAAAGAGTACCGATGAAGAAATAAACATAAGAAAATTAAAGATTGAAGATGCCAGCAAGAAAGCGTGTGAAGTTCCATTGAATACAGCAAAACTATGTCTTGAGGTAATGAACCTTGCAGCAGTTGTTGTCGAAAAGGGTAATAAAAATGCTGTATCCGATGGTGCCTGTTCTGCATATTTTTCTGATGCTGCCATAAATGGTGCATTGATGAATGTTAAAATCAATTTAAAAAATATATCGGATGAAAAATTCAAGAAAGAAATGAACAATGAGATTGAAAATATAAAAAATGAATCAAAGAATAAACTAAAATATATAGAGATGAAGATCAACGAGGTGATTTAAGAATGTTGGAATTGAAAAGAATAACGGAAATAGCAAAAATAGCAGGAATTGAAGAAGAATATCTTGAGCCGTATGGTAAATATATGGCAAAAGTAACTCTTGATCTGCTTGAGAAAGTACAGAATAAGAAAAAGGGCAGAATGATTCTTGTAACTGCACTGACGCCAACCCCAGCTGGTGAGGGAAAGACAACAACATCTATTGGTCTATCCATGGCAATTAACAGACTTGGTAAAAAAAGTATACTGGCACTAAGGGAACCATCTCTTGGACCAGTTTTTGGTGTCAAGGGAGGTGCAACAGGTGGTGGCAAATCAACAGTTCAGCCTATGGAAGAGATAAACCTTCATTTTACAGGTGATTTCCATGCTGTTTCAGCAGCTCATAATTTACTATCAGCAATGATTAACAACCACATATATCAAGGTAATCTTCCAGATATTGATCCAAGAAAAATAAACTGGAGAAGAACAATAGACATGAATGATAGATCTTTAAGGCATATCATCGTTGGTCTTGGCAAAGGAAATGGTGTCATTTATGAGGACGGTTTCGATATCGTTCCTGCATCTGAAATTATGGCTATTCTTGCACTTAGTGAAAATTACAAGGATTTAAAATCAAGGCTTGAAAAAATATTAGCTGGATTTTCAAAGGATAAAAAGCCTGTTTATGCTAAGGATATTAAAGCGTCCGGTTCTATGGCTGCATTATTGAAAAATGCACTTAAACCCAATCTTGTTCAAACGGTTGAAAATACTCCTGTTTTTGTTCACATAGGGCCATTTGGAAATATTGCACATGGAACAAACAGTATTGTTGCTGACAAGGTCGGTTTACCATTATCAGATTACTTTGTTACAGAGGCTGGCTTTGGTTCTGATTTGGGTGCGGAAAAGTTCTTTGACATTGTTACAAGAATAGGAAAGTTTGTTCCTAACACTACTGTTATTGTAGCTTCTTTAAGAGCAATAAAACATCATGGTGGTGTCAAGGATGTTGGTGTGGAAGACGTGAATGCAGTCAAAAAAGGCTTTGAAAATCTTAAGTTTCACATTAACAATGTGAAAAAATTCGGTATTCCACCAGTAGTAGCAATAAATAAATTCAAATCGGATACAGATAAAGAGATATCAACACTTATGGAACTTCTAGATAATGAAAAAGTTCCTTGGGCACTTTCTGAGGTATTTGAAAGAGGAAGTGAAGGTGGAATTGAACTTGCAAAAAAGGTAATGAAAACAGCGGATGAAAATCCTGAACCCAAGATTAACTATATGTATGAAATTACTGATCCAGTTGAAATAAAGATAGAAAAAATAGCCAAGAACGTTTATGGAGCCAAGGAAGTAATATTCACAAAAGATGCCATAGATGATATTAAACTTATAAAGAAAATTGGTATGGACAATGCATTTGTATGCATGGCAAAAACACAATCTTCAATATCAGATGATCCAAAAGTAATAAATGTGCCTAAGGATTTTTCAGTAACAGTGAGGGAGGTAAGGATTTCCTCAGGTGCAGGGTTTGTGGTGCCTATACTTGGGGAAATCATGACCATGCCAGGGTTATCAAAGGAACCGGCAGCATACAATATTGACCTCACGGATGATGGAAGGATTGTAGGACTTTTCTAAATTTTTTTATACCCTTTCCTATTTTTCTTTTTAATGAAAATTTATGTGGTTGACAATGGAGGGCAATGGACTCATAAAGAATGGAGGGTTTTGAAATACCTGAACATTGAAACAAAGATAGTTCCTAACGATATTGATCCACAAATTCTTATTAATGAAAACGTAGATGGTTTGGTTCTATCTGGTGGATCACCCAGTATTTCTTTTGAAGTTCAGAAATTGGGAAGAACAGGAGAGTATCTTTCACTTAGAATTCCCGTACTGGGAATATGCGTCGGCGCACAGTTTATTGCATTAAATTTTGGTGGGAAAGTAGGTCCTGCAAGAATTCCAGAATATGGTAAAACAGAATTATTTGTTATTGATAATGATGATCTTTTTGAAAATTTACCCATAAAATTCTTTGTTTGGGAAAATCATAATGATGAGGTGAAAGAACTGCCAGACAATTTTATACATCTGGCCAGTTCTGAAAACTGTAAAATTCAAGCATTTAAGCACAGGAATGAATTAATTTATGGTGTTCAGTTTCATCCAGAGGTAGATAATACAGAATATGGTAACGAAATTTTTAAAAATTTCATAAAAAAGATAAAAAAATAATTTTAAAAGATAAAAATTTAAATAAAGGATTGAAGATACCATATTCGGGATTAATATGCTTACTGAAGTAACTGAACTTGTAGGATTGGAGGTTTATACGGACAAGGGATATCTGCTTGGCACGATTGAGGATGTATCAATAGATATCGATCAGCAAGTGACATATGGGTTATACATATCAAAGACAAATCCCCTTCTTGTTGAAGACGGAGTTCCAGTGCTTGTTCCATACAGATGGGTAAAATCCGTAGGAGATATTGTAATTATGAAGAAATTCCCATCATACGTTTCATTGAGCACAGGTGAAAAAGGATCAAGTGAATCATCAGAAAAGGTTCAATAAAAGTTATTTGGCTAAAATCTTTTCAATTTCTTCGTAAATTGGTCCATCGGGCATAAGCGTACTTTTGTAAATTTCAAAGCTCTCTACCATAAATGACCCAAAATCAAAATTTTTATATTGTGAAATAAAAATCGATATATTTGCTGGATTTTTTAACCTTCCCAAAGTTAGGTGTGGTGAAAATTTTTCATCACCATAACCCTTTAATATTGTCGAAACAGTTTCGCCAAGCTCATTGAGTTCATTCGATAAAAGGCCTATCCATATTACTCTTGCATAAACATCTTTTGGAAAAGCGCCAGCTCCATGCATCTTAATCTCAAATTTTTTAAAATCAAGCTTTTTGAGTGCAATTAAAATCTTTTCAAGGTTTTTTTCATCAATTTCACCAAGGAATTTTAATGTAGCATGCAAATTTTGTGGTTCCACAAGTTTTACATTAAAAGCGAGTTTAATTTCCTTTTGAAAATTTAGAATTTTTTCATTAGGAGGTATTTTTATTCCTACAAAACATCTCATGAATAAACAATTGATTTTAATACCATAAACTTTTTGTTTAATTAATCCATTTACGTTTACGTGATCAAACATGGAGATTGATAACAGAATGAAATATGCAAAAACACACGAATGGGTATTGGTTAATGGAAAAAGCGCTAGAATAGGTGTCTCTGATTATGCTCAGCAACAGTTAACAGATATTGTATTCGTTGAATTACCAGAGGTAGGATCAAGGGTTGAAAAGGGCAAGTCCTTTGGTGTTATAGAATCCGTAAAGGCTGTTGAGGATGTTTATGCACCTGTTTCGGGGAAAGTAATCGCAAAAAATCAGAAGGTTCTGGATAGTCCCGAAATGATAAACAACGACCCATATAATGCTTGGTTGATTGAGATAGAGATTGAAAACCCAAAGGAACTGGATGAATTAATGACTCCTGAAGAATATAAGAAGTTCCTTGAAAGTGAATCGCATTAAAAGTTAAATGAAGAGACAAGATTACTATTATAGATTGGCTAAGAAAGAACGATATAAGAGTAGAGCTGCGTACAAGCTCATATATATAGATGATAGATTTTATATTTTTAAAAAAAATATGAATGTGCTCGATCTTGGGGCATCGCCTGGGGGCTGGAGCCAGGTAGCGGCTGAAAGAATATATGGTGGAAATGTATTTTCACTTGATATAAAACCTGTGCATTTACCTGGAATCATTTATATAAAAGGTAATATTTTTGATCCAGACATTATAGAAAAAATCAATGAAAAAATGAAGGAAAAAAATGTTAAAAATTTTGATGTAATTTTATCAGATATGTCTCCAAAGATCTCTGGTGTTAAAGAAGTGGATCATCAACAATCCCTTGACCTTGGAAAAAAAGCAATAGAAATTGCAAGGGAATTGCTTGCCAATGGTGGTTCTTTTATCGTTAAACTATTTTACGGTCAGGATATATTCAAATTTAAGAATGAAATAGAAATGAATTTTGATTTTTGTAAGCTTTACACCCCTCCGGCTTCTAGGAAAGGAAGCAGGGAGGTTTACCTCGTTTGCAAAAGGTACAAAAAAATTATTTAGATTTTGTAATATTTACATCCTTCACAAGCACATAAGGTATCAAAGATGGCATTACCTCATCCCACCATTTTACCTGCATTTTTTCACTGCTTACATCGAGAATGTTTGAAAATATCCTAGGGATGTTATCGCTTATTCTTATACCCTGCCATGATTCCTTTATTTCACCATCTTCAATGTAAAATATGCCATCCCTTGGTATTGTTGAAAAATCGCCGTTCCTATAATCTTGGAATCTAGTATACCATGTGTTCACTATCAACAAACCCCTTTTAATTTCAGAAATTATATCATCTGAGCTTCTCCTTCCATTTTCTACTACCGGCTGCCATGGCTGAGGGCTTATTATGCCTGCATTACCTGTTGTTTCAACTCCTGCTTTTTTAGCAGTTGAATTGTTGTGTAAAATATTTTTGACAATACCTTTTTCAATCAGCGTTACCTTTTTTGTTGCTGTTGCTTCATCATCAAATTGTCTAAAACCAACACCAGATTCAAGTGTTGGGTCATCATAGAGTGTAAAAGCATCACTTCCTATTTTCTTCCCTAGCCTATCAGCAAAAACGCTCATGCCTGTTTCAACCAAATAGGCAGATGCCATCTGTATTGTATAGGTGACAAGTGAACCAAAGCATAGGGGATGGAATATAACATCAAATTTTCCTTCAAGACCTTCTTTAGGCTTTTCCACCAGGGATGCAAAATCACCAGCCTCTTCGCCTAGATAATAGGGATCAAAATCGTTTAAAAGTCGATGATCTGATGTGTGGAATGCAGCCTGACCTGGATAACCATATTCATTGAAAGCCCTTACTGAATAAAAAAGGCCAACATTCCTATCGTTTGCACTATTGTAGTTTGTTGATATTGATATATCTTCTGTTACATGGTAAATTGTTCCGGCAACCCTTTTAGCTCCTTTTTCTACTGCACCCTCAATAGCTCTTTTTGTCATAAAGGAAAGATCGTCCAAATTTTCCAGCATACCATCTGGAACATGGTCCCTGTAAGTTTGCTTTTTAGAATTCAATCCTATAAAATCATTGTTATCTGGCAAATGATTCATCAATTTTAAAAGAGTTGATAATTTTTCATCAATATTGTTATAATTTTTAATTGTAGTTGATATTGTTTTCTTATTTTTTGCAATAAATATTGACAGTGATGTATCTACATAATTTAAATAAATATCCATTTTGTTGTTTGAAAATCTTGTTTGTTTAACATCACTTTCAGTATAAATTGCAGATACTTCATCTGCGCCCATCGATAGAACTTTTTTTACAATACCATCAGTATCAATCATTTTTATTCACCTCAAATAAACATTCCTCAATCTTGCAAATGGACCACCCATCCAGACATCCACTCCCTGCATAGGATCACCTTTTCCGCAGGTGCCTGCAAAGAATTTTAGATCTTTGGAAAGAGCGTCAACAGAGCCATAAAATCCAGGTGTGGTAATTTCTAAAACAGGTCTTTTAACAGGCTCCTTAATCTTTCCGTTTTCTATCAGGTATGCTTCCCTGCCAATGTATTTTTCATTGTATCTTATATCATCTATGTTCCATTCAGTAAATGAGTTCATAAATATTCCAAATTTCACGTCTTCAATTAATTCATCAAATGAATGATTCCCGGGTTCTATATAGGTAGTGCTCATTCTAACTATTGGCTCTCTATCCCACCACGATGATCTTGCTGCAGCATTACTTTTTATACTTAAGTAACCTGCAAATTCTCTGTTTAAGAGAAATTCATTTATTTTTCCATTTTTGTAAAGATATCTTTTTCTCGCTCTTACGCCTTCAAAATCGTACTTATAGTATCCGAAGCTTCCCTCTATTGATGGATCATCTATTACACTTACTACATCAGATCCGACCCTTTCCCCAATCATTCCTGTCTTTATGAAGGATTCACCGGCTTGTGCAGCTTCCCTACCAATGATCCTATCTGATTCGCTAGGATGGCCTGAGGATTCATGAGCGACTATGCCAGAAACTTCAGGGCCAACGATCAGATCCATCTTCCCTTCAGGACTTTTTTTACTTTTGGCAATGATTTTTAATTTTCTAGATTCTTCTTCAATTGTACGTTCAAGGTTCCATTCATCAAAGGCCTCATAACCTCCGCTTTTGCCAAATTCCTGGGACCCCTGTTCGAAATTTCCATCTTCAATGACACCAATCATGTAAAAATAAAATATGTTTGGTTTGTGGCCTTTTATCTCCGTGCCCTCAGTATTGTAATATTCAATATCCTCTATTTTTTCCCTTAAACTCTGGAATCTCATAGGCACATTTTCCTTAACAAGGGTGTTTTCAATATTGTTTAAAATTGATACCTTTTCTTCGATTGAAAAGTCATCTATATTTTTTCTTTGCGGAACTGACCAAGAATCCTTTATTATTTCTTCTTCAGAGAGTTTAATATCTTTTTTTTCACCTGATTTAGCAAATTTTAAAGCCTTTTCTATTGCCTTTTTAATGCTATCATCATCTATTTTTGATGTTGAAACAAATGAAAAATTCTTATCCAGTGCCCTTATTGCAATGCCTTGCTCTTCTGTCTTTTCAATGCCACTTAAAATTCCATTCTTCATAACGAATGATGTTACCTTTAAATTCATTAGCCTTATTTCACCATATTTCACGTTCTTTTCCATCATTTTCAAATATCTTTCTGCATCCATAAATATCACCTAGGGCATTACCCTCCTCAGTTCCTTTTCTTTTTCCTTATCTTTTCTAACAGTCCTGTAGAGGCTATCCATCACATGGTCTACTAATCCAAAAAGATTCCAGTCATGGTCTTTCTTGTAAAAAATTTTCTTTTCAGTGACTAGTTTAGCCCTTGCTGTATAATCTATTTCCTTCCCTTCTTGCCTGTGTTCCTCTATATGGATTGTTAAATTCTGGGGCCTGTAATTTTCAAATTTATTGATTTTTTTCAAATGCTTTTCAATTATCTGGTATATTACATCAAATACTGATGGATCTTCCGATTCTAAGCCTGTAATCTGTACCATTACCCCTTCTTCTTCCTTTTTCTTTGAAAATGATTCAATTATGTCTTTCTGCGTTATTATTCCAATTGGTTTGTTATCTTTGTTCACTACGGTACACACATAAGATTTATTCTCAAGCATTGTTTTTATTACATTCATTAATTTCGAATTCTTTTCTACAAATACAGGTGGAGTAAGAAAATCTTTTATGTAAAGCTCTTTTTTTTCTTTTTGCCCTTTCCTCTCACCATATGTTAACCTATCTTTAAATCTCCACAATGCATTTGACATATCATCCAAATGTATCATTCCTTTCAAATGATTATGTTCATCCACAACTGGAAGTGTCATTTCATTTAAGGCCCTCATCTTTTCCAGGGCTATGTAAATATCATCATTTTCAAAGACGGTTATTGGATCTTCAACCATTATATCATCAGCTTTTATATCCATATATTCATTTGCATTTAGTAATGCTTTTGTAAAATCTGTTCTTGAAACAATGCCTACAAGTTTTCCATCAGAATCTACAACCGGTAATGATCTCAATCCATTTTGAACCATTATTCTTATTGCATCAATCACAGGATAATTCTCATCAATTTTAGGTGGATATATCATTAACGTTGACATTTTCGCTGTGAGTGGGATGTTCCTCCTTCTCATTAAATTTTCATAGTCGAAATAGCCAATTACCTTACCTTTTTCGTCTAAAACAGGAACATCATGCACATCATTTTCTTTCATTTTGCTTAAAACTTTTGAAAGTGGATCATTTTCTTCCACACATACTGGGTTCTTAACCATTATGTCCTTTACCAACATATCCTCAATTTTCATAATTCAAACCACCTCTCTAGTTTGGGTAAATTTTCATGCTGTATATATTTTACCTGTAAATCCATATGTCTCTCGAGGAAATCCTGCAATGATTCCTCATCCGCTAACCTTACCCTTTTTAATTCGTAGAGGCAATCAGAGCAATATATATTTAGCCCATTTTTAATCGGGGCACCACAAATGATGCATCTGTTCATAATTAATGCACCTGCAAAAAATGATAACGATAAGAAGATAATTAAAACTTTCGTAATCATTTTTATGCCCTGGCAAAAACAACGGATCTCATACCATCGAGCCGTCTGACCCATTTGCCAGGGCATTTGGGAGGTTCTGCTGAACTAATGCTCATTTATGCGATGACACATCGCAATCGCACAGTGGCCCAGAACCCTCGCTATAGGTTCCTGGCGTCCCAGCATATCATCCTCAATGCTGTTTCCTTACAGGAACCAATTTTACTATGATTTGAAATATATAAACCTTTTCATTTCTTATTATAAAATTCTATGAAATCATTTCCAAAATATTTTACCAGTGGATCTGGAATTCTTATTCCATTTTTTTCCTGATGATTTTCTATTATTGCAACAATAGTTCTTGTTGTTGCCACTGCTGTACTATTTAATGTGTGTGGAAAATAGTTTCTCTCCTTACCCCTTACCCTGATGTTAAGCCTCCTCGACTGATAATCCTTTACATTACTTGCACTTACAACTTCCCTGAACTTTCCTTGTGCAGGCATCCATACTTCAATGTCATATTTTTTTGATGCAATATTTCCTAGATCACCGCTACATATATTTATTATCCTATATGGTAAATTAAGCATTTGGTAAATCTCTTCCGCATTTTTTAATAATTCTTCATGCATATTCTTTGAATCTTCAGGCTTACAGTATACAAACTGTTCAATTTTATTAAACTGATGAACTCTAAAAATGCCTTTTGTATCCTTTCCATGCGATCCTGCCTCTTTTCTGAAACAGGGGGATATGCCAGCATACATTTTTGGTAGATCATTCTCTTCCAGTATTTCATCCATATGGTAAGCTGCAAGTGCATGTTCAGATGTTGCTATAAGATATAGATCCTCGTCCTGTATTTTGTAAATTGTATCCTCAAAGGAGGCAAGGTCTATTGCTCCTTCCATTGCCCTTCTTGTAAGCATGAATGGTGGTTCCATAATTTTGAATCCTTTTTTAAGTAAATGATATATGGAGAACATTTCAAGTGCAATTTCAAGCCTAACGAGATCATTTTTAAGGTAATAGAACCTTGATCCAGCCACCTTTCCGGCCCTTTCAGTATCTGCAAGATCATAGATATCAAGAATGTCAGTATGGCTAATGGGCCTTTCATCTATAACGTAATAATCCATTGAATTTTTAGAATCTTTCAAAAAATTTTCAATATCATCCTTGAAAACCTTTGCTTTTCCCCAGAATTTTATTGGCACATTATCATTTTCATCCTTTCCATATGGTACATCATCATCCAGTATATTTGGTATGTTCCAGAGTAATCTATCTCTTTGAATTTTAGTATCTTCAACAATTTTTTCTATTCTATCTATATCTTCATTAATCTTAGAAACATCCTTTTTAATTTCTGCAACTTCCTGCTTTTCTCTAACTTTCCTTGATATTTCATCAACTTTTTTATTTTTTAAATTTCTTAATTTCTCTAAAACTTTTAGATTTTCCCTCCATATCATATCGAGCTCGAGAACTTTGTCTACTATAGCTGGATCCAAATTTCTTTTTCTTTGGCTTTCCTTTACTATTTCCGGTGAATTTCTTATCAAATTTATATCAAGCATTCTTTACACCTTTCATTAAGATAAATAATGAATACGTATAAAATTTTTAACAATATTGGTAAATTAAGAGAAAGTTTTAAATATGACAATTTTGATATCTTGTCTGACAAAAATATGACTTGGAGGTTATAATATATGAAAAGTTTAATTAAAAATGCCTTAGGAACAGACCCAGACAACTACACTAGACCAGAACCAGCACCACAGATGCAGGAACAGCAAGCACAGCAGACAGCATCTCAGGATGATGAAGAGTTGAGAAAGCTTGTTGAACAACTTAAAGTGAACATAAAGATTGTTGGATGCGGTGGCGGTGGAACAAATACCATAACAAGGTTAAGTGATTCTGGCATATATGGTGCTACGCTCATAGCTGCAAATACAGATGCACCACATTTGCTTCATGTAAAGGCAAACAGGAAAATTCTTCTCGGGAAAAGGTTGACAAGAGGACTTGGTGCAGGCGCTGATCCAAGAATAGGTGAAGAAGCAGCTAAAGAAGCGGATGATGATCTTAGAAATGTTTTGCAAAGATCAGATATTGTCTTCATAACAGCTGGAATGGGCGGCGGGACAGGAACAGGATCTGGACCGTATGTAGCACAGGTAGCTAAAGAGGTGAACCCTGGGACACTTGTAATAGGTATTGTTACCCTTCCATTTTCCGCGGAGGGAAAAGTAAGAATGGAACAGGCGCTTTACGGATTAGATAAACTGAGAAGGTTCTGCGATACAACAATTGTTATACCAAATGATAAATTGTTAGAGATCGTTCCAAGATTACCTTTGGATCAGGCCTTTAAGGTTGCTGATGAGGTTTTGATGGAGGCATTGAAAGGAATAACGGAAATAATAACAAAGCCTGGCCTTGTAAATATTGACTATGCTGATATTAAAACGATCATGTCGGATGGCGGTGTTGCAATGATCGGTATTGGAGAATCTGAGGGTTCAACTGACAGGGTTCAGGAAGCTGTAAATGATGCAATAAATTCACCTTTGATTGAAGCTGACATAAGGCAAGCAAGGGGAGCTCTTATAAGGATTGTTGGTGATCCAAACATGAGCGTTATGGAAGCACAGCGTGCTGCAGAACTCATACAGAAACAGATTAACCCATCTGCAAAGCTTATATGGGGAGCATCCATAGATCCAGAACTTGAAAACAAGGTCAAGGTTTTAGTAGTGCTTACAGGCGTGAAAAGCCCATACATACTTGATGGGAAACAATCGCTTGTTGATATGAAAAAGGCAGCAAAAATATCCGGACTTGATTCTGTCCTGGATAGCCTTTAAATTTTTTTAAAAAAATAAAAAATAATAGTAAATAAAAAATTTTTTAGAGGTATTTTACCTTTTTTGAAGGTCTGAAAACGAATTTCTTCTTTGAAGGCACATTTATGACTGCTTTTGTCCTTGGGTTCTTTGCCTTCTTCGCTTTCTGTGTCTTTCTCATAAAGACACCAAACTGTTTTATTGCTACCTTATCTCCCTTGTTAACCCTGTCTATAACCTCTTTAAAAAGTGTGTCAAAGACAGCTTTTACATCCTTCTCCTTTAGACCTGTTTTCTTAGCTACAAGTTTTCTTAGCTCAGTTACGCCTACCATAGGTTTTGCACCTCACATTAGATATTAACTATTTTCTATATAAACTTTGCTTAAAAAATCACCTAAAAATCTAGATTTTGCGAGCTTTTGTGAAAAAATCAGATTAAAAAATCCATAATTGATAGAATTTTAAAAATTTCCTTTTGAAGAAATTATTTCTTGTACAAGCCTTGCAGCAAGCATTGATGTATTACCATTATCAAATGGTGGAGAAATCTCTACAATATCTGCTCCTATAAGCCTCTTTCCTATTTTATCTATTACATATATTAAATCCCATGTGGATATACCAAAAGGTTCAGGTGTTGCCACGCCGGGAGCAAATGAAGGATCAATACCATCCATATCTATTGAAAGATAGATTTGCTTCTTACCGAGATAATTTAAAATTTCATCAAATGTTCTTTCGATACCATTCTTATGAACATAAAATGCAGTTTTATGATAAAAATCCTTGAATTCAGGATCATCATATTCCTCAGGAGAAACTGATCTTACTCCAATGGATGCGATCCTTTCTTTACCGAGGTATTCGAAGGATCTTTTTGAAACGCAAGCATGGCTGTATTCAACACCAAGATAGCTTTCTCTGAAATCTGAATGGGCATCTATAAAAATCATAGCATAATCATAATTTTTCAATGCCTTTGCACTGCCAATGGTAATTGAATGTTCACCACCCAGCATTAAAGGGAATTTGTTATCATCTAAAATTTTTCCTAAATTAAATTTAACATCATTAACAACATCTTCTACTCTGCCCTGTTCATCAAGATTTCCAAAGTCATGTATCTTTGCATTCTTCATGTTAAAACTTTTATCATAGACAAAGGATTCAAGATTTATTGATGCTTCCCTGATGGCATTTGGTGCAAATCTAGCCCCCCCTCTGAAACTGGTTGTACCATCAAACGGTACACCAAATATAACGAACTTTGCTTCTTCGTATGTATAATCTGAATCCGCAAATTTCAAAAGGGAAGGCATTTCAACCCTTCATTATCTTTCTTTTACCCATAGCTTCCCAGTACTGAACCTCTTTGCCCTGCTCTAGGTTACCCTTTAATTCCTCAGGTATTGGCAATTCAAATGTTTCAAACGTAGTGGTATCCATGATCTGAGCCATATCACCAACAATGGAAATTACTTGACCTACCTTTTTGTCTATTATTGGCATTTTCACCTTATGTTTTACAGGAAACACTAAGCTCCGTTTTTGCCCATCGAATACACCTATAGCAACAATTCTTGCCTTTGCCTCGCCATGCTTCCCGGGCTTCGATGTTGTAAATTCAACAATCCTGCAAGGTTCATCATCTATTACTATGTAACTTCCTTCTTTAAGTTCCCTCACTTCCACATCTTTCCAGGACATTTATCACACCTTTTTTTATATTTGATAGATAAAACATAAATTTAATGACCCTTATGAATTTTTTTATTGAAAAAATTTTTAATTTTGTATTTGTTTCTTTTTATTATGTTAAAAAAGAAAAGTGAATTGACAAAAATGTCAATACTTATTGAAATAATGCATGGTAAAAAGAAAATTAAAGAAATTGCAAAATCTGTAAATATTACAATTCAAGGAGTTTCTGAATACATAAAAATTCTATCTAAGGAAGGAATGATCGATAATAATATGCAGATTACACCAAAAGGTACAGCATTTGTTATGGATAAAATAGAAGAACTGAGGGCATATGTTTCAGAAATCATTGGACAAATTAAAATCATAAAGACTACAGAAGCAATAGCCGGTGAAGAAATAAAGAAGAATGAAAGGGTAGGCCTTTTTATGGAAAATGGATATCTTGTAGCCAAAAAGAAAAAATCTAAATCTGAAGGTATATCAATAATTGATGCTGCGAAAGGTGAAGATGTAGGCATAAAGGATCTTGAAGGCATTGTGGACCTGGAATTAGGCAGAATTACAGTTTGTAGGTTACCTTCCATAAAAGACGGAGGTTCACGCGAAGTAGACGAAAAAGAAATAAAAAGTTTAATTAACAAAAATATGAAAATTGGTGTTTTTGGAGCAGTTGCTTTAGTCACATTAAAAAAATTAGGCATTAAAATCGACTTTGAATACAGTCCTGCAAAGTCATCCCAGGAAGCAGCTCACAGGGGTATTTCATCAATAATATTTGTTTCATCAGATCTTTTCAGGTATATTATTGAAGATCTGGAAAGAATACAACCAGGGCTTACATTTGTACCATACAATATATTAGATATCAGTAGCTGTCATAGGTAATTTTATATTCGGGGAGATAGACACCATTCCCTTCTTCTATATGCCCCACTGTTTTACCAAACATACCATGATTTTTGAGAATCTCTCTAATTCCATTTTCATCTTTTTCAGGTGCTATGACCATAAATCCCATGCCCATGTTAAATGTTTGATACATCTCCTTATACTCTATATTATCAATTTCCTGAAGAACGCTGAAAATTTTATGTGGCTTAATTGGGTCATCTATTACAAATTTCTTATTTGACAACCTAATCAGATTTCTTAATCCACCGCCTGTAATGTGTGCAAGTCCATTTACACTGGAATTTCTTATGATGTCAAGAACAGTTTTTACGTATATTTCCGTAGGTGTTAACAGAATTTCGCCTATTGTTTTTGATCCAATTTTATCCAAATAACTCAAATTATGTTCTTTCAATAACTTCCTAACAAGTGTGAATCCATTGGAATGCAGGCCTGAACTTTTGAGTGCTATGATTAAATCCCCTTTTTTTATTTTTTTACCCGTAATTTGTTTTCCCTTTTTTAAAAAACCAATGGCTGTACCGGAAAGGTCTGTGCCTTTTACCATATCTGGCATCACAGCTGTTTCACCACCTACAATGCTGATGTTTGATCTTTTTGCACCTTTGTTAAGACCTTTCCCTATTTCCTTTGCCTTTTTCATATCGTAATCACTTATTATTAAATAATCAACAAATGCGAATGGTTCTGCTCCTACACAAATTGTATCATTTACATTCATTGCTATTGCATCTATGCCCACGGTATCCCATTTTTTCATTTCATCCGCCACAAGCATTTTAGTTCCAACACCATCAGTATTTATAGCAATGTAATATCTCCCAAAATTAACAAGGGCAGAATAGTGGCCTGCTCCAAGAAACGGTGAAAGATTTTTTCTTTTGAATTTTAATTGTTTTAATAATTCATTTAAAAAAATATCTTTTTTATCAATGTCAACGCCAGCTTCTGAATATGTTTTCATATCAGTTCATCCCTTATAATTAGTGGACCGGCGGGGATTTGAACCCCGGGCCTCTTCCATGCCAAGGAAGCGATCTACCAACTGATCTACCGGCCCCAAGCCACACATTGTGATTCTGCTAATATATTTTATGGTTATTCAATTTTTTGTTCCAGAAAATCAAATCTTCTTAAGGAGCAGGCGGGACAGTCATTCTGTCTTTCAACATTTATTTTTTCTAGTGCAATGTTCCACCCATCATAGTAATATAAGCCACTTTCAACGTCATTTCCAAGGAGTATTTTATATGCCAAAGACACCGCAATTGATGCAATTGCTGACGGTATTGAATTTAAAATGCCCAGTTCCGATGTAGAATATTCCTTCTTTGGTGGATCTCTCATCAGGCATCGAAGACATGCTGTTTTACCAGGTATTATTGGCATCACAGTACCGTATGTTGCTAGAACTCCTGAATATATCCAAGGCTTGTTTTGTTTAACACAGGCATCATTTATTATGTATCTAGAAAGAAAATTATCTGTGCCATCCATAACTAGATCAACTTCACTTACATATTCTTCAATGTTTTTTCCATCGATTTTTTCCAATACTGGAATAACATTAACATCAGAATTTAAAGATTTAAGGTATTTTAATGCAATTTCTATCTTTTTCATTCCAACATCCTTTTCTGTAAAGAGAAGTTGTCTATGTATGTTCGATATAGAAACATCGTCAACATCTGAAATGTATAATGTACCAATGCCTCCTCTTACGAGTAATTGAGAAATTAGACCGCCAGTACCACCTACTCCTATTACAAGAACCTTTTTATTCATTAACAATTTTTGCCCTTTTATACCAAATTGTTCAAGTATTATTTGTCTGGAATATTTTTCCATGATTTTATGAGAACAATTCTCAATGAAAAACTTTTTCTTATGGTTCGGAATTGTAAAGTGTGGATCCCGATCTCTGTATCAGGTGCAGGGGCATAAAAAATCTTTGTGGCTTAAAATCGTGCCCCCTGCTTAAATATTCCGATCAGATGCCAAGACTTACAAATGTATACAGTGGTCTTTCTCCACCCGATATTTTTATTGGCCGTTTTAATTACCCGAAGGTAATGGTTTCAACGCTTTCATCCGACACAAATATCCCTGAAAAGCTTTATCCCCTAAGTTTAGATGATATCTTGAAATACAGGACCTCCCTTTATAGAATTGGAAATGTTCAAAGGGTAGATAGGCAATCTAAGATGATTGAAAAAATAATGGAGGTATCGCTCTCAATTGCATCATTGGAAATAAATGCAGACGTATACGGCATTGATAAAAGGATAGAAATTAACCATATTTCAACGCCAATGGGCCCTAAGGTAATTGCAAGAAATATTGATATTGTAGGAGAACCAAAGATCCCAAGAAGAATAGACAGTATTTTTAACGATTATGATATTGATTCAATGAACGCTGTTTGGGAAATATACATACACGGTTTTTCAAATGAATATATTACAAGGCTATTAAGTGGTGGAACATTGGGAAGGAAAATAGATAGAAAACTGGTACCAACCAGATGGGCGATTACAGCAGTTGATGATATTCTGGCTAAGAAATTGATAGATAGAATAAAGGAATATAATCCCTTGGAAAACATAATTTATGCCGAAAATGAATATATGTGGAATAAATTCCATATAATGCTTTTGCCAGGTACATGGTCATTTGAAATGATAGAGAACTGGTATGGAAGAAACTATTTTGATATAGATGCTTTCAAAAGTGGTGATTATGAAAAATATGAAGGCAGAAAGAAATATGCTGATATAGTTGGCGGTGCTTATTATGCTGCCAGATTGGGTGTTCTTGAATTTTTAAACAAAATTGAAAGACAGGCATCTGTAATAGTTTATAGAACAATAGAAAAGGATTATAGAATACCACTCGGTGTATGGGTTATCAGGGAAACTGTAAGAGATGCAATGAAAAAAGCAACTATTTTAAATGCAAAAAACATAATAGAGATTGAAAATATGGATAAAAATTTGAAAGGAATATTTTTGAGGTCAAGGACATCAAGGGAAATGTATAAGCAAAGGAGATTGGATTATTATGAACGATAAAAAAGAAATTCTTGAATTACTCTGGAAAAATGGCATTGTAGCAACACCATCTGATGTTGAAAGAATAATGAAAAATGGTGGTATAAATTATGCAATAGAATCATTTAGCAAGAAAGAAAAAATTGAAAAAAATTATGAAATAATCAAAAGCAGGGAAGTTTTTGAGGCCACATCCGGGAAAGTTGAAAGTTTCAAAAAACTTTTTCAGGACAGGTATAAAAAAATAAGGAAGATTTTACAATCAAGGGTTTCAGTTTCATCAGTTGTGGATATTGAATTTGCAAAAAAGAATGAGGGCGAGGAATCAATAATTGCAATGGTGCTTGATAAAAGAGAATCAAAATTTGGATATCTGTTTGAATTAGAGGATCTTTCAGGTAATATTGTTGCATTTTCTGATCAGAACATTGGAAAGGACATACTTCCTGATGATATTATTGCAATTAAAGGTACAGTAAGAAACGGTAAGTTAACAATAAAAGATGTCACATATCCTGGCATAGATAATATAAACAGAAAGGAAAAAATACTTGATAGTGAAAATGGCATAGCATTCATTTCCGATGTACATGCAGGAAGCAAGATGTTTTTACGTGAAAATTTTATAAATTTTATAAACTGGTTGAATTCAAATAATGAGGATGTAAAGAAAATTAAATATCTCGTAATAGCAGGGGACCTCGTTGACGGTATAGGCATTTATCCAAACCAGGAGAAAGATCTTGAACTTGATGATATATATGACCAATATTCTGAACTTGCGGACCTTATTGGAAGAATAAGGGATGATATAACTATTTTCATGATTCCAGGAAACCATGATTTAGTCAGGATTGCAGAGCCTCAGCCTACCCTAGGTCAGGATATTAAATCCTTTTTTAATAAAAATACAATTTTTCTTTCAAATCCAGCATACATATCGATTGAAGGATTTAAGATTTTAATATACCATGGGGCAAGTCTTAATGATCTGATGGATCTCATAAAAGGAATGAAACTAGAGATGGCGGATAGGATGATGATCGAACTTCTAAAGAGGAGGCATCTTGCACCATTTTATGGCAGGAATGTGCCAATAGTACCGCTGGAGGAGGACTTTATGGTAATAGATGAAATCCCAGACATGTTTGTAACTGGCCATATACATGTTCATAAAAAAGCGAATTACTATGGAACATTACTCTTGAATGCATCAACATGGCAGAAACAGACAGATTACCAGAAAATGCATAACTTTAACCCTGACCCATGTATTGTGAGCATAAAATACTTGAACCAGCCAGGATTAAGGGAAAAGGATTTTAAATAGGTACCTGTATTTCCATCAAATCTTTTGCAATAATACTATTTTTGAAAATACTCTTTGCTTCATCCTCAAGCATTTTTACATCACTTGATCTATACCTGGGACTTATATGTGTGAGAATTAAGTTCTCTACCTTTGCTTTTTTTGCAATTTCTGCAGCCTGCCTTGCTGATGAATGCCCATATTCATTTCCCTTTTCTTCAAGGCTTGAATCCACAGTAGAATCATGAATCAAAAATTTTGCATTTTTTGCAATATCAACAATGCAGTTACATGGTGCAGTATCACCCGTATAAACAATTTTTCTTCCAACGCGTATTCCATCGGAAATATCATCAATGGAAATCTTCTTTCCATTTTTTAATATAACACCATTTTTTATTATTGTATCAACATCCTTACTTGTCAGGGAATTTTTCACCATCAATTCCTGTGAAATCCTTTTCTTATCCTTTTCCTTTATTGCATATGCTAGGTTTGTAACAGGATGTATTGTTTTAATTGCTGTTATTGTATAATCACCCAGATCTATTACATCATTGTTTCCAACCTCCCTAATTGAAATAGGAAAGGATAGTGAATAATAACCTACATTAAGAAAATTTGAAACCTGCCTTATGGTATCCTCAGGACCATATATTTCCAGTTTTTCTTTTCTATCGTTAAAAACCATTGTCTGGATTAATCCGGCCAGTCCTAGAAAATGATCACCGTGGAAATGCGTAATGAAAATTTTTGATATTTTCATAAAGCTAAGCGAAGTTTGCATAATCTGTCTCTGAGTTCCTTCACCTACATCTAACAAAATTATGTCTCTGTCAAGCTGTATTCCTATTGATGGTAAATTTCTTTCAGGGCTCGGCCAGGATCCACCTGTTCCCAAAAAAACAATCTTAACTGTTGAAATCATATTTTGGTCACAACTGTACCTTTGAATTTTTTGCCCAGAATTGCATTTTTAAAATTTTTTAAATCCATACCGTTCAAAACAAAAATATCTATGTTGCTCCTTTCGGCTATTTTTATAGATAGAAAATCTAGAACTTGATTAGGACCAGCGCCTGATGTATTTTTTGAGAATAGAGAAATAAGATCAGGGTATGAAATGCGGTTAATGAGTTTTGCATCCTTGTGCTTCTTTGGATCCATGCTATAAACGCCATCCACGGTTGTTGCATTTATAACACTTTTAATATTAAAATATTCTGCCAGGAGTAATGAAACTGCATCGGTCGTATGGCCGGGTTCAGTACCACCAGTTATGGCTAACTTGAAATCTTTAATTTCATAGGGCGAATTAAAGAATTTTATTCCTTCTATGCCTGAGAAAAATGATTTTAAAAACATAGCGTTAATCTTCGTCGCTTGTATACCTATTAAATCGAGATTAAATTCATTTTCACCGTTTTCTCTTGCGATTCTTATATAATCTCTTGCAATTTTTCCTCCTCCAACTACAATTATGAATCTGTAATCATTTAAAAGAGGTGTTAACATCTTTGAAAAATCGCGTAAATATTTCTCATTTTCAACATTTACGAGTGAACCACCCATTGAAATAATTATTTCTTTCATGATTACCTTATATAGGTGAAGTGTTTTATACATTAAAAAAATTTCGGATGTGTGTATTGAAAAATGGAAAGCAAAAGCGTTTACGATTTCAAAAGGGCTCTTGAAGAACTTTCGAAATATGAAGGTAAGGGAACAGAGCTTATTTCGTTGTATGTGCCCCCAAAGAGGCCAATATCCGATGTAATAGCATATCTCAGGGATGAGTATTCAACATCATCTAATATTAAGAGCAAAACAACTAGGAAGAATGTTATGGGTGCAATAGAATCTATGATGAGCAGATTAAGGCTTTACAAAATGCCACCTGAAAACGGTCTTGCATTATTTATTGGGCATGTACCGACAAGGGGGGATCAAACGGAAATGGTCACATATATTATTGAGCCTCCTGAACCCGTACAGTCCATGCTTTATAGATGCGATTCAAAGTTTTATTTAGATCCTTTATACGCAATGCTTGGGGAGAAAGATGTTTATGGTCTAATCGTAATAGATAGAAGCGAGGCAACTGTGGGTTTTTTAAGGGGAACCAGAATAGAGGTTGTAAAAAACGTACAGTCTCAGGTACCGAGCAAACACCATCAGGGTGGACAATCCTCAAGGAGGTTTGAAAGACTAATAGAACTTGCAGCACACGAATTTTTTGTAAAGGTGGGTCAAATAGCAAACGAGGCATTCCTAAATGAAAAAAATTTAAAAGGTATATTAATAGGTGGCCCAGGAGCAACAAAGGAATTCTTTGCAGAAAAGGATTATCTTCATCATGAACTAAAGAAGAAGATTATAGATATTTTTGATACGGGATATACTGATGAATACGGTTTAAGGGAACTTGTAGAAAAGGCATCACAAACGCTTGAGGACCTTGAAATTTCACAGGAAAAGAAAATAATTAATAGATTCCTAGGCGAGGTTAAAAAACCTGACAGTTCTCTTGCTGTTTATGGTGAGAAACAGGTAATTGAAGCATTGAAAAGCTCACAAGTGGACACATTGATAATTTCTGAGGCACTTAGAAAGTATAAGGTAGTGTGGGAATGCCCAAGTTGTAAATTTAGAACAGAAGAGGTAATTACAGGCAATATTCCAGACAAAAATTGTCCTAACTGTAATTTGCCAATGAATGTTGTTGAGAAAATTGATATTATAGATGAATATTTCAATCTTGCAGAACAATCAAATGCAAAAGTATACTTAGTCTCGGATGAAAGTGAAGAGGGAAAGCTCTTCCTAAGAGGTTTTGGTGGAATTGGAGCTATATTGAGATATAGAAAAAAAGAATAAAATTTTACTTAAGCTCCAGGACAACTACATCTTTAACTGATTTCATGCTTTTGAAGGGAAGGATGAGCCTTCCCTGAGCATCTGTCTGATATCCTCTTACTTCTAGATCCTCAGATGGGACTACAAGGAGATGCTGAATCTCTCCGGTATCCGTGTTTATCACAAAGTTGTCCAGCATCCCGAGTATAATACCATCATTGGTCATTACCGTCTTGCCACGCAGTTCTGTAACAAATTTTTTCATTTATCACACCTCCAGATTTTATCTAAAGTACTGAAGGTCCTCCTTCTTAGTACTTACCTTGGAGATCAGTTTACCAATTGCATCGTAGTATTTTATACTTTCCTCGTTCATTGATGGGGGTATTTTTTCTATAGCTTTCTCAAAGTCTTTCATCGTTACCTTGTCTCTGTTATCCCTGATTGCAAACATACCTGCTTCCCTGCATATATTTTCTATATCTGCACCTACATAATTTTCCAGCCTATCTGCAATTTTCTTCAGATCTACATCATCAGCTATGGGCATTTTTCTTGTATGTACCTGTAATATCTTAAATCTCGTTTCCTTGTCAGGTGGTGGAATATAGACCAATCTATCGAACCTTCCGGGTCTCAAAAGCGCTGGATCGATTATATCGGGTCTGTTTGTGGAGCCAATTATAACTATACCTTCCATGTTCTCAATTCCATCCATTGAAGTTAACAGTTGATTAACTATTCTTTCCGTTACACCTGAATCTGAATAGTAGCCCCTTCTGGGCGCAATTGAATCTATTTCGTCAAGGAATACAATTGCTGGAGCACTTTGTTTTGCCTTTTTAAATATTTCACGTATTGCCTTTTCTGACTCACCCACCCATTTGCTCAGAACCTCTGGACCTTTTATGCTTATAAAATTCATTTCGCTTTCAGTTGCAACTGCCTTCGCAAGTAATGTTTTACCCGTTCCAGGCGGTCCATAGAGTAATATTCCTTTGGGTGGCCTTATACCCATATTTTTGAATTTATCGGGATTTTTAATTGGAAGTTCTACCGCTTCCCTTAATTCCTGTTTTACATCCTCAAGTCCACCAACGTCTTCCCATTTAACATTTGGAACCTCTATTAATACGCCACGTAATATGCTTGGTTCAATATCCTTCAAAGCTTCCTTGAAATCTTCCCTTTTTACCACCATCTTTTCAAGCATCTCAACAGGAATAGGTTTGTCCAGATCAATCTCAGGCAAATATCTCCTCAATGCATGCATTGCCGCCTCCCTCGCAAGAGCAGCTAGGTCTGCACCCACAAACCCATGGGTCATTGATGCAAGTTCATCAAGGAATTTGTATTTTTCTTCATCGGACATGTCCAATGGCATTAATCTTGTGTGTATTTGCAATATTTCTAATCTTCCTTGTTTGTCCGGAATGCCAATTTCAATTTCCCTGTCAAACCTTCCAGGTCTTCTCAATGCAGGGTCAATTGAATCTACAAGGTTTGTGGCACCTATTACAATTACCTGCCCTCTTTCCTTTAGACCATCCATTAAAGTAAGTAGCTGTGCAACGACCCTTCTCTCAACTTCCCCCTGAACTTCTGCCCTTTTTGGTGCTATTGAATCGAGCTCATCTATGAATATTATAGAAGGAGCATTTTTCTCAGCCTCATCAAACTTGTCCCTCAAGAATTTCTCGCTCTCTCCATAGTATTTGCTCATAATTTCAGGTCCATTTATGAGATAAAAGTTTGCACCAGATTCATTTGCTACAGCTTTAGCTATTAATGTTTTACCCGTTCCAGGCGGTCCATAGAGTAAAACACCCTTTGGTGGTTTAATCCCAAGCCTTTCAAACATTTCTGGATGCTTCAGAGGAAGTTCTATCATTTCCCTTACCTTCTGAAGCTCGTCCTTAAGACCGCCAATATCCTCATATGTGACCCTCCCAGTTTCAGAGATGTATTCCTCAACAGGTTCCTCTTTTACCGTGATTTCAGTGTTTTCCTTTATAACAAGTACACCCTTTGGTTGAGCCCTCACAGCCTTAAATTTAAGGCCTGTTCTTCCTATTAACGTTAATCCTGGAATAATCAGTATATCACCTTCAACTATGGGCCTGTTTAAAAGAGCTCTCCTTACAAATTCTTCAATACCCTCTCCCAACCTTAGCCTTTGGTCTTTTTCTATCAAAGGTGCAAATGTGACGGATTTAGCTGACTGGTAACTTGCTTTGGCCACAATTACCTTATCACCCAGTGTAACGCCAGCATTTCTTCTTATATCCCCATCTATTCTTATGATACCTTTACCCTCATCCTCCACTGGAACTCTGTAAACCTTAGCGGCTGTTGTTTTTTTGCTTGTAACGCCAGTAATGGTTATAATTTCTCCTACCTCTATTCCAAGTTCCTCTCTTGATTGTGAATCTATTCTTGCTCTACCTAGACCAACATCCATTTGAGGAGCTTCATGCACTCTCAAAATCACTTCTTTCTTATCCATTTTAATTCACCCCAGTTATTATCCTTAGGTTATCAACGAAAGGTTAAGTATTGGTAGTATTTAAATCTTCTCTATATCCTTCAATCTTTTAACCATCTTTATTGCACTGTGTACTGCTTCTCTTGCTTTTTCTATCCTTTCCTGTGCTTGGAGCCTTGTTTCACCATGACCAGAAATGCCAAGAGCAACAGGTTTATTGTACTCCACCTGCAAATCTTCAATTTTTCTGGCTGCATTTTGCATTATTATTTCATCATGCTCTGTTTCTCCTTCAATTACAGCACCGAGTGTTACAACAGCGTCAATGGATTTTATTTCAAGCAATTTTTTCACGCCAAGTGGTATTTCAAATGTTCCTGGTACAAGAAGCACATGTGATACCTCTGCACCAAGGAATTCAGCCTCCACCTTGGCTCTTTCCAACATCATCATTGTTATGTCAAAGTTATACTCTGAAACCACTAAACCAAGCTTTATTTTATCCATACCTTTTCACCTCTTGATAATATAAATGCATATACATTATCATTTCTCTCTAACAGGTCCAACATCTTCAAAACCCTGCCTTAATCCTTTTCCCGCATATTTTTGTAAATGTTCAGGATTAAAAATTAGATAATAGGCATTTTCCGCATGCTCTCTTGCTCTTCTATCTGCAAGCCAGGCAAGTTCCTTTTCATCCTTTGCCTCATCCTCATGGACAAAAACAACCAGAATATGCTTCCCTTCCAGGATCTGAACCTGTATTAGGCCTTGTGCAGCCTCGTGTGCTGAAGCCTTGTCTATTTCCTTACTACCGGGCATTCCCAATGCTATTACTATATCACATTTATATTTATCAAAAAGTATCTTGCTAGCTACTGGAAGATCCTTTATGCCAGGCACAGTGTATCTGATAATTTTAAAACCAGTTCCCATACCTTTTAGCTGGTCAATCGCAGATTTACCCATATCATATCTTGCAAAGGTTGTATCAGCTATGCCTATTATTTTCATTTTTATTCACATCCTTTTCATAATATTCAATTTCCTTTTGAAAAGAATAAGCAGAAATAATTTTACCAATTATTTTTCTCGTTCCATTTAGATCTGTTTCTGAGAATTTTGGTAGCCTCACCACCCTTATATTTAATTTCCTTTTTTTGCATTCATTTATTATATAATCTTCATCGAAGGTCTGATCATAACCAAGAACAATTATATCCGGTTTAATCTCTTCAACCGTCTTAAACATATCATCCTCATGGCCAAGAACAACCCTATCCACAGGTTTTAATGCCTCTACCATTTTTGCTCTTATTTCTTCATTCATTATCGGCTGGTGTTTTAATTTCCTTGCTGTTGAATCCCTTGCAACTACGACTACAAGCTCATCACCTAATTTTTTTGCCTGTTGCAAAAAGTAAACATGCCCAAGATGCAAAATATCGAAAACACCGGAGGCCATTACCCTTACCAATTTTCCCACCTTTCTATTATTTCATTTCCTTCAATAAACGGATAATCATGTTCAATGGCATAATTTTTTGCCTTTGAAAAAGGCAACGATGAGCCATCATCACCCAACATTTCAACCATTGTTGCGGAAGGTATTACTCCTGCCATAATCATTAAACTTGTTGATAGTTCAGTATGGCCTCTTCTTCCATTTAATAGGTCTTTTGAGGCTATTAATAAATGTACATGGCCAGGAGCTCTAAAGTTTCCTCCAAACTCTAATCTTGCCTCTTTTTCATTTAAAGAATCAACTTTAAAAAGTAATTTTGCAAATTCTGAGATTGTAAGTGCCCTGTCCTTGTCTGGGATTCCAGTGAAAGTTTTTCTGTGGTTAATAGTGACTGAGAAGGATGATTTTTCATCGTATGGTATATCATTTGGATATAGATATTTGAAAATTTCCATACCACTTTTGTTGAATATATTTACAAGAAAATCAAGACCGAGTTTCATTGCATGCTCATACGTTAATGATGTGCAAATAAGACCCCCTCCATTTTTCCTCATCTCCAAAATATTCTCCTTTTTTATAAATTGGGATGGAACAACTATATCTGTTTCCCCTTCCCTTTTATCTGAATCGAAAATCAAAACAGGAGATCCTTTTCTAATTTTTTCAAATAATTTTTCATTTAACATAGTATGGGGATAATGTATTTCAGTTAATTAATATTTAGTAGATACTCAATTATGAGTTAATGTTTTGGATTCTTTACCATTGTAGGACCATTTCTGTCTAATACAAGATATGAAAAACCTTTTTCTTTGATACTTTCATAATCATGACCCGCATCTGACTGATAAACGGCTAAAAATATAAGTTTTTCTTTACCTGTATTTATTGATCTATGTGCATAATCAGGTTCAACATTTATTATCGCACCTCTGAACATATTATAACTCTTTGTATTCCCGGCCCTATTCTCAAGCAATAAAATACCTTCCCCTCTAAAAACTATGTATAATTCTGCTGCCGATTTTGAATGAAAATGACCCTTTGTAAGATAATATTCATCACCGATTTTTCCAGGTTCTATTTCAGTAACGGCATAAGATAAAGAACCTGATGCTTCATATTTAATTTCATAAACTTTGTAAATGAGAGGATTATTTCTTTCAAGTATTTTTTCAACATCTTTTTTCGAATAGAAATAATCTTTTAAATCTGTTAGATATCTCTCTTGAATAATATTATAATTTTTCGTGAGACCTGATTCAAAGTCAATCAAATTTATATTTTCCATGTTTGTTTGAATGAAAAATACTTTATAAAATTTTTTATTAATTGGAGTGTGACCGAAAAATGATAAATTTTAAAATTCATATGACAGAATAAAATTTTATCCAGGAACTATAATTATTACAACAAAGCTATATTTAGCACTTTTTTAAATTGCGATAACGTCATCTAGTTCTATATATGCACTACATTTTTATGTGATAATGCTTTATTTTATTCAGGGTAATTGTATGCCCAGGATATTGTATTCCAGACAATTACCCTTGATAGTACTTCTATTTTCCTGTTGTGCATTATTTTTGATTTCACCACCTCAGTGAACCTCCTCTTAAAAGCTCCAAATACGCCTTCTATTACATTCCTTTTACCATAGAGTTCTTTGAATGCCTCTGCATCTTTCCTCTGGAATGTTATCATTTGTTTCCACGCTTTAGATCCTTTGCTCCTGCTTTTTACATTCCTTTTTCCTTTTATTATTGGTGCTCCTCCTTCCATTTTGATCAAATCAACATTTTTCCTGGATAAATATCCTGAATCAAGAACAACATTTCCTAGCTTTATTTTCCTGCTTCTTGCTTTCAACAGTGATATCAATTCTGGTGAATCATGTCTTGTCCCTTCAGTTACCTTTGCTGATAAAAATATGGGATATCCAAGATCTGTTGATATTATAGCGTGCAGTTTAATGAATTCTCTCCTCTTCCCTGTGGTTTTTAATGTCAACCATCTATCATATTTCATTGTTCCTATGCCAGTTGAATCACCAGCTATATTCACCCTCCTGTTTCCCAATACCATTTTAGAAATGTATGATATTATTCTGCTGATGAATGAAACAGGTATTTTAGAAACAAGTCCCTGTATGGTAGTGGCTGCGGGTACCTTATTCATCCTTAGCAATCCGCCTGAATTTAATAATATAAGCAAAGAATATGTGTCATCGTATGATAGTGAAAATAGAGCTCTGATTAATATAGCAGTAAGAACATATCTGGGATTGGAAGGAGGTCTTCCACTTGTTCCCTCCTCCGTCGTTTTATAGGGTGGAGGGAACTCATTAACTAGCTTTCTGATTTTGCCTATAATGAATACATATTCCCTTCTTCGAAATGCCCTGTAAAATCTTTCATTTTTGTGCCATGTTCTTCTCTTTTTACTTCTCTTTTTATTCATATCCCCTTTTTTCCTTTTCATTTCACATTCTCCTGCACACAAAAACCCAGATGAAAGTTTTATATTTGCATTTTGTATCACATTTCATGTGGGTTTATTTGTTATGTGCAATAATTATAATGAACCCACAATTTATAAATTTTAAGAAAAAATTATGACATTTTACCGACTTTCATTATTTTTCGGTCACACTCAATAATTACAAAAATATTTTATAGTAGAATTAATAAAATACGGTTATGGCAAAAATATTGGTTATAATAATCTCAGGTAAAAATGATACTGAAAAGGCAATGGCAGGTATGTCTTTTGCATATAATGCTAAGGTGAAAGGATATCTTGATGATATCAGGATAATGTTCTTTGGCCCAAGCGAGGATTTGATTGTATCTGAAAATAGAGATGTTCAAGACATGCTGAAGAAACTTATGGATGCAGGAATGTTTATGATTGCCTGTAAAAATATTTCAGATAAATTTCAACTAACAGCGAAGCTTTCAGGTATGGGCATTAAAGTAGAGTATGTAGGTAAAATAATTGCTGATTATGTAAGAGAAGGATTTGTACCCATGACATTTTAAAAGGAAAAAAATTATAAACACTGACCAATTTCCCTTTTACACTAGGTGTTAGGATGAAGAGAAGCTCAAGAGTATGGAAAAAGAGAGGACAGATGCGCTGGAAGTGGAGAAAGAAGAGAATGAGAAGGCTCATGAGACAGAGAAGAGCTAATAAGAAGTAGTGGGGGCATGGGGTAATCAGGTATCCTAGCGGGCTCCAGTTATGGAAATGATTCTCCAGTGGGTCTACTGATTTAATGATGATTAACTGGAGCGATGATCCAGTTAAGGAGAGACCCGCGGATCTGGGTTCAAATCCCAGTGCCCCCATCACTATAAGTCAAGGCCCTCACATGGATTTGTACCTTTTGTTCAGAATCCCCTAAAATTTCTTGGATTCGAAAAAATTTGTTAAGAATGTCCCTCGCTATCTCTCCAACTTTTTGCTGTGAAACATGGGTATAGATCTGGGTGGAGGAAATGGATGCATGTCCTAAGAGAATTTGAACCATGCGAATATCCATCCCATTTGCTAAAAGTGTTGTTTCATAATAATGTCTGAATGAATGAGGATGCAATTCTGATTTTCCAAATTTCTTTCCAAGCTCTTTTATTATTTTCCTCAAATAGAAATAGTCTATTTTCCCCTTCTTCGAAGTGAATAATGCTCTAGAATCAGAGTTCATTCTATATTTGTTGATGTATTTTGTTAAAAATGGATGGAGAACATTCAAATTTCCACAAAGAAAAAGAATGATAAAAACAGAAGATATAATTAATGTAGATATGTATTTAGAAAAAATAATAGATGAACATACACCACAAAAGGTAAAAAAAATTTTAAAGGAAAAATCTATAAATTGTATAGGATGTGTAGCCTTTATCCCATTATGCCCAAATAATGCTTTAAAATTGAATGGGGAAAAATAGATGTTGATCCTAATAAATGTTCTAAATGTTATGATTGTACTTCTTCTAAATATATTAGAAAGGGTTGTATTTCTAGAAATTATTCATTAAGTTTATATGTAATTTAATATAGGGTGTCTCAAATTTCATAATAATGTATGACTTATTTCATATATTTATTAACTAAAATCTAATTTGGAATATGGAACCG
>ERZ1669250.132-NODE-132-length-39045-cov-4.562298_pt1 | contig 39045 bp, 28 predicted proteins | sample MGYA00579295_ERZ1669250 | MGnify/ENA primary metagenome ERZ1669250 (study PRJEB41166, sample SAMN08046056) | hot springs metagenome | biome: hot spring; feature: acid hot spring; material: thermophilic sediment; isolation source: thermophilic sediment from acid...
TGTCAGCCAGCCAATCGTTGCGGTTCAATGAACCTCCACTCACGGGTGGAGCAGGAGGCCAGCAACAGGCTCCGAAGCTTTAGCGAGGAGTAGCTGACTAAAAATTGAGGGAAATGTCCATTGTTTCTATACCTCTGAAATACCATATAATGGATGCAATAACACCCACTGACCAGAGAATCACGTTTATAATGATGAATTCAAATATGGTGAAATGTGCTGATAAATAGAGCATGATTATATAAAGTGTAATAGGTATTATCCTGACTGTGGCGATACCCCTGGACCTTCTGAGAGTTTCAAACAGTTCAGGTTCAAGATTGGTTCTGCTCACCCATCCAAATTCTGAAAATATCATGTTTATGAATAATATTATCAGGAAATATCCGAATTCTTTAATGAATGGCATCAGAACAATCATGGAAATTAAACCGGCTGAAAATGAAAATAACACAAATTTCTTTTTTCCCAGTTTCAGCGGGATTGTTGACAGAAAACCTCCGATCGTCGCACCTAGCATTGATACGAAAACAATAATTCCAACGTTCTCTGGATAATAATAAGGGCCTATAGCCAGTGCAAGAAGCCAGAAACTCATGTACTGGGAAATTCCAAGTAGAATGAGGACGGTATAAACCAGAGCCTTTGATGGTAAAGGTTTTTTTATTCCCTCATTCTTTATATTAAGTTCTTTTTTTAAAATTTCGGATTCATTTTCCATTCCATTTTTCTTTAACCAGAGATAGGATTCCGGTACTGAAATCCTTATCATGAGGAGAAGGATTACGCTTATCAGGGAAATTATCAAAAACGGTATCCTCTGGACATTTTCCTGAGAAAAGAAAGGCATCATGCTTATATATGCCAGGATTAATCCTCCAACATTAAACATGTTTGGGATAAGAGTTAACGTATATTTTCTTTCAGATGGTTCAAAATTCTCTGAAAGTATTGCCAGGGAGGGAGGTTCCTCGCCACCAATACCGAAATTTGCCAAAGCAAGACCGATTTCAAACATTAAAAATGAAACGGAAAAATATATTACCAACGATCCAGCAGCATAAATTAATATGGTGATTATGAATATCTTTTTTCTTCCGTAAACATCTGAATAATGACCCATTATATAATTTCCAGCAAGCATAAAAACGGGTCCTGTTATAAGTGCTATGGTTGTAAATATTGGATTATTGAATATTGACCAAGAGGTTGCCAGGGGAGCAACTGATGCAATAACTCCCCATAAGAAAAAACCACCTGAGGTTGATAGTAATATATACCATTTCCTGTTCATGAATTTAAAAAAATTATTCAATATAAATTATTTTTTAAATACATATTATAATATTCAATTTTTAGATATTATCTATTAATATTTTTTATATTCTCAAGGTATGTTTGTTGATATGAAATTATATCATTATATTTTGAATGGGATATAAGCAGAATAATACCCGGCAGAATTATACCGAATATGAATCCGAGAACCATGTACTGCAATGTAATATTTTTCGCCAATACATACTGTTTATTTTTTACAAATTCATTTATCTTAAGGACCTTTACTGCTGATATTATATCTATAATTCCTATGATAAGGGGAAACAGTCCTGTAAAAATGAAAATGTACATCAGACCATAAAAGATAAGAAATATACCAATTATTATAAAAATTATGGCCGATATCATATTCATTATCCTGATGGTATCCAGATGTGGCGGGTTATATTTATACATATTGGATTATTAATGTATTTTATATATATATATTTAATTGAAGGTCTTTTTGACATCTACGGCCTTTCCCCTGTCCATATTTTCCATATCTTCATGTCCCATAAGACTTTCTCCTATTCCAATAATTTCCTCATCTTTAATTATGGTAACTATATCCCCTTTCCTTATATCTTCAGATGATTCGATTATTCCGGGCACATAAACTGTACCTTTTGGATAAAAATCAATTTTCACGTAATATATTTTATTATTATACAGAAATTCAGCCGCTTCCTTCATGGGGAATATTTTACCCAGACGCCTGTTGTATCTTAAAAAATCCTCCCTGTCCCTTATATAGATGTCTTCCTGAACAAATTTTACCTTTTTTCCATTCAGGCCAAATTTTATTCCATACTGAAATGAGGCTACCGAATCTATATCATCTGTTATTGAAGGCCTGCTACTACATCCAGATATCTCATCTTTAAACCATTCCCTGGCATTTTCAGAATGGAGGTTCCCAAAATAATATTTTATGTCATTTTCTTCAAAAAGTTCTCTGAGAAAGTTCAGATCTTCCGGCAGAAATGCATATTTTTCAGAATATTTGTTGTTTTTTATATAATCATTTAACATTTCAATGATAAATTTTTTCTCATCCTCATACCATTTACCCGTGACAGGGATGTCGTAACTGTTTGCTGGAAAAGTATTTTCCAATTCCCTTGGCACGATACCGAGAGGAGAGGTCAGTATTACTTCATGGAAATGGGCGTTTTTTGATTCTATCAATTTTTTGAAATATCTGTGACTTTTGGAAATAGAATATGGTTTCACTGCGGAGCATGGAAGAAACAGCAGACAATTCATCCCTGAAGGTTTTCTGTACCTTTCTGTTATCCTTTTTCTCCATCTAACAATTTCAGGTCTGAAGAGACTTTCATAATGACTTGCATTCATCCAGTTTCCCTTGACTGGATAATATTTTTCCAGATCATCATAATAATAGAAATCCATAATCCTTAAAATCGTTTTTGAAAATGGGTTGGGTATACTTTCAACAAGTGTTCTTATTCTGTTTTCCCTTATGGCTTTAACAGAAATATCAAAATAATATTCAAACATCCCTGAATAATCATCATTCCAGAGGCCCTTAAATTTTGGAAGCATATCATCAATAATATCTATTCCCATGTATAGAATTGCAGGTATGGTTTCTGCATAAACCGAAGAGGGTAAATAGATCAATTTATCATTATGTTTTATCCTTGCTTCCATTACCATCTTAACAAATTTTTCTGGATCCTTGAATTTTGTAAACAGCCCTGGCAAAATCAAAACATTATTTTTTTCTATTAATTTTTCATTGATCTCAACATCATAGATCTCTTCAGGATTCAAAATTTTTCCATTTATATTTTCTTCCCTGATATACTTTGGATATATTTCATCCTCCATTTTAACAATCCTTGCCAATCCATCCCTGCTTATTAATTCCATCATATTTTCACAATGAATATATAATCTTTTGTTGGTTCAAAATAAAATTTATTTCCGCATTTTGGACAGCTTCCTGATTTTTTGGCACATTCATAATGGTAAGTCGAATTACATTTATTGCATATCAGAACCATGGAATTTCTTTCTATGGTCTTTTTGCATATTTCACATATTTCAGATCCACTGGATTTTGATATCCTGAATCCCCTGTCAATCAAAGGCCTGAAATTTATTTCCCTTACCATTGATTTTTTATCATTTGCGGTTTCATAATATATGTTGAGAGTTAATTTATCCCCCTTAGATATCTTAGTTTTTTCAATCTTATTAATTCCATCATTTGATTTTATGATATCTATACTGAATTCAACGGGCTGTAAAGATCCTGAAATCCTTAATTTAACATTTTTTATATCATTTTTTGAAATATTTTTTATTGAAACATTTACAGGTATATCTATCTGGCCTAAAGTTATTTTTAAAATAATGTTCATTATAGAATCAACATGTAAGGTTTCAGTTTTTTTATTTTGTACAGTTTCTTTAGGAGGTTTAGGAGATTGAATTACAGCGGGCTGAGGGTTCTCAGCCTGAGTGGTTTTTAATTGCTGATTTGAAATCTGTACAGGAGGTTCTGGAACTGTTTTTTTAGGCATTTCTATTTTTTGCTGGCTCTGCAATACGGGTTTAACAGCCTGAGTGGACATTTCAGCCTGTTTTGTTATCTGATCTGCGCTCTGAGAAACTTTTTGTTGAACTTTCGTTTCCACGATCCCTTTCTTTTCAGGCATATTTTTTACAGGAGGATTTTCCTTAAAATTCAGAGAATTTTCAATCTTATCCAGCATGTTCTTAATGTAAGAATAACCTGCGCTAAAATCAATGTTATTCAAAATCTTCTTCTCTTCAAAAACATCTATATTTTTTCTGTCTAATTCATCTATTCTTTTAAGCATTTTTTCAATTCTTCCTTTGAATATATCTCTGAGAGTATTCATTATCAAAATTTCCATGTTGTATGATACGAATTTCTTTTCCAAATTCCTGAAATCTCTCTTTTCTATCAGATCTTTTAAAACCTTCAATTTTTCTGGATCCTTTATATCTTTTGATATTCTGTTAATCTTTTCATTAAGTGAATTTATGATATCCTCCAATATTTTGGTTCTGTATTTTTCTGTTGATGCATTCAATTCAGTAGGTGGAATTATCCCGATGTTGAGACTGTAATTCAGGGTGTTTTGGATTGCTGCATCTGGTTCAGGATGATATATCATATCTCTGGAAATTGAAACAAAAACATCCTTTACATAATCCATTACATATTTCACATATTCTTTATAATTTTTGTATTCAACCAGTGAAAATATGTCGGCTATCATCTGATATTTCTTATTTCCCCATAGATATAGCATATATGCAGAATCTTCTGATGAAGTCTTAACATATTTAGATATATATGTTATCGAATCCAGCCTTGATTTTAATATATTGAATAATTTTAGGTTAACAGTCCTTTCAAGTTCACCGTTTGTTTGTTTGAATTCTATTATAAGATAATTGAGATTTTCAACATCCTCAAGTTTTAGGAGGGATGTTATTATATTAGATGAAAGTTCATTTAATTTATTGTATATCTCATCAATATTTTCATTCAGAATTCTTGACAATGAATATATATATTTAGATGTGATCTGAGAAGCTCCTATTATTTTCTCTATTGAAACATTGACATGATCTATCGTATATTCTAAAATTTCTATTGACTCATCTATCTTTCCGTTTTGGAATGAATTCCGTGCCTCCTGATACATTTTAACAGCCTTATCCACCTTGGCACCAATGGATGTTGCGATATTTATTTTTATTTTCAGTGTCTCAATATAATCCTTTATTATTTTGATTTTCTTTGAAAGTTCCTCAAATTTATCTAGCATATCTGACATTTCGATTATTGATGCTGTATATTTCCCCCTGTTCAAAAGCTGATTGATCCTTTCAAAACTGACCAGAAAATCTTTGGGTGGCTGTGACTGGAATCTTGTTATGGCCTCCTTCATCCTCATGAAAAGTTTTTCTGATACATCGGTAAGCATCTCCACATCCTTGATATTTTCCAGAGCCTCCAGTGCCTGTTTAAATGAATCCAGAGGATTATCATATCTGAGCGTTCTTTTTGCAGATGAAATCAAACCTTCTGCAATTAAGGTATTCATTGTATTCTTCTTTTCATTAATCTTCTTTTCAACGTTATCAACAAAATCCTTTACTATTTTTGTAATCTCATCATTGACTGTCAGGTAATTTGTTCTGTAATAATCCTTGAATTTCTGCAGATCACCATTTTTAAGTAATTCTTCAAGGTTTTTAATAAATTCGTATGTCTTTGGAAGATCCAGCCCCACATTTTTGAAAAATGAAATTTTTACATAAATATCATCCAGCATTTTTTTGGCACTGTCATATTCAACCGAAATTTTTTCTATTTCATTATTGATCTTTTTGAGACTATTGTATGCAGTCAGATAATCTCCCTTGCTGTAAAAATCAATGCTTTTATTCAGGTCATCAATTAAATATTCTATTTTATATTTATTAAGTTTTATCTTGATATCCATAATAGAATTAAACACATGGTTTCTGAATTCAATCAATTTTCCTTCTACATTATCATATAGAATTTCGATATCCTTCAAATCATTTCTGTTTATCTGGAGGTCATTTGCCATATCAGCATATAATCCGGTTGATGAAATTATTTCTTTTAAAATCTTTATTATTTCTTCAAGATTTTTGAATGAATTCTGCGAAATAATATAATTGAATTCTTCCATTATTCTGTCAAGGCTATTGATTATATTTTCCCCAGAATATTTTGACAAAACTGAATTATATTTATCATCATCATTCAGAATCTTTTTTATCCTTTTATCCAGCAGGGATTGTGTACTCAGGTATGTGAAAGAATTCTCAAATATATCCATGAAAATGTTTTCGGAATCGATTATCTGCTGAAGTGTTGATATTGTTATCTCAGATTCCTTTTTTGCATCATTCAACACGGTCTCAAGATTTTTATAATCTATATTTATATTATTATCTTTTAAGACGTTGATCAGTTTTTCAAAATAAACTATTCTTTTCCCGACAATATCCCTGATATCTCTGTTCAATTCTGAAAATATTATATTTAAATACTTTTTTTTAAGTTCCTCGTTTATATCCGATTCATATATTTCATCGAATTTTTTAGAGTGATCCCCCATTTCAAAACTGAGTTTGTTTAAAGTTTCAAGCACATTTTTTATCTTGACATAATATTCTGACAATTTCTGCAATTTTATAGAATTTTTGATTTTTATGTATTCATCAAGCAACAATTTTGCGGAATCAAAATCCATTCTTTCTATATCATTTAATATATCATTCTTGATTTTTTCAAATTTTTCCAACATCACATTCAGAGAATTCTTATCTTCAATTTCATTCAGGGATTCATTGAATTTTTCTGCAAATTCTTTTCTGAGAATATCAATAAAATCCTTTAAATTCCTCAGAAAATCGAAGGGTTTGTATGAAGAAATGATATTAAGCTTTGCAGCGGAATTTTCTAGATTTAATCCATTCTGGTTCAAATAAATTATAAAATTCTTTATTTTTGAAACGAGTGAATCCCTGCCATTCATGGCCTTTTCATTGATATTCTGTATAAAATCTTCAAGAATTTTTTTGGCATTTTCTGGATCTGATATTATTTTTTCATCTATATTTTTAAGATTGCTTTTGTCAATCTCCACATTAAGAAATTTGAGATATGCAATATTCGAATTTAATTCATCCAGCTGTTGTTTTAATTTTTTCTTTAATTCGATTACATTTCCTGTCCTCTTTTCCATTTCAAATAATACTTCCAGAGCCTCATCCAGCTCCCTGTTTTCAAGCAAGTTTTTGGCCTTATTCAACTGAGTAACCAAATCCTTTACATTTTCACCCTGTTTCATGAGGTCGAGTATTTTTCTGGAAAGCTCACTTACCCTCTCTGTAATGATCTTTATTTTTTCCGATGAAAGTTTAGATGTCAGATCCTTAATCAAACTCAGGGAATTTGCATAATCCCCGCTGTTGATCGAAAGAAAAATTTCCTGCAACTTATCTTCATAATTGGAAGGATTGATTCCGAATTTTTCAGAATTTTTTATTGTTGTGGAAAGATTCTTTACCATCTCTGTGAGGATCCTTACAAGCTGTTCTTCAATTCTGATGTTAAAGGAATCCAGTTCTTCAATTGCCTCTATGTGCCGATTTTTCTGAATGAGATCATTAACCTTTTTTTGCTCTATTGTAAATATACTAATGTTCGGAGATATTCTACGATATATTTCTTGAAGATTGACCATCTTTTCTATCTTTTTGGATACAAGATCTGCAACATACTGATAAACAAGCAATTTAAAATCATTCAATACATTAAGGGAATATTCATTTATATCTATCAGTTTTGAGATTAGATTTCCCGCCCTTTCAATAAATTCATTACTCAAATTTTTTGGCAATTTCTGCATTATCTCTTCAATCTTTTTATTGATCAGAGTTATTGAATCTTTGAGAATCTCATCTTTTATTTCCTTTAGATTTTCAGCTGAATATATTTTCTGCAATTTTGCATTTAAATCCGATACATCAATTTCAAGAGATCTCAATGATTCAATGTACTTCTCAATAATTTTCTTATTTTCTTCTATTGTGGATGTAAGAGATTTATTTAACAGTTCTTTCAATTTTATATAAACATCATAGGCCTCTATGAACTTTTTATCATCATATAATTTTTTTACCTCATCATATAAATTTTTCATTTCGTCATTTAAGATTTTATTATTTTCCAATAATTTTATACTTGCATCTATTGATGGCATCTCTTTATCGAGTATATCCTTCTTCTGCCGCATCTCTTTTGTCTTTTCTTCAAGTTCCTTGGATATCTTGTACGGACTTATTCCCACCAACTTTTTTCCTCCTTTAATATGGATAATGATATCCTCATAGATATTTTTTATTTTTTATTGCAGAATTTTCCAAATTTTCCTATGTATGTGTGGTCCAGTAATAATACATCCATATCCTCTATATTTAAACATTTCGAAAATATCGGACCAGGAGGATCGCTAGCCAGGGACATCCCGGTATATACATTAAATGATGGTTCAACGATAATTTTTCCTCTGAACATGGGATAATATTTTCTCATCTTTTTGTTTGATTTCCCGATCAGCCATATGGCCGAATAATTTTTTCCGGATAGATTCATGATACTTATTTCAGGATGTATATGGCCCATGATCAAATATTTCGCATCATTGAGAGAATCTTCAGGCCATGTGTGACCGTGCGTCTTGTATATATATCCATCAAGATAGCCTTTGGGAGGATATATTTCTGCATCAATAAATTTTTCAATGTTTCCATCATGATTCCCCTTTACTATAGTGACCGAGAATTTATCATTCAAGACATCAAAAAAATTCTTAATCTTTTCCATAATAGATTTTTTTGGAATTTTTATTGAATGTTTAACATCGCCCAATATTGTAATCCTATCGACATTCCTTTTTTCTGACATATTCATGATCCTTTTGATCATACTATCTGTGCTGTCCGGGAGTATTATACCTTTTTCAAAGAATTCACTCTCTATTCCAATGTGCAGATCCGATATAATCAATTCCTTTTTTTCTGAATTGTAAAGGGCCCTTTCATTCATTATTATTTTGATCATTTTTAATTTTTATAAGTATTCCATCGCATAACTTTTCAATATTAATCATTTTAAGTCTGTAAATTTCATTCTCATTCATTGCAGTTTTAAGTGTGGCCATGGGTGGTGCCTCATGACCTATTATTACAGGAGCCATATATATATTTATTTCATCATAGAATTTTTTTTCAATAAACGATCCTATAACCCTGGATCCTCCTTCCACCATCAATCTTTTTATTCCAATTCTGTAAAGATCTTCAAGAACGCACTCCAGGTCAACAATCCCTTCACCACAAATCCTTATTTCTGCATTCAATTTTTTATCTGGTACTTTTGTAGTATAAATGATTGTTTTAACCGTTCCATCCAGAACCCTGGCATTTTCCGGTATCCTCAGATGCGAATCCAACACAATCCTTACCGGATTCCTGACCTCTTCATTTTCAATGTATTTTTTCTTTACTGTCAGTGATGGATCATCTGAAATTATAGTTCCAATACCCACCATTATTCCATCAACGGAATTTCTTATTCTGTTTACTCTCTTCATATCCTCCTCACATGAAAGCCTAGTCTGCTCACCCGTTCCCACGGCAAGCCTCCCATCAAGACTTGATGCAAAATTTATTAATACATACGGTTTCATATTTTATATATCACCCCATTGGAAATATAATATTTTTTATTGAAATCTCTATCCAGAATGAGCATATCCGCCATATATCCAATATCAATTTTACCCCTTTTCAATTTCAGATATTCCCCTGGATTTTCCGTCATCATTCTGAGTACATCAGTGAAAATATCTTTTTCGTTGTTCCAGGTATATTTTAAAATATTATACAGTATCTCCGGATCCGCAACACTCATTTTTACAAATCTTCCATTTTCGTCAAATACAGGTTTCGAACCGTTTCCATCGCTGGACACAGTCACCCTTTTTAGATCAGCATTATTTTTAATGAGAAATTTAATTGATTCTATAGTTCCTGGAACCTCACCTTCAATGTCCCCTGTAAGATCGATTCTTCCACCAAGTTTTAAAAATTCTATTGATTCTTTCAGCAGAACTCTGTTTCGGTCCACATGTGTTGGAAGTATCTGATCTGCAGGGATATCCGTATTTTCTATTACTTCAATCAATGGCCTGAACATATCCTTTCCATTGCCCAAATGTACATTTACATATCCCGGTTTGCCAGATAATATGCCAGCTCTTCGTGCCTCAGTTATGTAATTGATTAACATTCTTCTATCAGGATATGAACCCCTGTGATCAGAAACCGCAATTTTCAATCCAATTATTTCTTCTATGAGCATTATGTCTTTTTCAACACTGCCAGTAAGGGTCAATGGAGGTAATTTATACGAACCGGTCAGTAAAAATGCACTGATGTTATTTTTTCTAAGCAATTTTGCGTGTGCAAGTAAATTCTCGATATTTCTCGTGATTCCATCGGTTCCCAGAACCCCTACCACTGTTGTAATCCCCGATAATCTCAGCTTTTCAGGTGTCACCGGATAGGTTCTATATTCAAAGCCTCCCTCACCACCTCCTCCTGCGATGTGGTTGTGAATATCTATAATTCCTGGAATGGCTATATGATCTTCAAAATCCATGAAACCAGATATTTCACATACGGCTTCCCTAGTAATGGACTCAATTTTATTGGATATAAGGATATCATTGATACCGAGATACTCAGGAGAATAAACATCCAAATTTTTCAAAACAATCATATACTATCATATTAAAAATTAAAGTATTTAATTTTTTAAAAAATATTATGCATTATTAAACATAATTAATTTTAAATTCTTGAAAAATAATATATTTTCATGTTTGGAATGTTTGGAAGGCTTTATTATATAGATTTATCCAGACAGAAAATAGAGGACATAATAATTGAGGAAGAAATTTACAGAAAATATTTAGGAGGATACGGCCTTGGAGCTTACTTCTTATTAAAAAACCAGAAAAAGGGAATCGACCCCCTTTCAGAAGAAAGTATAATTGGTTTTATTCCTGGATTTTTAAATGCCACGGGTGTTCCCATGGCAGGAAGATCAATGTCAGTGGGGAAATCTCCTCTTACAGGGGGTTGGAACGATTCCAATGTTGGAGGTTACATAGGTCCAGAGATCAAGAGAACAGGATATGATGGTATATTCATAATTGGGAAATCGAATGATCCCGTATACATTTATATTTCAAGGGATATTGAAATTCTGGATGCCTCTGGGTTATGGGGCATGGATGCAGTGAATACCGAAAAAGAACTAAACAGGATTCACGGGGACGGTGAAATATTAACCATAGGACCGGCAGGAGAAAAGATGAGCTATATTTCCTCGATAATTACGGATAGGGGAAGGGCTCTGGGAAGAGGTGGCCTTGGAGCGATCATGGGAAGCAAAAATCTCAAAGCCATATATGTGAAGGGGTTTGAGGATGTTAAAATATATGACAGGCAGAAATTGAGGCAGTATATTTCAGCAATGATGGAAAAGATGAATCCAAGGAAGAACAGGATTGCTGAATACTGGCACAGATATGGAACCACAGGAGGAAATGAAAGGTCTCATTTATCAGGAGATACACCCATAAAGAACTGGAAGGGCATAGGCATTAAAGATTTCGGCAGAGAAAATGCCAGGAAGATATCTGGAGATGAAGTCATTAAAGATAATATTCAGAGTTATGGATGTGCTCAGTGTCCGGTCGCGTGCGGCGCCATAATAAAAAGAAATACAAAATATGGGGAGATAGTGGGTCACAGACTGGAATATGAGGGTCTTGGGATGCTGGGAGGCCTATTATTGAATTCTGATCTTGATTCCATAGCATATTCATTTGAGATGGCAAACGAATATGGATATGATGTAATCTCACTGGGAGCAGTTGCAGCATTTGCAGTAGAATGTTTTGAAACAAATATACTGAATGAAAATCAGCTCGGGATAAAAATGGGCTGGGGAAATCCCGATGCAATTGTAGAATTCATAAAAAACATGGCAAAAAATGAAGGGATTTATAAGATTTTGAACAGAGGTGTGGCCTATGCATCAAAATATCTCAATGTTCCTGAAGATATGTCAGTACATGTTCACGGTCAGGAATTGCCTGCTCATGATCCAAAGTATTTGCCATCTCTTGGAACCACATATGTTGCTGATCCAACCCCTGGAAGGCACACAGCCGGAGGCATTGGTTTCAGTGAAGGAAGTGAATATGTTCCATTTTTTGATATAGGTCTTGAGCCTGTAAAAATAGAAAAATACAGTTATAGAGGAAAGGGAAAATACCAGGCAATTTCATCCATACAATCCCAAGTGATAAATTCTCTTGGCTTCTGTCTATTTTCAGATTCATTTTCACCTCTACCAGTTGTTGAAGTCTTGAATGCAGTTACGGGATGGGATACAACATCTGAAGAATTGATGATAATAGGTGAAAGGATAATGGATGCAAGAAGGATATTCAATTATCGTGAAAAAGTATATCTCTCTGAAAATGAATTACCTGGGAGAGCTTCAGGGAGACCACCACATGAAGAAGGTCCACTCAAAGGAATCACAATTGACTGGAAAATTATGGTTGAAGAATTTGCAAAGGAAATGAGATGGGATTTAAAGACAGGATTGCCGGACAAGGAAAAATTAAGGGAATTAGATCTAATAGAATTTGTCGATTGAATTAAAAATAATTTCTTTAATTTTTCCAGGCCTTAATTTATAAATTTTAAACAACTGCTTTATATCCATTTTATCAGATTCCTTAATTATCTTGCTTACATCCTTATAGGGCAATTTTTCCCTGAGCAATGCAAGGATTTCCGGATTATACAGCGCAAAATTCTCCATTCTCTTTTTATTTGGCAAAATTAAATTTAAAAATAATATTAATTTTTTGGTTGATTCAATGGCTATATCAAGGGCCTGAATAGAAATGTACATTTGCAAAGGAAATGAAAGTGAAAGTTCAAATTCTCCAATGATGGAAGAATCTTCAGAAATCTTTGAAATTCCCCTCACGTATGTACACCCCAGTAATATTGATTCAAGTGTTACAGGGTTTTTCTTTCCTGGCATTATGCTGCTCCCCTCAATGTCCATATTTTTCAGTTCAATTTCATTTATCCCCGTAAAAGGTCCAGAAAACATAAGTCTGAGATCCTGAGATATTCTGATAATATCTGAACAGTAAATTGATATTGAATTCAGAAGGAAAGTAACATCCGTAACAAACTTCATTTTTTCTCCTGGGTCCTTAAGAAGAGTGAAGTTTTCTCCGAAATAATAATTTAAATTTTTTATCAACTCCTCTTTAAATTTTTCAGAGGAAAGCATTCCCGTCCCCACAGCAGTACCGCCGGCTGGTATATATTTCAAATCTTCAAATGCATCTTCAATCTTTATTAAATCATTTTTAATTTTTTCATGATATGATAAAAATTCCAGCCCCAGAGATACTGGAAGAGCATCCCTCAAGTGTGTTCTTCCACTCTTTATATAATATCTGTATTTTATTGAAAATTTTTCCAATTCTTTAACTAATTTTTGAATTTCTTTTAACAATGTCATTCTTTCCATGTAAAGAGTGATTCTAAGAACTGAAGGTATAACATCATTTGAAGACTGGGATCTGTTCACATCGTCATTGGGATCAATTTCAGTTCTGAAATAATTTCTTGCATAATCACATATCAAATCATTTATGGCCATGTTCAATCCTGTTCCGCTTCCCGTCTGAAACACAACTATTTCTGGGAAATCGGATTTTTCTATTATTTTATCACACGAATTTTCTATAACTTCATCCTTATTTTTATCAATTAGATTCAGATTAAAATTGGTCTTTGCGGCAATCTTCTTAAATATAACAAGATTTTTGATAAATCTGATGTCAATAATATTTGAGGTCTCAAGATAATATTTTTTTGCTCTATTATAATAATTCATGATTATACTCTTTTAAAAAATTAAATATAAATTTTTTTGAATTAATCATTTGGAATATTCTTCTTTTTATTATTTAAAAACCTTTTTTTTACAAATTTATTGATAAGTTGAGGTGTTGGTGAGGCTGTAAATCTCAACATTGACTATTTCTAGGGATTACAATGAATCCAAAAATATAAGGAAGATAGAATTAATAAAAGTAGGGCTGATATAGTTTGAATATATGTGAGAGGAGATCGTCACATCAGGTCTGCATGGGATATATACATACAGATAGATGTCGATCTATGGGATAGGAAGTCCCGGTGCTTTAGCTTGGGAGTAGCCCATTTAGCATTTTCACGAAAAATTTTTAAATTATTATATTGATTACACACCAATGAAAAAATGGGTTATGGAAATGGGATTTGTGTCTTCTATTTTTTCAATCTCGCTTGTATTTATATCAGCATTAATTTCAAAAAATTTTTCATGGGAGAATAATTATTTAAGCGATATAGGTGCAAAGCAGTTTGGATTTATTCCATATATTTTTTTTACAATGGGTATGATTACAGGAGGTCTTTTATTGTCAATTTATTTTATTATTACCATTTATGAATACAAGAAGCACGGGGGTATGGTTTTTTCAGAGTCTTTATTTCTGATATCTTCCATATCCATGACCATGATTGCAGTATTTCCTGAAGGGTCTCCTGACAATTTACATTATATATTTTCATTTATATTTTTCTTCATTTTTCCCGTTGGAATGATTTTCACAGGAATAATCTTTTATAAATATCTCAAAAAATTTTCTCAGGGAACCTTTATGCTTGCATCCCTCGCATTTCTTCTTGACATAACTATTTTAATAAGGGCTGAAAAAGCTTCATCTGAGATGCTCGTTAGTTTTATAATTTTTATCTGGTTTCTCTTATTCAATTATTTAATGTTCAAAATAACCAATCTGGAGAAGAAAAATGAAAATCATGAAAAAAAATAAAATTTTATTAATTATTCTTATAATATTCACATTATTTTTACCTTCCTTATATGAAATTCTCTTTAACAAAATTCCGGGAAATGATCCTTTTGAATATGCCCTTGGAGGCCTATATCTGACAGAAAGACTGAAAAGCATTTATGCATATCCTTATCCATTAATTGATTTAATTTATCTGCCTTCAAACATTTTAACAACATACCAAACCTATATATTTTCAATATTAATGGAATCCATTTCAATGATTTTCTTATTTTTTTCATCTTTCATTTATTTCAGAACAAAAAAAGGTTTTAATGAATCGATCATAATATCCTCACTAATAACATATTCACCCTTGTTTTTATCTGAATTTTTATGGGGCGGACAGGCTCAGCTATTATCAATTTCCATGTTTTTCTTTTCTCTATACTTTTATGAAAGGAACAATCCTTTATTCATTATTTTTACATCCCTTTCAATTTTTTCTGAACCTTATTCTGCAGTTTTTGGGATAATTTTTATATTATTATTAATAATCTATAAAAAACAATATTTTAATTTAATCTTATTGATATTGACATCACTTTTGTCATTTTCTTATTATCTATTTAACCACAAAGGATTGGTAATCCCTCCTTACATAGAACATATCCTGTTTATCAGCATACCTCCATTATGGTGGTTTTATTTCATATTCATGATATTACTGATAATATATTTTTACAGGAATCAGAAAAATCTAATCTTTGTTTCCATGATTTCATTTTCATCATATTTTTTCCTGACACCTTATTATGATTATCCAAGAATTTTTTATTTTCTTGTTATTTCGTTGGGACTGATAATGAATTTTGATATTGACAAGATTATAAAATTTAAAAGAACATTTTTAATAATAATCATTTTATTTATAATTATTTTCTATGTAAATTTCTCAATGACCTTACAATCTAAAGAAAATGTTGATAAATATTATGATGCGGGAAATTTTATAAGAAATAATTCTGAAACAAATCAAAATTTTTTAAATGTCAATATAAATAATGGGTGGGCACTTGAATACTTCTCAGAAAGGGAAATGTATTATGCCTCCTCAGATCTGAAATTTCTGATATTTCAGGATCAGATAAAAAACAGCCTGATTGGAAAGATAATATCATATTCAGACGTAATGTATACAAATAAAATTAATGATGGTTATAATTATCTGTTTTTAAACAATAATTCTTTTGAAATATACAGATTTTCTCAATCCTATAACGATTTTTACTGTATTCTGAAATTTAATTATATCAATTTCAGTTATTCTGAATACACTAATTACATAAACTTTTCAAACAATGAAAATTACAATTTAATACAGATAATGAATTATTCGAGAACCATTATTGAGCACAACAGAATAACAGTTTATGACAGATACAATGAAAATTTTAATTTTACCATATATGGTAAATTTCAATTTTTAAATAAAAATATAATTTTGATAGAGGGTAAAAATAACATTACATTAAATATGAAAAACAATTACAGAATATATACGGACAATCTATGCATTGAATATAATATCAGATATGCAGTGGTAGAAAATAAAAACAGCTTTTATTACAGATTTTTAAATGACAATAATTTCAAATTGGTATATAGTTCAAATAATATTTATATTTTTGAATTCAAAAATCTTTAACTAATTGAATTTAGATTATATATAGTATGGATGAGCTAAAAAGATTGTTGGAAATGGCCCTAAGATCTGAAATAGATTCAAGGGATATATACAAAAAATCTGCAGATTCAACAAAAAATGCACTATTGAAGGAAAAGTTTGAATTTCTTTCAGGTGAAGAGGAAAAGCACAGGAAAATGATTGAAAACATCATAAGGATGAAATACCCGGATGAGAATATAAACGTTCCCGAATCTACTGAAGTGCCACTTCCGAGGGTTACTGTAACCGAAAAGGATCCAATATCCAAGCTGCTTTCACAGGCCATGGATGCAGAAATGGCAGCAAGTAAATTTTACGAAAATTTATCTACAAAATTCGATGATGAAAAATCTTATCTTATGAGGTATTTATCATCTGTAGAAATGTCACATTATTATCTTCTTCAGGCTGAGAGAGAAATAATTCTGAGATTTGAAGATTATGATCAGTATTTTGAGATGATGCATGTCGGGCCATAAAAATATTCTCAAAATTATTTTCTCAATTTATATTATACTGTTGCTTTTATATCTTATATTTTTTCTTTCACTGATTTATTCCATTTCAATTTCCGAATTAAATGTAATACCCATTGGCACTGTTCATTACAGAATACAGAATGGATTATACATGAATCAGGAGGTTGAGATAATAAACAGGGGGATATATCCAATTAAGGATACATACATTACTTACACTGTTTTTAAAAACAATTCATTAATTTCACAGAATAAATTATATTTAAATGAAATAAAGGGATTTGTCATAAAAAATATTTCCATATTCATACCATCAAAAAATGAAAGCATCATTGAAGGTATCATACTGAATGGAAGCAATATTTTATTACATGTACATATAAAGGGATTTTATGCATATTTGATTTCATTTGAATTAAACTTTTCAAAATATTTTGTGATACATCCAATATTCCATTATATCATAATGAATTATTCAAGATCATTAAATAATGATACGGTTACAATTTCACTTCCAGTAAAAGTTTCATTTTATTACAATATAAAAATGAATTCATCCATAATTTCCTCATTGATTTACAAAAATAAAACAATTTCATATTCAAACGTAACATTTTTCACAAATAATTCAAACATGATCTATTTAAATTACACAATACCATTGAAGTTGATGCAAAACATTACAGATTTTCAGGATATGAATGTGAATATATCCGTAATCATTGGTGGAATTGATATAACGATTCCGAGGGTTGAATTATGAAAGTTACAAGGCCTCTGATATCTCTTTTTATTTATTCAATAATTATTCCCTACACGTTCGAATATTTCAGGGAATTGTATGTTATATCATTTTCCCTGAACATTTACATTTTAATTTTTACTGGCATTTTAATTACAATCTTTTCATTTTTATACATGAATTTAAATAAGAAAAAATTACTGTTTTACATTTTTTATTCTGCATCTGTGATAATATATTATTTTTACATTTACATGGAATCAAGAATTGGAATTCTGGTAAACACTTATTACATCGAGATCGATTATTCCATGATAGTTATGATTTTAATTTTAATAATTATGATAAATATTATAAGAAAGGGGCTGGAATTGAAATGGATGAACATGTGATTGAGGTAAAGGATCTCTATGTCAGTTATGATAAAAAAAGGTTTGCTGTTAATGGAATATCATTCAATGTAAATAAGGGCGAGGTATTTGGATTTCTGGGACCAAACGGTGCCGGAAAGACAACAACCATAAGAACGCTGACATCAGTTATAAAACCAACATCTGGAAGCGTGAAAATACTATCCATGGACATAATGAAACATTCAATCACCATTAAATCGAAGATAGGTGTCATTCTCCAATCATCCAGTCTGGAATTATCATTGAATGTTGAACAGAATCTTTATCTTTATGGATACATGTGGAACAGAAGCAGAAAGGAAATAACCGAAAAGGTTAATGAGCTCATTGAAAAATTCGAACTTGATGAATTCAGGAAGGTTCAGGTATCTGAATTATCCATAGGAAACAGGAGAAAACTCCAGATAGCAAGGGAACTGATACATGACTTTGAGATTCTCTTTGTGGATGAACCAACGACAGGATTGGATCCCGTGATAAGAAAAAAGGTTCTTGATTATTTTCTGGAATTAAAAAGAAATGGTAAAACCATATTTTTCACAACCCATCAACTTGAAGATGCCGATTACCTGTGCGATACAGTCGCAATAATAAATAAAGGAAAGATTGTTATAAATGAGAAAAAGGATCTATTAAAGACCAGATATAAAAACAGGAGGAAGGTTGAGATCCTGTTTAATAAATACAACGAACGTCTATTTGATTATTTAAAGGGAATAGATTTTATTGAGAGCATAAAGAGTCCGGAAAATGAGAATTCATTTTACGAATTGATCATAAACGATCCATCAAAGTTCATGGATTTAATCAACTCCCTTCTCAGGGAAGGAAATGAACTCCTTTGGTTAAACATCCAAGAGGCAAGCCTTGAAGATATTTATATGGACATTTTCGGTGATAGATATGATAAAGATAATAAGAATGTCTTACAGGATAATTAGAGCAGTAACTGATGCAAATACCCTAGGATTTCTCCTCATGATGCCTATCCTTTACCTTGTCATAATGGGTGTAATGATGGGATCCTTCATAGGAAGCTTCAAATATTATGGTCATGAAACAAATTACATAATGTTTCTTGCACCTGGTATAATTGCAAGTCAGGTTCTCACAGGGGGAAGCATGGCCGGGTGGTCGTTGTGGATGGACAAGAGGACTGGAATGATCGAACAGATATTTTCAATGCCGTACAGAAAAAGTGATTACCTGATTGGAATAATAATAGCCATGACGATCATTTCAATAATTTCATCAATGATCATGCTAATTTTCTCAATTCCATTCATAAAGATCATAATGACTGTATCCGATTTTCTTTTCATAATACTGAATTTATTTCTGGGGACATTATTTTTTGGTATGTTAAACCTGACCATAGGAATTATAGTAAAATCTAACCAGTTCATGAATCTTATAAGCAATGTTTTATACATGGTTTTAACATTTGCATCATCAATCTTTTATCCCATATCCCAGAATTCTCCTGCAGTTCTTAAATACATATCTGATACAAACCCTCTTACTTATGTTTCGAATTGCATCAGGGACGCATTTTTCAATAATATAAACGGTAACGATTACATTTCTATATTTCTTCTTGTAATACTATCCCTTATCATGACACTGATTACAATCCTCACATACAGGAAGATAAAATTTGTGAATCTATATGTCTAATTTTCTGAAAAATCATTTTAAATGCATGGAATAATATTAAAAAATTTTTAAACAGTCTTCAAACTATTTTCAGATTATTTTGCTCTCATTGTTTTCTTTTTCAACTTTTATAATTCTATCTGCAATGGATTCAAGTTCCCTTTCATGCGTAACTATAATAATCTGATTCAGATCCATACTATCAAGTATATCTGAAAACTTGTTAATCTGATCCCTGCTGAACCCTTCCGTTGGTTCATCCAGAATGATTATCCCTTCCCTGAGGGAATTAATCGATTCCCTTAAAATATCATTCAGCGAGAGCCTGTAGGCGAGAGATATCGATGATCTTTCGCCCCCGCTCAGAGATGATGAATCTATATCATATGTATCCTGCTTTACATCAGGTGAAAAGTTTTCATTTATCTCGATTGATTTTGTTGGATCATTTATTAGGTATGAAAAATATGTCTGTATCTTTTCGTTCATTGTTCTCCTTATTTTTTCCATTATTATTTCTTCAATGTTTTCAACCGATGGAATATAGAATTCATCAATCCAGTTTATAACCCTCTTTAAAAGTTCAATTTTTTCTGAAATTCTTTTCTTTTCTTCATATTCATTTGACCTAGTTTCAAGTTCTTTCCTGGCCGAATCTATCTTTCCATTTGCCCTGCCCAGATCATGCATTTTTTCATTTTCCATATCCTTCAGATTTCTGTATTTATCTTTTAAGGAATTCAAATCACCGAATATTTTATTCCTTTCCTTCAAAATTTCTTCATAGTTTTCCAGATCCTGATTAATATTTCTCACATCTTCCTCAAGTTCTTCTTTACGCTTTTTCTTTTCATCCATGGATATTTTTAATTTTTCAATTTTGTTTTTTATTTCATTATTTCTGTTGTATAAATCGATGTTTTTTTCAAGATTTTCCCTATTAATCTTCAGTCTTTCCTTTTCCTCATTTATAACATTTATATTATTCTGAACGGCATCAAAATCCTCTATTTCCTTTTCAATATTCATTTTTTTATTTATCAGATCTTCGATTTTCTTTTTGTTTTTTTCCAGCCTTTTATTTATTTCCGACAATTCATTCTTTTTTTCATTCCTCTTTCTTATCAGTGCACGCACATTTCTAAGTATTTTTTTCTGGTCTTCCAGAGATTTAATTTTTTCCTCTATTTTTTTGATTTCATTTCTTTCAACATCAATCTTCTTCAGATATTCATCTTCATGTCCATGAATGGTTCTTCCGCATGTTGGACAGTATCCCTGTTTAATGATCACTTCATAATTTTTTTCGGTAATTTCATGGACTGATCTAATTTTTAAAAGATTTTTGATTTCATTATCCAGCTTTTCAATTTCAATTTCCACATCGGATTCATTTTCAAATTCTACTGAAATTAGCTTTTTGATGGAATCTTCAATATCTTTTATACTCAAATTTAAATCTTCAGCAGTTTTATTATCATTGTTAATTTCATCATTTAAATTCTTAATCATTTTATCCTCTTCTTTAATTTCCCCTTTTTTTCTTTCAATAACATTCAATCTTTTATTGTATTCAATTAGCTTTTTATCAATTTCATTCAATTTTTCATTGATTTTATTGTATAAATTTTTATCCGGTTCAGGTACATTCATTAAATTGGATTTTAAATCATCCATATCTTTTTCAATTTTTTTAATTTCGTCTCTCAGGCTTTCTATCAATTTAATGCTTTTATCACGCTGCTTTTTTAATTCCTCCTTCTTTGAAATTTCATTTTCCATTTCCTTTATTTTATTTTCATGTTCATTGATTTTTATCTCATATTCTCCAATTTCTTTTCTTAGATTTTCAATTTCCTTTCCCATTCTGTTTTTCTCTGCATTCAATATTTCAAGATTATTCTTCAAATTGTTTATAATATCCTTTATTTCATTTATATCCTGTATTCTGGCCTCATAAATTTTAATTCTCATTTCAAGTTCCTTCAGAATTTCTTCCCCATTTTGAATAATGATCCTGTATTCATCTATACCTGTCGCTCTTCTAATTATGTTCAACCTTACCTCATCATTTTCATCTAAAATTCTTCTCATTTCTTCCTGTGGAATATAGATTGCATATCTGAATATTATGGACCTTGTCCTTGGATTTTTGTATTCCTTCAGGTCAAGTATCCTTAATATCTCTGTTTTTGCCTCTTCTGCAGAATACCTGTTTATATATTCCCCGTAATCTATCGATATATCCTGAGAAAATCGGTCCCTGTCCTTTTTTACTGTTCTTTTTATTCTATATTTTTGGCCGTTTATGGAAAATTCCAGATTAACATTCCCCCTTCTTTCACCAAGGCGTAACAATTTTTCAGGGTCCACATTTGAAAATCCGAATAATGCAAAATCAATGGCCATGAGTATTGTGGATTTTCCTGACCCGATGTCACCTATTAGAAGATTTTTTCCGCTTGAAAAATGAATTCTTGCATATTTATAGCTCCTTATATTGTTCAGTTCAATATTTTCAATTATCATTTTCTATCCCGAGCCTTTTAAAAACATCATCCCTTATCCTTTTAATATAATCATCCTTTTTTTCATTTTCTCCTTGGTCCCTTGAAAGAATAGCCTTTAAATCCATCGCGAGTGAAACACCTTTATCACCATCAAGAAATTCTCGTTCAAACTTCATTTTTGAAAGATTTTCCCTGAAGACATTTTTTGATATTTCTTCATTTGTAAGTTCAAAATTGTAATATTTTTCAGTTTTTCTAACCGTTACATTAAAAGAGATTTCTACATCAAGTGCCCCCATATTCATGAGTTTATCCCTGATCTTTATTTTATTTATATCCGTAGTCTTTCCTGAAATGAGTTCTCCCCATATTTTCAATAAAACGATTTTATCCTTGACATTGAAATTTTCCACTTCATCAATGACCTTCTTATATGCACTGAGAGAATCCACACCGTCCACATCAATATTCATTAGCAATGGTATATATCTATCATTTTTAATAAATTTATAATTCAGAATTTTGGAATCAAATTCAACTATGAAGAACCCCCTTTCACTGCCTCTTGCAAAATCTTCAAGATCTGTAAGATCTGCACCAAATAACGGTCCCGGATAAAAGAATTTCATATGATCATATTCCTTTACGATCTTTTTGTGTATGTGACCACCAGCATAGTAATCCATGTCCCTTGGAACAAGACTAACGGGTATTTCAGTTCCAAAATATTTGGTAGTTCTTGCCAACTCAGTAATTGCTGAATGAAACACAAAAATCCTGAAACCATCTGCATTTTCATAACCGTTCAATAATCTGAAGTAATCTTCTTCGAGGCCTCTCTTACGTGCCGATATTCCATAAATATATGCATTGCATTTTTTATTTATTGTTGGCCTTAATGTTATCTTCTCATTCTCAATTTTATATTTAAACACGTTTTCAAATAATCCTGCTGATTCAAGAAGATCAAATATTGATGAATTATTTATTGAATAGTCATGGCTTCCAGGAATAGCATATATACTGATTCCAGTTTCTCTGAGTTCCTTCATCTTTTTTATTGCTTTTCTTATGGATGAAATATCAGGGTACGGATTATCGAACAGGTCACCGCTTATGATTATAAAATCCACATTTTCGTTCTTTGATGTTTCAAGTGCATTTACGAATGACTGAACGTTTATTTCCCTCAATCTTCTGTTCAGGGAACCAAGATGCACATCCGATATATGTGAAAACTTACTCATCAGAACCACCGATTATTTTTGTAGGCAATTTTTTCATTTCATTTTTTGTTAAATCTTCAATTTTTGGGAAATATACGGGTACAGGAAAATCAAAAAATATTGAGGATATTATTGCCTCACCCTTCCCTAGACTCCTGATTATGGATTTTTCCATTTCAAGATACGTTGGGGTACTTTCAACGACCTTGTTTATTTCATTGGAATTTTCAAGACCCAGTATTATAAAGGTGTTAATATTTGAAAGAATATCACTGTCAATTGGTGTTATTAACTGTGATATTGCAATCAGACCTATTCTGAACTTTCTGCCTTCCCTTGCTATTCTCATGAAAATATTATCATTTCCTTTTTTACTGAATTCATTTGAAAGAATAATCCTTGCCTCCTCAATTACAAAAACCACATTATTTATTTCTTCCATCCTGTCTTTGTTTTTCAAATTAAAATGTCTTTCATATATCCTGTTTGCAACCATGCTTTCTATAAGAATGGCCTGCATGTCATCAAGGTTTGAAGAATCAAGAATGACGATCCTCCCCGATTCAAGATCTTCAACCATATTTTCTACGCTGTCTTTTACAATATTTTCCCTTGTAAATATATTGTTTTCATACAGTTCAATGTTTTCCTCTACATTTGCATTGAAAAGGAATTCAAATTTTCTTCTCAGAGACTTTTCAGTGCTGGAAGCCATATCCGAATAATTTTTGTCAAATAGATAATCAAGCCAGACTCTATTTTCCTGTGTTTTAAATTCTCCTTTCTTCATAATGTTTTTATATCTGTTTACGAAGGCCTGAATCTGCGTGTCTGTAAAATATCCAGTATTTTCCAGATCTTCAGGAGTTATTTTATTGAGATCTATTTTTATGGAATTTGCCCCCCTGTTGTTCTGAGTATTTTTGCTGTAATATGAAACATTTTTTCTGTTCCTGAATATTTCATGATACTCATTGTGCGGATCAATTGTAAAAATTCCAATGCCTGAATCCAGTAAACTGTTGATCATGACCTTTGTTGCATTGCTCTTTCCTCTTCCGGTGGATGCAACAATAAAAACATGGTGTGATAAAATTTCCCTTGCATCACCCCTCAACTGAAAATCCTTATTATATTCATCCCCATTTCTAATATATCCAAGTAATAGATTTCCATTATCAAGATTCATCCTTTTTATATCATCTATGTTTATTTTCCTTATTATTGAAAACTGGTCCGGAATGATTTTTATTTTTTTTGGATTCTCTGTGGATATGTCCAGAAGAGGAATAGCAATTATCTTTTTGTACATATTATCTTTTCCATAGATATTTTCCTTTAAAACACCGTTTCTTGAAAAGGATAGTATATTTCCTGAAATTATTTCACTGCCGAGATTTCCCGTAAGTCCCTGATACTCAATATCAACAACCTTGTATACCAGCCTGTGCCTTTCATTTTCAGCAACAATCATCTCACCAAGTTTAAGGTCTATTCCAGGATTCAGCCTAATCTTTATGATCTCCGTATTTCCTTCATAAACTGCCCCTAATGCTTCCATTTTATCACCTTATTAAATTCAGTAAATCATGAATGTTTTCATTATTCAGGTTATCTATCAAATCCGGCCTTTTTTCAACTATTTTTGTATAAAATTCATTATGAAGATAATTAATTTCATTTTTGTTCACCCTCGCATGAGAATCAGCAAGGATCATTTGGAGTGGATATCCAGGTATATATATGTTTTCAGAATAATTCATGAAAGTTTCCATAACACCTTTTATATCATTTCTATGAGTGTAAAGATCTATTCTGAACGAATTTGGCTGATTACTTTTAAATTTTGCAATGTAAACATCAGATTTGTAATCCGCTGAATTTACATTTCCAAGATATATGTAGCATGGGCATTTTCCTGCCCTGTCGAGTTCATTCATTACTGAATGCATTGAATTTTTATTTTTGTCCCTCAAGGAATGAGTCTTTGAAATACCTATGAGGTATAATTTATTTGTATCCACAAATCCGGTAATTTTATCAAGAATGGTGTTTTCTCTGATCCCCGAGGATTGCAGTGATCCATCCATAACGATTCCATCCAGAGAAATTCCATCATTCATTTTATTGTGACATATATGCATCGAATAAATTTTTTCTGCCTCTCTCATAAAAATTGTTGAATAATAATTGAATATCATATCTTCAAATACCGGGACCGAAAAATTTATTTTATATCGGCCGTGAAGGTCATGAAAAATATCTTCTTCCTCTATTAAATTTATGTTAACCTGATCCTCATCAATATTTATGATAAGATATGAATCATAGCTTTTTATTTCAAATTCATTTTCTTTTTTTAAGACATATGCTGTCCTTAACAGATACAGAGAATTATTTTCAATACTTATTATTTCTCCTATTCCACCATCTACATAAAGAAAATTCATGTCCTCATTTTTATTCATTTTAATTATATCATTTTCTTCAATATTATATGGTTTAAAATTGTCATGGAATTTAAGAACACTTAAAGGAAATTTCAATTCACCTTTCCTTACTGAATTTATAAACATATCCGTTGTATGATCTATGAACATCATGCCTTATTACATATAAATTATATAAAACATTTTCTTTTTATCTTTTTTTTCTCTTCAGAGAAAGAACAATGATCATAATACCTATGATCAATATTATCAGATATTCAAGATAAAAATAATTTCCTTTGTTATTATTTATAATTTCATTTAAATTCTTTGAAATTGTTACATTTCCAGATGTTATTTTCTGTTTATTGAGCAAAACCGTAAAATTATATTTTCCGGCGGGAACATGAAAAATGAATTCACCATTCTTTGAATACAGTGTATAATTGATTTTTTCTCCCAGAATGTCATTTCCATAAAGAATTATTTCCGTGTCAGTCCTGTTCAGGAATGGAACGTATATGGTATAATTGAAAATCTTAAGAGATACATTTATTCTAATAATCTTCTCTGAACCGTTAATAATCAGGGTTCCATTCGTAATGTTTGTATTTATGTAATATGGTGGATTAATCATAAATCTATATGAACCATTTGGAAGAGGAATGGACAGATTATTTTTCAGAGTATAATTCATCCTGTTTACTGAAATATTCAAAGGTATTTTCAATCCAATCTCTTCGAAAATTACACAATATTTCTGAATTTTCAAGGAAATATGCAATGTTAAATTTTCATTCAGGTAAACGGATGTATTAAAATAGTAACTTCTGTTTTCGCTGAATGCATAAATATTATAAAATCCCTGAACGAGATATACTGTAAAATTATTCTGACTTACATTATAGCTATTATTATTTATATCCAGATAATATGGGAAAGAATAATTTTCAGTGATAAATGTTAAGGAATACAATCTCGAAAAATATGAAGTTTCATTTATTGGAGATAGAATCTTTACCGTTATATTTTCGTATTTCCCGGTATAGGATCCATTCCCATTCCCAAGCCAGTACTCAAATTCATAATACCTTTTTTCATAGACATCTATTTTTATTATTTCAGAATAATTATAGAATCCTGAATTTATTGAAAATTGAGCTGATCCGGAGGGATTTGAAGATACATTCAGATAAAATTGTTTTATGAAATATACATAAATGGTATAATTATTCTTAACATTAACTAATATGGAATTATTCTTTACAAAGATTCTTTCGTATTTATTTATATTAATGTATTTTTCCATCTCAAATTTTATGGTATAATTTTTAATTTTTACAGTACAATTGCTAACAGAATAATTTATATCATTCAATGTAAAATTGATACTGAACGTTTTTGAATAATTGACAAATATTATATTTAAAAATATATATTTTGAGAAATTCACATATATCGTAATATTTTTTCCATTCACGATAAAATTTCCCGGATTTGCGTAATAATATGCGGAATATGCACTGTAATTGTATGATCCGTTGGGCATATATAAATTATAAATCCTGTTTTTTATGCTTATATTGCCGAATCCTGGAATATTCAGATACCATGAAATGTTCATGTTTGAAATAAAGGTAACATCATATTTTACCAGATAAAACTCTATATTAATAGTTTTATTTTCATTTAAATATACATGCCCCGATGAAATGTTTGATCTGTATCCACCAGGTGGTATGATCCTAAATGAATAATTTCCTGGAAGAAGAAATAGTACAATGTTCTCATTTGTAGTATTGTAGTAAATATTGTTTAAATCAATTTTCCAGTAATAACCATCCGGCAATCCGTATTCATGAAATACAAGAAAATGTCTTTTATTGTATGTCTCGTAGTATTGGAATGAATTCCAGAGACCAGATTGAGGAAAACCTCCATTCTGGTTCATGGAAAATATTGAAATGGCCTTGATTCCATTTTTTAACGTGTAATTTATCCTTAGATTCAAATCTTCCATCGTGAATGGCATATTTGTTGAATAATTTATATCAGACAGAATAATCATTATCTGAGCCTTTGTAAGATACTGGCCTGTGGAGGAAATGATGCTGTTTACAGCTTCCTGAAAACTGTAATTTCCCATATAAAATGTTTCATAAGCCATGATGGCATAATAATCAGCGTAAAGCGGAATTACGGGATGATATATATACCAGAAAAGCATGGAATTCGGAATGCCGTTATATGCCGGGTCAACAGCCACTATCAGTTTTTTATTAACTTTGTGAAGTGCAATGGAAAAATTGTTCAGGAACATAACAAACCTGAATGAATCATTGGTGGAAAAATCTGCATTTGAGGGATTTTCGAAGTCTATTGAATATCCCGAATAATTATATTTCAAAGATAGGTTCACCGCATAACTGATCAATTTATCTTGAAGTGAAATATTATATAAAACAAGATCTGTCTTTGAGATATTGTAATCATTTACAATCATGGGAAAAGTTGGAATTTTTAATTTTTCTGAAATGTTGGTTATGTTATCATCACCGAAATAATTCAAGCTCCCTGAAGAAGTTATATTGTAAGATTCATATTGTATTCCATTCATCAATTCTGAATAATTTTTAAGATCATTCCAGTATCCATAGTAATCTGGATATATGTATGGAATGAATAGATTCAATATTCCATCATAATAAAAGTTTACATATACTGTTAAATTTTTGTTTACATACAAATTAATGGTTGCTGGATTTGCAACATATCCCCTGGAAGAAAATGACAGTGTATGATTTCCATTATCAATGTTCAGAGTTACATTTCCGGTGAAATTGAATGTTACTCCATCAATATTCAGGAACCATGTATGATTTTCAGGGAGATTCAGAGGTATGATGTTAATTTTAGAAACAGTATTAATTAAATCCATTGAAAAGTTGAAAGCATTGATGGAACCCCATCCCGAAGCATAATCCCAGCCCTGTTTAGCCCAGTAAATGGTCTCATTGTCATGATATCCTGCGGGTGTCTGGATGACATCCCAATATGGAGAATATGGTAATTTTTTATTTTCCGATCCAATTCTATAAATTAAAGGATCAATGAACCCAAATTTTTGATTTGTGAATGCCACGATATCAGCAATGATTCCAGCGGTTACAGGTGATGAAACCGATGTTCCGGCAATCTGATACGGTCCACCGTTGATAAAAATTTCAGTATTATTTCCAATTGAAGATATATCAGCATAATTTCTTCCTTTAACAGAACCTCCATTTTCTATTACCGCTGGAATATCCTGCCATGATGGCATAGGATATATTTTACTGGTTCCACTGGTAGTGCCATAATGAATATTTCCATATGCAATGGCCGATTGGTCATACCAGACAATCTGATTGTATATCGAATTTGTAACAGGGACACCATATCCATTCAGGACTCCGGATGGACCGTTCATTAATAATGTTGTTCCACCCACGGCTAGAAATCCAGAAGTATCTGTTGCATAATTTGCGGGCATTGATACATTATCTACATCTCCATAATCTCCAGCTGACGCAAGAAAAGTTGTTCCTGTCGATTCAAGCATAAGAACGTATTCTGCTGAAACATTATCAACCGGTGCTTCAGAACCGTTGTTATTGTATCCCCCCCAAGAGTTTGATACTGCAACAAGATCATTCAGTTTACTCAGAGAGGCATATTCTTCATCAGGAAAATCTGTTTCTGATGGACCGGAGGAATTTCCAGGGCCATAAACGCAAAATGCATTCACTCCCGGTGCCATGGTTGTGACCATTTCGAGATCAAGAGTATTTTCATAATTGGTTCCCGTGGTATCATTTGTTGCATTTGGACCTGGCATCACTGCACCATCAACAGGATATCCTGAAACTTTTAATTTGACAATATTTCTTTCCCACTGAGGAACGGTTAAATTATAATATGAATAAATGTCAGAAGGATTGTATGGTGAAACCTGAAATCCTCCTGAATCAACACCTTCCCATAAAACTGTGGCAACAGTCAAATTTAATGGAAATACGTGATTTTTTGAATAATTTCCGTAATAGGAATCGTTGAATATTCCGTATACCTGATATGCCTTTTGAAGATCTCCACCCCCCTCCTCGCTTATATTTCCATCATATAATTTAATTAAATCAAATTTATAATATATATTATCTGAAAGACCGGAGATACCACTGACATATTCTGCTATGCTATATGGAAGCTCCACGGGTGTTACTGGCATGAATACGTATTTTCTGAATCCGTCAGTCTGGAAATAGGCGATTTTGATGTTGAATGCATTTTCAATTTTATAAGCCGGAACGTTATGAGCAAATATTGCAAGGTTGTAGGGTCCCGGATATCCTGTGATACCGTAAGATTTCAGATAATTCAATATGAGATCTACAGTATTATTGGATGGAGAAAATAATCTGTAAAATTCCCCCTTTGAAATAAATTTATGAAATTCCGGGCTATCTGGATTTTCAACACTGGTAAGATAATCATTAAGCATATTTATGTTTTTCAATTTTAAGGATATGGAAATATCCATATTTTTATTTGATGATATGTATTTACAAAAATGATATTCATCTGATTTAAAAAATCCGTATGTGTAAACAAAATTTAAATTTGAAGCGCTACCGGAAAATGAGTAAAAAATCTCAAAGATAAAAAATATCATTATAATCAATGCAATGATTTTTTTTATCAACATATTATAAAAATAGATATCACTGATAAAAATTTTATGCTAAATGCAATAAAATAAATATTTAATAAAAATTATAAAAAAATTTCAAATATTCACATCTGGTCAGTTTTTTACCGTTGAAGTCTATGAAAATATTTCCTTTGAAAAGTTCATCTATATTTCTTCCCTTGATTTTAAATATGTTGCTTCTATCAAAATTATAGTCTACATAGTTATTTAGAGGATTGTAGATTTCCGGTATTCCTTTTTCTGAAGGGTATGGAACGGAAAGTATCCATACTCGGTCCATATAATCATCGAGCTTTTCAATTTTTATTTCCTCACCATTGTATCTGTAATAATGATATTGTCCATTTAAAATTTTAACAGGCTGTATCAGTGTGCAGAACAGAGACAATGCATCATTCCTGAAAACTGAAAATATCACCCTTTCTTTATTGATGACATGCATGAGCAATTTACCTGGATTTTTTAAATCACCGTATTCCGCTTCCACACTGATTCTGTCTTTTCCCTTTACTGCTGTAATATCGGGAGAATTCTCAAATGGCCTTGCAGTTTTTATTTCATAACCAAGTGATATCATGAAAGATGCCGTTCTCCTTATAAGATATGCGTGGTATATGGATTCTGTAAAATTTCTCAGATAGCTTTCCGAAATTCTTATACCATTTGTCTCAAGGAATATTTTTCCATTTTCATTTCTGATCATGTTTTTAAGATTTAAAATTCTTAATACTCTTAGAGGATCCTCATCCGATAAACTTTCAAATTCTCTTACTGCATCCTTTTCAAATGTGTGGCCATTTCTGTCTGTAAGGGAAATAATCACGGATAACATTTTTATTTCATCGTCATATGCATCACAGTTATCTAAATATTTGGTTGTATCATTATCGGTCTTATAATCATCAAAATTTACATTTTCAGTTTTACCATGGCTTATGTTTCCATCATAAAGTAGGAATTGAAATTTTTCCATATTTGTTGTCATAAGGATAAATTTGTCTCTGTTCATTGGAATTTTGCCCGATAAAATCTTTGCATCGAATGGTGAAATTCTGAAGATTGCAATATATTCTGAATTGGCCATAACAGAATTTACAAGATCTCTATCCATCTGAGAAAGATACTGTGTGGCCATCAGAATTTCAACGCCATATTTTCTTGATTCGCTCAGGAGATTTGGGAGTATGTAGGGTGAAAAATCCTTTATTTCGTCTATAACAATGATTGAATCTTTTATTATTCCGAATTTCATAAAATTGAATAATATTGCGAGGGTTGATGAGGCCATCATTCTTGCCGAATTTTCCCCGTAATGCAATTTTTCAAAGTCAAAATACAGATTTTTGCCGGAAAAAAGAAATTCCATATTTCCTCGTGAAGAAATGAAATTTTTCAATTTAGTGTTGTTTATTATGGGATTCAATTTGTTTATGAAACTTTGAATATATTCGCTGTACTGATATTTGCTCATATTTCGGAAAAATGAATTTTCAGTTATTTTATCCATAACTCTGCTGAAAAGATCTTCGAGCGTGGGATCAGGATTTTCATTGTATATTTCTTTTCCAAATACGGTAAATATATTGTCAAGTCTTGGTCCCCACGTGCCATTCGAAAAATCCTCATCCATTGAAAATACCATCTTCAATGTATCAATAACCGTCTGTACCCTATCAGGGTCGGTGGAATTCATGGTGTTCATCAAATTCATCTTAAAGCAATATTCCTTTCCATTAATGTTTATATGTGAAGGAGAAATGTATATTCCGGTGTTCATTAAACTTTTTGAAATGTCACCGTGTGGATCAAGAACAATTATCCTTTTATTTTCCCCTATTCTCTTTTTAATTACCATTTTAAGAAAAGTGGATTTTCCATAACCGGTTTGACCTATTACCAGTCCGTGTCCATTTATCCCATTAATATCATATTTTTTTATGAACGAATATATCCTGTCTATATCCATAGTAATTTCCTCCTTTCTTCATTTTTTACAGGTGGTATCAGGAAATAGGAAATTTCGGATGGATCCATGATCATTTTTTTCCCATTTTTTACAATTGCTTGACCTGTAAAAGGATCCCTGATGAAAATATCCATATCCAAATCGGTGAAAATTTCAGCCTCGTACATTTCTGAATTTATCTTCTTTTCAACCAATCCTCTCCGATATCTGTTATTTATATGTTTAGCAAATTTTTTGGCAATGAATCTTGAATATACTCTCTTTTTTCTTGCCATAAAGATAAAATATTTGGCACCTTTCTTTTCCATTGCAAAATATATGTCTGAAAATATGTTATGTTTTGGATAATAAGGAATATAATAGTTTTTAGAAAAACCGTATCTGTACAGGCCATCAATTTTGTATGCATTTACATATTCTGTAAATTTTCCCGGTACAACGTTTTCATAATAGAGATATGCAGGTTCATGGTTTTCAAAAAGAGCAAATCTATAATCCGTGCCATCAAAATAGATCATTGAGGATATTTCGTCAGAAGAGCTTGCAAGGTAAAAAACATCTTTCAAAATATTTTGAAAATTTTCCCTCAAAAAATCGGGATCAGGTTTAAAAATTTTAAAATAATTTATATAATATAGACTCTCAACTCCTTTCATTTTTACACCTCCAGAAAATCGCCGGTTAAAAGGTTTCGTTAATTATTTAAAAAAATCTGAATATTTTACAGGTTCAATGCCGTAAAGATTCCATATATCTTGGGGTCTGCAGAAATCGTACCTCAGCATCTTAATCTGTTCCATGGTAATGGGTAAAAATGGGATCAGTGAATATAATATGAATGACGGTATTTCATAAGCCTTTTTTCTTTTTATTATTTTATACATGTCTACCAGTCTTATTTTTTCCGATCCTGAAACCTCAACAATTCCATTGTTGTTAATCATATTTTTTACAAGATTTGACAGGCTTTCAACATATACCGGGCAGAGATATCCTGATTTTGGAATAAATGGTGTTTTCAGCTTTTTCAGCATCAATGTAAGATAATCATCATTGCCAAAAATCATGCTCGGCCTAAAGATGAGATAATTTCCTCTTTCGGTGATGATGTTCTCTGCTTCCCTTTTTGTCTTGAAATATTCAGTATCTCCCTTATCCGCATTCAGTGCAGAAAAGTAAACTATCTTCTGCTTTTTATTCATTTTGGAAAGTATGTTTCTGATACCTCCAACGTTCACATCTACATGCTTCTGTTCTTTTTGATTTATAACTGCAACTAGATCAATGATAATATCGAATTCCGAAAGGTCGGGTATTTTATCAGAATATTTTATGTCGCCCTCGATCCACTTTACACCAAGTTCTTTCAATTTCTGATTTTCCTTTCTTGAAATATATGAAACATCATGCTCTTCAAGGAGCACAGGAATCAAATGTCTTCCCACGAATCCAGACCCGCCAAATACTGCAACCTTCAAGGGTATCTACCAAACCTCAACCAGCCAATAATAAAATTGTATAGATGTATAAAAATATTTTGAAATCTGACGGTAAAAGTTTTATAAAAATAAAATATCATATAAAAAATGGATGAAGAATTTGTAGGAATATCGGGGTATGTTACCAGAACTGAGGGGATAGGTGGAAAAATTAAAATGTATCCCGAAGATTTTATTGTAAATGAAATAGCAGAAGAGATAAAAAGAAAATCGGATGGGAAAAACCTCATTTTAAAGGTAAAGTTAAAGAACTGGGAAAATAACAGGTTTGTATTCAAACTTTCAATGCAGCTGGGAATTAGCAGGGATAGCATATTTTTTGCCGGAACAAAGGATAAGCGATCTATCAAAATACAGTATTTCTGCATAAGAAATTTTCATTCAAAAATCAGTTTAAATTTAAAGGATATTGAAATTATTGAATCATTCAGAACAGATGAATGCATAGATATTGGTGACCTCATAGGCAACGAATTTTCAATAAAAATAAGAAATCTGGAGGAAGATGCGGATGAAAAGATCAGGAAAATATATCAGGAATTGCCATTAAAAAATTTTCCAAATTTTTTTGGTGTTCAGAGGTTTGGGACAACAAGACCAGTAACGCACATTGTTGGAAAGTACATAATACAGAGAGATTATGAAAATGCTGTTAAAGCCTATATAGGTATGGTTTTTAATGATGATTCACAGATTGATGCAAGAAAATATTTTATGGAAACAGATGACCCAGAGGGAACATTGAAAATGTCTGATCCCGGCAAAATGGAATATGAGCGAATAATGTTAAAGCATCTAGTTGAAAGACCAGGTGATTATGCAGGTGCAATTTCAAGATTGCCAAGGACTCTCAGAATGATGTTTGTGCATGGATATCAATCATTTTTATTCAACAAAATTCTCAGTGAAAGAATGAGAAAATTTGATTTGATGGAACCCATGGAGGGTGACATTGTTTTACCAGTTGATAAAAATGGAATACCCATCGAGGATAGATTTATAATGGTAAACAGCAAAAATATGGACAAAATAAAGGAGAAAATTCATGAGGGAAAGGCATACATCTCAGCGATACTTTATGGTTCTCAGAGCAGATTTGCTGAGGGAGAGATGGGTGAAATAGAAAGAAAAATAATTCAAAATGAAAATATCGAGAGGGAAATGTTCAACATAAGGGAAATCAGGGATATATCAAGCAAAGGTTCCAGGAGGAGTATCTCATCACCAGTTAAAAATTTCAATTATTATTTTAAGGACAGGTATGCCGTTCTGAATTTCTCTCTCAACAGGGGATCATATGCCACATCTCTTTTAAGGGAATTCATGAAATTATCTGATCTTCGGTCTTTTTGATTTCCGGTAATTTTATTTCGGAAATGTCCGTATAGAGATATCCGTTCCTCTTTGCTATCCTCTGTATAGTTTCTATGAAAATCCAGTAAAATGGATATATAGTATAAAGATATGGTCTGTCAGTGAAATATCCTTTAAGAATTCTTTTTCCCTGTCGAACGCCATGGCTGAGGCATATTTTCAGCAATTCCTGCTGAAGTTCCGATAGGTTATATGCCCTGTACCAGTCCCTGTTTTTAAGAAGACCCATTGGGACAAAGAACATTGGCATTATTATTGCCTTTATATCCCACATTCTCTCAACAAGTTCTATCGTCTTTATAACATCCTCTTCCTTTTCTTCAGGAAGTCCCACTATGAGTGTCATGGCCGGTATCATTCCCTGGTCATTCATTAACCCGGCTCCCTCCACCACGACATCGGGCCAGTTCCTGGTTTCGAAAGGCTTGGCCTTATTGGGCATTATTATTTCTGCGAGTCTCGGAGAACCGGTTTCTATTCCCACCTCTGCACCCCACCAGTCCTGATCCTTTAATATTATTTCACTTAGTCTGGAGAGCATTTTATCATTCTTTTCACCTGCAAGAACAGCGGCAAGACTGGCATGGCTCCAAGCCATGGTTTTATAATATTTTTTTGCCAGTTCATGAAGTTTAATCAGTTTATCGGTTTTGGGATAATAATCAGTTGAACCGTAAAGTGGAACGTCTTCGGCATGCAGTATTCCATTTCTGACACCTTCCCTATAATTAACCTGCAACTCTTTTTCAATCTTTTCAAATGGATAAAATCTGAGAGCCCTCAGGGTTACAGAACAGAACTTGCATCCTCTTATGCATCCCCTCATAATTTCAACAAGACCATTGATGCTTGCATGTTTTATTTCCGGTATTTCCTCCAAGGAAGGCGCTTCCCTGTTGTTCATAACCACGAATCTCGGTAATTCTTCATTATTCATTGCTTTTCTGACCAGTTCAACTGCAATTTTTTCCCCCTCACCATCAACAACAGTATCTATGCCCCATTCATCCATAAGATCCTTCCTGTAATTCCATTGCCATGCCGATGGGCCTCCGGCTATTATTTTTATCCCCCTCTTCTTTGCCCTTCTAACAGGTTCAGAATTCATCAGATTGGCAAAACTTCTGGCGTTAAGCGGTTCCTCCTTAAAAATCGATGCGAAAGTAGAACTCGGAGGACCAAAGCCGAAGTAATCATGATGGGATAACATCAGTACCTTTGCATCATCTATGTATCTATCTAGATAGTCTGGATCCACTACACTTGCATCAAATCCAGCGTCTATCAGGGCAGCCTCAATCTTTCTAATTCCATATGAGGCCTGCCATGGAATTCCGTTCTTCTGTTTCATTTTTGGCGCAAACATGTACATCCACAATTTTTCTGGTAGTAATACGGGTACCCCGGTTGCACCAAAACCCAAGAATTCCTTTCCATGGTGGTTGCTCATCATGGTTCTGTCAGTAGTAAGTATGATATCCACCATTGTAATCTACCCCTTATATCTTTATCGATTAATTAAAAAGATATTAAAAAAATTATGATTTTAATTCGATTTCTATGTGTATACCGTCAGGTATCTGTATTCTCATGAGCTGTCTGAGTGCCCTTTCATCTGCTTCAATGTCTATCAGCCTTTTGTGAATCCTCATTTCCCAGTGGTCCCATGTAGCACTACCATCCCCACATGGAGTTTTTCTAACAGGTACAATAAGCCTTTTTGTAGGCAGGGGTATGGGACCATGAATCTCTACCCCTGTTCTTTCTGCGATGTTTTTAATTTCATCACATACTTCTTCCACCTTTCTGTAATCATTACCCGATAGCCTTATCCTCGCTTTATATACCATTGAATCACCATTACATCTGTTTTTTGACAACGTCCTGGCATAGGCCCGCGGCCACTGTGATACCCATATCCCTGATCGCAAACCTGCCAAGCTGTGGAATTTCTGATGCTTTCTCTATGACCATAGGTCTTGTGGGTACAACCTTGACAATGGCAACATCTCCTGTCTTTATAACATCAGGTTTCTCCTGTTTTGTCCCGCCAGTTCTTGGATCGATTGTTTTTATGATTTCAGATATCTGGCACGCTACCTGGGCTGTATGTACATGAAATACTGGAGTGTATCCTGGACTTATTACAGAAGGATGGTTCAGTACAACAATCTGCGCTGTGAATTCTGCTGCCACTGTAGGTGGATTTGTTACATGTCCGCAGACATCTCCTCTCTTTATATCATTCTTTGCTATTCCCCTTACATTGAATCCAATATTATCTCCGGGTTCTGCCTTCTCCATAGCCTGATGATGCATTTCTATGGATTTAACATCACCCGATTTATTTGCAGGCATGAATATTACCTGATCGTTTACCTTTAAAAGACCTGTTTCAACCCTTCCAACTGGAACAGTACCTATGCCCTGTATTGAATATACATCTTGGACAGGAATCCTAAGTGGTTTGTCTAATGGTTTTTCTGGCATTTTCAGATTGTCAAGTGCTTCGATTAATGTTGGGCCATTATACCATGGCATATTCTGGCTCTTTTTGGCGATATTGTCTCCAAGATAACCGCTCGTGGGTATGAATGGAATGTCCTTATAACCTACCGTCCTAAGAAGTTTTTCAACTTCAGATTTTACAGCTTCAAAAGCCTCTTTGCTATATGGTGGTGTTGTTGCATCCATCTTATTGATCGAAACAATCATCTGTAAAACGCCTAGCGCTTTTGCAAGATAAATATGCTCCCTTGTCTGTTCCTGAACACCCTCTTTTGCAGATACAACAAGTATCGCGGCATCTGCCTGAGATGTACCTGTAATCATATTTTTAACAAAATCCCTGTGACCTGGAGCATCAATAATTGTGAAATAATATTTTGTTGTCTCGAATTCTTTATGGGCAATATCTATAGTAACTCCTCTTTCCCTTTCCTCCTTAAGCCTGTCCATAACCCATGCAAATTCAAAAGTTGCTTTTCCCTTTTCAGTAGCTTCTTTTCTATACTGCTCTATAATCCTTGAATCTATTGCTCCAGTTTCTAATAATAGTCTTCCTACTGTCGTAGATTTACCATGGTCTACATGACCTATGAATACCACGTTCAGATGAGGTTTGTTTACCATTTTTTTCCCTCCATTATAATATTGTTTTAACTCACAAATTACGAACTAATATATAATATTTTTTAGAATTTTCCTTTCAGTGTACAGTCCCGAATTATTTGATCATAAAAAGCTTGTGGTCGGATATGGGCTACAGGAAACTTACTTTACGCAAAATCACCTATATCATTAACTCCAGAAAAAGAGGATCTAGCATAAGACAGATAGCCATGGATCTTAAAATAAGTCAATCTACTGTTAAAAGGGTATGGAAAT
>ERZ1669250.133-NODE-133-length-38734-cov-3.475943_pt1 | contig 38734 bp, 39 predicted proteins | sample MGYA00579295_ERZ1669250 | MGnify/ENA primary metagenome ERZ1669250 (study PRJEB41166, sample SAMN08046056) | hot springs metagenome | biome: hot spring; feature: acid hot spring; material: thermophilic sediment; isolation source: thermophilic sediment from acid...
TAATGGATTGAAGCACCTCATTCTTATTGCTTATTAAGTGCCACCTCACGAATGGGGGATTGGAGATTATTATGTCGGCACTGTATTGCCACGCTATTTTAAATGCGTCACCGCAAGTGACTTGAGTTTCTTTATATATCGTTGATAGTATTTTGCGCCCTAGCTCGCAGGGTTCCTTATTTATCTCTATTCCGATGACACTCCTCGGCTTAATTAGATCGTTGATGGATGATAACAATACGCCGGAGCCCATGAAGGGATCCATCACGGTTATTCCTTCTCTCTTTTGTTCCGGTATCCTCCTCAATAGGTACCTTATGGCTGAGACACCATCACGGGAGGTATAGTATGACGAGGTCTTTTTCCTATCCACTAGATTCTGCACCTTATACTGCGATTCATCTAAGTACATAACTTCACACCATTCTTACTACCTCATTATCGTTAAAGCATCCCCTCTATTTTATTGCGCTCACTTACATCTAAAAGTCTCCCGACCAAAACCGGCATCATCGTATACCCTTGAGGCTTCCTCTTGCTCAACACCACTAGCAACACCACTAAGTAATCTTGCACCAGAAACTATTTAAGCTCACTCAATATTTATGTGAACAATCCCCATCCTTATGGGTGGGTTCCTTGCTTCCCTGGGCTCGATCTTCCTCACCCACATTGCTGGCCTCGTCGAAACCACTTCATCGATCATGTGTGGAGGAGTTACGATGGTTCCTCCACAGATGCTTGCCCGGTCCCATTGGGGTGCAGACCCAGCTCTAACAGCCAAGGCCAAGAAGGACATCGATCACCTAAACATTTTGTAAGTGACTCATCACTTCACGAACAAGAGACCGCGATAAAACGAACGACAAGCATGGCCATGATGGTAAGGCTTAACACTTCATGCTCTGGCATTTCCTTTTTCGGTCTCTAATTGATAATTTTTCAAGATAGGGACCAGAATTATCCGCACGATACTTAGGGAACAAATAGCCTCCATAAAGCTAAGATCACAAGACGTCTACTTTGGGGAGAAGAGATCGGCGGAGCTAGGTCCCCTCTCGAGATAATAATAAAATTATAGGATTCATGAAAAATGCGAAGGGTATGTAACGCTTCATAAATCATCCACATCTGGTTCCTGCCTAATGAATGTGCCGTTACTTAGTTCACTAAATGCCTTCTCGAGCTCCTCCTCCGTATTCATAACTATTGGACCATACCAAGCCACTGGCTCCCCAATTGGTCTACCGGCCAGTAAGAGGAACCTGGCGGATTCACTGCCTGTGATTACCTTTATGCGGCTGCCCTCGCGCGAATACACAGCTAACTGACCTGATGCTGCACGTCCTTCACCCAGCAATACGGAGCCCCCCATTACATAGAGCAGAGTCGTATAGCCATCGCTTACCTCATAGTTAAATTCGGACTCGCTTGGCATTGATACATCCATATAGTGAATCGGCGTTGCTAGACCGCTTACCGGTCCATCAACTACTCCATAGCCTGGGGCCCTAATGCTGCCCGCGACTAGAATGACTTCTCCCCCATCATTGAGCCTTACCCTAGGAACACTGAGCCTAGTTATGTTTCTATACTTTGGTTTGCTCATCTTGCTTGACCTAGGAAGATTAATCCATAACTGGAAACCCTTAACCTCAGTATCATTAGCTCCATTCCCTCTTTTCCCTGGTTTAGGCATCTCCTCATGAAAAATACCGCTTCCAGCCGTCATCCATTGAATATCTCCCTCGCTCAGCACCCCATTGACTCCAGTGCTGTCTCTGTGATGAACCTCCCCCTTAAGCAAGTATGTAACTGTCTCTATACCTCTATGTGGATGCCATGGAAACCCCATTAAGTACTCACTTGGGTCTCGTGAACCAAAGCTATCGAGGAGCAGGAAGGGATCCATTACATCGACTAGGCTAGGACTGCCAAATACCCTATATAATTTAACTCCAGCCCCATCCCGGGTCCAATTGCCCCTCAATATTGATTTAATGCTTTTTCGGGCCATTAATGAATATTTAATTAATTATTTAAAAATCGATTGGCGGTAGGCAAGACCCAGCGAACTAGTGACGCTCTGCATCCCCTCCTCACTATGCTGACATCTTTAAAATTGAATAATTGCGAAAGCCTTTTATTTAATTAATAATACCTGGGATTATGGATGATGAGTTACGATTACTTAAATTAAAGAAGATGATGGAACTCATAAAGGCCAATCAATCCGTGGGTCAATCACAAAAGAAGAACTTAAGCGATGAGGAGGTAATAGCCACGGTGAGAGGAATGGTTATTGGGGAAAGAGGAGGAGAGATAATTGATAAGACGATTAACCTATATGGGAATGCGGCCATGCAATTATTTAGGTACTTGGTGGAGAAGAAGGTTGAGGGCCAGATTCAATCAATTAGGGATGATGAGCTCTATGCATTGCTTGAGGATGCTGGGCTCCATATACCGCTCGATACCAGGATAAGAATAGTGAGGCACGGGAGGGAAGAGAAAATCGGCGATTAAATAGGCAATAATCGCCTTTTAATGGGGGCCAAGCTTTTACTGCTTATGTATTTTTGCTCCGCTTGTTAATTTCTTGCTTCCATTGCCTCGCTTTGATTTGGGGACTCTATTGGGAAGCCATGAGGACACTTACTTGGTTTACCTAAATTCTCAAATAATTTCTCTATGACTTGTATTGGCACGTACTCATCGAATTGTGATGCTAAGTCACATGCTTCCTCTTCGGTGAACCCGAGATTCTTTAGCCATGTTTCTATTATCCTGTGAGAGCTTAGTAGAAGCGAAACTGCTCTTCGCCCCTTCTCGGTTACCTTAATATCATCTATGTCCTTCTCCACTAGGCTCTTTTTCTCTAGGTGATTTATCTCCTCATAGGCGCTTGGGGGCGATACGCCCATGTTCTTAGCTACCTTGCTTATGGTGACCTTATCCCCATTATCATTGAGATTAATTATCACGAGCAGATATGATAATTCGCGTCGGCTTATAGATGGTAACATGATTAGCTCATTAACTACAATTATAAAAACCTAACTAAGCCACACAAGGACCCAAATATCTATAAATTCTCGTGTATTGGTAATTACTATGAGCCACTTCACGCTGCTGGCGGCTGCACTATTGATGATAGGAATTCTCTTAGTGGTGGTGTCGGTAGTGGCTATGATAGGCTTCATATATATGATTAATTACATGAATGGATATATGGGCATGATGCATGGGGTTCCCACCTCCTACGGCTTAGTGATACCAATCATTTTCTTAATAGTAGGCATAGCAATAATTATTTCAGTTATCCTAGCCGCTAGACAACCGGCCCCTAATCAGCCTCAACGCGAGACAATTAATGATTCAATATTGCGGCTTCTCCCAGAACAGGAAAGAAGGGTCATGGAGTATCTAGAGAAGTCCGGCGGAGAGGCCTTTCAATACCAAGTTGCGCGGGATCTGGCTATGAGTAAGGTTAAGTCATGGAGGATAATCAAGAGACTCGAGGAAAAAGGATTAGTGGAGATAGTTAAGATCCGGGGAAGAAACGTCGTGAAAATACGTGGCAGCAATGAGAAAGAAGGCGCTAGTTCTTGATTATGGAAGAAACTGCCTGGTCCTTTAATGGTGAGTTTCAGTTCCTTGCAAGGTTATTATTTATCACTTAAGTATACCCATGCGCTTAAGCGCCCAAGCTATGAATATTATCATTAGCGCTATTATGAGAAGAGAGAAGATCAGCCATAATGCCCCAAAAACGAACATCGGCCCCGGCCCCCAGTACCCCCAGGGCCCCCATCCCCACCACATCATGCCCATCCATGAGATCATAGACAATAATATGAGCATGAAACTAATGAACATGTTTTTCCTCACCTTGAACCTCAATTAATCGCTTAAGTAAATTAATCTCAGACTCTAGCTTCTCCACCCGTAACTTAAGTAGCTCCACTTCATGCTTTAAATCGTCGTGTTCATGATCGTCGTGTTCATGGTTCATTCCATGCATCATACACATCCCCCTCACCTCCCACCAACCGCATTAACCACTATTTCCCCATACATGCCTTCCTCCGCGTGTCCTGGATATGTGCAAATATACCAATAAACCCCGGGATACGTTAGTACGACATTATATGTATACCCATAGGCGTATCCCTGGCCATAATTTGCCGGCGGCAACCACGATGCTGCTGCCATCATGGCTGGCCCCATCTCCATTCCCCTCATTGCATACGGCATTACGTTGAATGGGTATGGAGGCGGCGCTACGGTAATTATGAAGTTATGATACATATCATCATCTAGGTTGATGAATACTACATGCAGAACAGCATCGGCGGGAACTATTATGGTTGGATTAATTAAGCCATATATTACGAATACATCGCCATGAGAGTAAGCGGGAGCCATGGTCCCAGTCATTTTCTCAGCATCGTTGCCCATCATCGCTACCACTATTAGGGTTACATTGCTTGAATAGAATACTATGGTATCATTGCCCCTAAATATCTTGGCATTGCTTGGCCCCAACCTCATTAACTGCATTGATTCATTAACCGTATACTCCCTCAACGAGTAAGCACTTGGATACCCATATCCTGCTGCGCCACTTACCGGATATCCATACGTTCCCCACCCCATCATGCCGTACGGTGCATTGCCAGCGCCATATGGCATCCCCATGTATGGTGGGCGAGTCGGAGCTCCAAAGTATCCCCACCCCATCATCGGCCCATAACCCCACCAGCCCCACCAATTATTTATGGCTAGATATACCGCGGCCACTACTAGTGCCGCGGCGATTCCCGTTATTATTATGGATTTTCTCATTTTTCCTCGGCATAGGTATGCGGTTTCAAGCATAAAAGACATACGTGAAACCCACTTCGCACCTAGGTTTTCTGATGGTCTAAACGATAATGAGTTCTCTCCATTTCCTGCCTGCTTCTCCATTTTTAGGCTGGTTTCAAATGGTTACAGCGCAGTTACATGATGCGGAAAAACTCTACTTGGTTAGGTCTCTAATGAATAAAGATTATAGTGGAGTAGCGCCCGTGAATGGGGCGTAACCCCCTAGACCTCGGGGAACCCCCGCCCCTCAAGGCGGGGAGGAGGTCAGATGAGCAATTAATATCATTAATATAATGCTATTTTTATTTACTTAAATAAGAATTCTTAATATAATTTATAATCATTATCAGATAAGAATAACGTAAGTCTTATTAATAGGATATCAACAATTAATTATCAATGGTATTTAGGATAATTAGGGTAAACCTATCCACCGAGGAATTTAAGGAGGAAATAATCAAGGATGATGAGTTAAAGATGTTCCTCGGTGGACGAGGGCTCGGCTCATACCTGGCCCTGAGAGAGGTGCCTAGGGGCATTGATCCATTTGATGCAAGTAACAAGCTATACTTCTTCTCGGGCCCCCTCAGCGGCATAGCCACCGTATCCTCCAGTAGATTAACCGTAGTCGGCAAGTCTCCCCTTACAATGTCTTTAACTCATTCTAACATGGGTGGAAATGCATCTTACTGGCTCCGTAGATCGGGTTACGACGGATTAATTGTGGAAGGTAAATCCGATTACCCTGTCTATATTTATATCCGTGATGGGGAACCCATGATTAAGCCGGCAAAGCATTTATGGGGAAAAACAACGGGTTCCTCAACAAAGCAATTACTGGTGGAAAATGGGTTTCCCCCAGATGAGACTAAGGCCGGCGTCATGGTTATTGGGCCCGCGGGGGAGAACATGGTTAGGTTCGCTGGGGTAAGAGGCAGCGATTATGAACGGTTCGCCGGTAGAGGAGGTCTAGGCGCAGTGATGGGAAGCAAGATGATTAAGGGAATAATTGCTTGGGGAACAAGGAAGTTAATGGATGAGGTGGCGGACAAGGAACGGTTCAAGAAGGTCAATAATGAATTGATAAAGAAGGTCATGGTTCATCCAACGTATCAAGCACTGCACACGTATGGTACCAATGTATTGATGAATATCATTCAGTCAATGGGTGCATTACCGGCATATAATTTCACGGGGCGAGCGGGCGATGTAACTCAAGTCAGTGGGGAATATATAAAGACCAAGTATGTGGTGGAGGTGCATGGTTGCTATAATTGCCCTATAGCATGTACCCAAATTCCAATGGTAAAGAGCGGCCCATTCAAGGTGCCCGGAGAAAAGATAAAGTATGAATATGAAAATACTTGGGCCCTTGGTCCAAACATAGGTGAACTAGATCCGGAAGCAGTTATTAAGCTCCAAAAAGCGGCTAATGAATTAGGAATGGATACTATTAGCTTGGGCAATACATTAGCGACGGCAACTGAATTGGCTAGGAAGGGATTGTTGAAGCTCGATGTTGATTGGGGCGATCCAGCTACATTCATTGATCTTGCCTATAAGATAGCACATAGGGATGGGGTAGGCGATGAATTAGCGGAAGGCGATTATAGATTAGCAATGAAATATCGGGATCCAGAGGCATTCGTAGGTTCTCGTGGCCAAGGCGTTCCGGCATATGATCCTAGGGGATTAAAGGGCTTTGCCTTAGCATATTATACATCGAATAGGGGTGGCGATCATTTAGAGGCATATACGCCTACATGGGAGGTTTTTGGGGTTCCTGAGAAGGTTGATCCATTAGATGATTCTCAAAGTGGAATAGAGAAGCAGGCCCGTATAGTGAAATGGAATCAAGATCTATTCGCGGTGGTAGACTCATCGGTTTTCTGCAAGTTCGAGAATCTGATGCCTAACATAAATACGGAGAGTGATATAGCTGCATTATATAATGCAGCATTTGGTTGGGATCTAAGCAGTGAAGATGTGCTTGAGATAGGGGAACGCATATTCAACGTGGAGCGATTATTTCATGTAAAGGAGGGAAAATGGATTAGGGATGAATTGCCTAATCGCATGAGGCAACCAATACCAGAAGGTCCAGCGAAGGGTCATAGTGCCTCCAAGATGTTTGACGAAGGCATAAAGGTGTATTATAAGCTGCGTGGTTGGAGTGATGGCAAGCCAACCCCGGACACCCTCAAGAGGCTAGGTTTAGCCGAGTTCAGTTACTTACTTTAATAAATAAAAACCATTTTTCACTTCCCTGTTGCTAATCATTATTGTATATTTCAAGTGATGCAGATATATTCATGGCCTTTTATGGGTTCCTCATGATCCATATATAAAAACCAATTAACTGTAAATGTTTCGGAATACTCTCATATATTCAGGAATAATTAATCCTGTACTAACAGGCATAATAGGGATAAATTGCTCAGAATTACTAATTAATATGCAGACGTCCAGGATACTTTAATGAGCTCAATGACGTCGTATACTAATTTCAGGGATGTTACGAACGCCGTGGCCGAGGCGCTCTGGAAGATGGTGAGGGAGTCCAGGGGTTCATGTGTCTCCTTCATCCCAAAGACGCTTCTCGAGCACTCTAATAGTAGTCTCAAGAATAATATGCTACCGGTTTTATTCACGTTGGTTAAGCATATATTAGATAACTTAGTCAAGAACGGATTGCTTGAAAAGGATGATTCAAGAAGCATTGTTAGATATAAGATTTGTAGGAAAAGTGAATTATGGGCATTATGCAAGGAAAGCGATTCCCCGGAGAAAATAGCAAAACTAATAAGGGATCTAGTGGAGTAACCCCATTCAAGGATTATTAACTAATTAAATAGAGATACTATGGTCCTTTTTCGTCGTTTATTCCCTGCGTCTCTCGGTTGATCGTGGGGTGTCCCTCGCATCCTGGTTCTTTCCCTTTGGCCATGCGCTAGGGTAAACGCCTCTCTCCATTATTACTCTAGTGGGTTTAGCCACTATGCCCTTATTCATGCTTAATAATTCGCTTGTGGATACTGCGGCTTTCCCTAACGCAACTAATTCGCCCTTCAATGTGACTATAGCCACCATTCTGTCTCTTTCCACGCCATCCTCGACCTTAGCCACGCCAGGCGCAGCGAGAGCGGCTCCATGCGCTATCGAATCAACAGCCGAGTCCCGTATAAATATTCGAGGTAGGTGCTTCACCATGTACTCCACAGGCTTTATTAGCTTCCGCATGAGCGTCTCATCCCCATAATGCCTCCAGAGATATATGGCGTCAGCTAAGTCATGTAATGTGATGGCCTCGTCCTCCTTAAAGCAACCAACTCGTATTCTTCTTAGTTCACGCATATTAGCACCAACCCTCAGTACCTCTCCAATATCATAGCATAGCTTCCTAACATACGTGCCTGCCTCCACATTAGTGTCCAACAATATGTATCTCCCATCCCTCTCTAGCATTTCCAGGGAATACACGTGTCTCGTTCTTAATTGTCTCTTAACTGCGCTCTTGACAGGGGGCCTTTGATAAATTTCCCCAATGAATTCCCTTAATACACTCTTTACTGTATTATCATCGGCATCCCCATGTAGCATCATCACGGCAATGTACTCCTTAGACTCGTGAGATATGCCCTGAAGTACTTTAGTGGAGTCCCCCAAGGCCACAGGAAGAACTCCAGAAACACGTGGATCCAGGGTTCCAGCATGACCAGCTCTCTCTAGATTAAGCATTCTCTTTATCCATGAAACCACTTCATGACTAGATGGACCCCTCGGCTTATCTAATACTATGAAGCCCCGCCTCACGTGGTCCTCTATAGATCGTTTCTCCGGATAAACGCCATACTCATCACTGGTTCTCTCATCTATCTTAATATGTATTCCCCGCTCAGTATCGCACTTCTCTATATTCACCATTAGCCCATAGAAGACCTAAATTTAAGCGTTAACAACACTAATTAATTTCAGTTAATTAATCTAAAGGAAGTTAGTGTTAGGCAATGGTGGTTAAGTTTTTTAATCAATTCAGAATTGGGCTACTCATGAGTGTGATTAATATAAACAAGAAGGCCAGCGCCATGCTTGATGAATTGGTGAAGGATTTATCTAGGAATGATTTACTGCTATTGGAACGGCTTCCCCATGTTAGGGAAACTGAGAGATATAGAGACGTGATTCTAAATACGCTGAAGGAATTCCATATATCATTAGTCCTGGTCAGGCTTGTCTTCAGTGATGGTAAAGTCAAGGGATATTCATTCTTGATTAGGGGAAATGGAGAAATAGGATCATTGCCGACAAGCGGCAGCGTAGAGGGTTTCATAGTGGAGCATGGCAAGGGCAAATCAATTAAGTACGTGTACGAGACCGAGGAGTTCAGCGGTGGCTCAGAGCTTGAGGATAGGATCAAGGCGTTCGCCGATATGTATAGGAAGGCCGAGGAACGGCTCACTGAATTAAGGTTCAAGGAAGCCTATAGGGAGAAGGAAGCATTCTACTTGCCTGAATAGCCATGGATCCATTTCAGCAGAAGAAAAAATCATTCATGGAGCGATTAGCTAAGGAAACCGAGATGGGTAGGGTTGATTTTGACCTAATCGATGTTTTGAACAGCATTAATGCTCTCCCTAACTACTACACCACCAGCAGCTGTAGTGGTAGAATAATGATAGCCAAGGCAGAGCGACTTGGCTTCGCCAAGTCAAATAATCTCTTCAGCTTCATAGCTAAGTGGCATAGGCCGATAACAGTTAATGAGGTGAGCAATGTAATCGTGGGGCTAAATAATGCTTGGCTTATGGTAAGAAGCGCTATTTTTCACGTGGTGGCGAGAAGCATGGAAGATGCAGAGCTTCTCCTTAGGCTTGCCAGAATGGCCGGCTTCAAACATAGCGGCATATCCACAATAAGGGATTGGGGTTACTTAGTTGAATTGCTTGGAGAGGATAGACTAGATGTTCCATTGAAGGTCCACGGCGTGGATATGTTTAGTAGTTTGAATCCTATAGTTGACGCAGCTAATGAGGTTCTCATTTTCGCGAAGCTAAGGCTGGTTGACTTAATTAGATTAATTGAGAGGGAATTAATGAACGCGGATTACCCATTGATTAGAATAAGCAAAGTGCCGTATAGAGCATTCAAGTCGGGCATTAAGTTAAGTGAATGACTCCTTCAGCCTCCATTTCTCTTTTATGACGCTAAATGTTAATAAAGTTAGCATTTCCTCTCTAGAAACATGAATAAAGCAGTGCCTCTACTTATGTTGCTGGGCGGTTTACTCATGATCATAGACGGAGTATTACTAGTGGATATATCTATGGATCCAACAATTCTCTCCCTTAATATGGTATATGCCGCACCGCCCGCCTTATACATGTACACGGGCTTGCTTGAAGCCGTTATTGGCGTGCTTCTGAATGCCATATTCTTTGCCGTAATTATTACGAGACTTAGTCGTCGAGTTCTTGGATTAATTGGTCTCCTCTTATCGCTAATATCATTAATTGGCCTCGGCGGCTTCCTTCTTGGCTTTATATTTTCCTCGGCGGCCTCCATAATGCTGATAAGGGAGAAATGAACTAGCCATTGAAATCATCATATAATATTTATAGTATATCTTGATGTTAGCTTTGGTACTTGGTTTTGGATTCGCCGAAATAAAGTTTATTAAGTCGCTGGTGCCGTACCTTCCATGGGTTCGCATGGTTCATTAACAAAGGCTGGAAAAGTCAGGAGCCAAACACCTAAGGTGCCGGCTAGGCCACATAAGAATCTAACCCCTAGGCGCAGAAATTCACGAAACTATACAAGGAGAATACTAAACGCTGAGAAGCAGCGGCAATAATGTAATTAACTTAGCGATTCTTTCTTTAAAACATTCAATCATTGATGTATTTCCCTGCCTTCATTATCATGTGAGTTGCGCTAATAGGATTAAATAGGTCTAGCGAGAGTGCTTATTATAGATGTCATTTAGATCAATAATAGATGTGATGGAGTACCAACAAGATATTAGATTATCGGTCTCGAGAGATATACCTGAAGTACGGGCTGGTGATTATAAAATAGGGCCGCTCAAGGCTGGCGACCCTATTCGTGTGCCGCCATCAATAGCATTATTCCTAATAAGGAGGGGATTCGCACAACTAATTCAGCAGGACTTCTTGCCTCTTGAGGATTTAAGGAAGATCCATTGGAGGGAAACCAAGTCCATAAATGATTTACAGGAATTAGATCGAGGCTTCTATGTACGGGCTAGGTTGAGCATGGCTCAATTAGAGGAGCAAGAAGCTAAGCAGTACGAGCAGATACTAAAGGAATTGGCCCAGGTCCGGTTAAGAAAATTACTTAATACAGTGGCGGTGTCCCCCTCATTAGTGGATACTAGGGAGTATCTGGATAGGTTGCCAATAGAAGAAGAGGCTATTGTGAGGGAGGTAAGCCGGATTGCCAGGAGTTGGGTTGAGTCCATGGTGGTCACCAATGATTGAAGAGAAGGAGTCTATCAATTTTGATGATCTGATTGAGAAGTTTAAGTCATTGCTCGAGTCCGATGAGAAGTACTTGAATGAAGTAAGTACAATGATAATAAATAGGGAACGGTCTCTTGTTATAGACTTTAATGACTTAATATTAAACCATAAGGAATTAGCCGACCTATTAATTGATTCGCCTAACTTAGCCATAGATGCAGCATCAAACGCCGTTAAACGAATGGTGACTGAAAGGGATCCCGAGTATGCGCGTCAAGTGAGTAAGTTTCACGCTCGCTTCAAGATGCCTCAGACCGATAAGTTAAGCCTAAGGAAGCTCCGCAGCGATCAAATAGGTAGATTCATTGCGATAGAGGGCATAATATTAAGACAAACGCCGCCTAAGCATTTCCTCGTCAAGGCCACTTATAGGTGCACTCAATGCGGATTTGAGCTTGAGGTAAATCAAACCCTTAGCTCATTCGTCCAGCCCCCAAGGAAATGCCCCCGCTGTGGTGCGGTGAATACGATGGAATTAACATCAGAGAGAAGCGAGTTCATTGATTGGCAGAAAGTGATAATACAGGAACGATTAGAGGAATTACCTTCAGGACAGTTGCCGCGTAATATGGAGGCAATATTAATGGATGACCTAGTTGATAGAGTTAAGCCAGGCGACCGCGTCACGGTCACAGGCATACTTGAGCTGGATATGTCTGAGTTGAGGAAGCTGAGGCCCCCCATATTATCTAGTTACATAAATGTAAACTACATCGAGAGCATGCAGAAGGACTTCGCTGAGGTGGAGATAACAAGCGAGGACGAGGATAAGATAAGGGAACTAGCATCCATGCAGGACGTGAGGGATCGCATAATTAAATCAATAGCTCCATCAATATACGGCATGACCGATGTAAAGGAAGCAATAGCATGCCTTCTCTTTGGCGGGATCCCGAAGGAGTACCCTGATGGCATAAGGGTTAGGGGCGATGTGCATTTATTGTTAATAGGAGATCCGGGGGCCGGGAAGAGCCAGCTCCTTAAATTCGTGAGCAAGATAGCGCCTAGGGCTGTTTATACTAACGGGAAAGGATCCACTGCCGCAGGATTGACTGCAGCCGTTGTTAGGGATAAAACCACTAGCGAATTTTACCTAGAGGCAGGTGCTTTGGTTCTAGGCGACATGGGGGTAGCCATAATTGATGAGATAGATAAAATGGATGCAAAGGATCGCGTTGCAATGCATGAGGCAATGGAGCAGCAAACAGTATCTATTGCCAAGGCTGGAATAGTTGCCACACTTAATGCCCGCGCCTCTGTTCTAGCTGCAGCTAATCCGACATTCGGCCGCTACTTACCCAATAGAACTGTTGCTGAGAATGTTGATCTCCCGGTCACATTGCTCTCTAGGTTTGACTTAATATTCATAGTAAGGGATGAGCCTAATGCAGAAAAGGATAGAAATATTGCCACCCATATTGTGAAGCTTCATTCAAATGATATCCTTGATGCATATAGCAGGGATATAATTAAGCCTGATCTTCTCAGGAAATACATAGCATACGCCAGGAAACACGTGAAGCCAATATTAACTAAAGAGGCGCAGGAATTGGTGACTCAATTCTATGTGCAAATGAGCCGCAAGTCACAGGAACCTAATTCCCCCGTGGCGATAACTGCTAGGCAATTAGAGGCACTAATAAGGCTGGCGGAGGCCGAGGCTAAGATGAGGCTAAGCAGCACTGTGGATAAGGAGGATGCAGAGAGGGCAATATCTCTCTTTCTCAAGTTTCTACAGAGCGTGGGTATAGATGTTGAGACGGGCAAAGTCGATATAGATGTGATAATGACGGGCAAGCCGCGAAGTTCCCAAGAAAGAATGGCCGTGGTTTTAGAAACAATTAGTAAGATGGAGGAGTTAAACGATGGTAAACCAGTGAAGCTGGAGGATGCGCTTAGAGAGGTAGAGGAGAGAGGCGTGGATAGGGCTGCAGCGGAGAAATTAATTAATATGCTTATGAAGAATGGAGAATTATACGCTCCAAAGCCAGGCTATATTAAGAAGGTTCACTAGGTGGATAAATCACAAAATTGTCATGCAAGGGTGCCTGCCAATAGTGGGGTTCGGTCTCATGCGGTATTAATTCTCTATGCTTAATTATATTATGAAATTGGCCTATAAACTATTCTAGTCCTTGCAAGTATTCTGGTTCAATGGTGGGATAATAAGTATCATATTGGCTAGCGATGAGCGGGTCTTTGGCTTATTTCCTTATCTTTAGTTTGCAGTATTCGTATAATGCGTCATACATAGGGAACTGTTTTTCCATATTTTGATAATCATTTATTGAAATTTCTCTAAACCCTATTGCTGCAGCTTTTAGCCCTGGGGATTCAGGCGGTGGATTAGAGGGATTATGGGCATCTGCTCCCCTCACAATTTTTGCAAGCTCTAATAGAGCTGGATCGTTTAATTTATATTTCTTTATTAATGCATCAAATGTAACATATTCCACTCCATTCTCAATATAGTGATTCAATTCAGCGCCATTCGTATCAAAAGGTATAGCGCCTTCTTTTTCTGCGACTCTTAGAACTTCTTCTTCTGGTACAAATATGAATTCTGCTTCCGGATCAATGAATTTCTTTATCAGCCAAGGGCATGCGATTCTATCAACCATTGCTCTTTTCCTAGTGACCCACTTCATGATATATCATAAATTAGCAGTTTATTAAATATATCTATAACCTAGAATATTTATGCAACATTAATATAGCATTATGGAAAAATATTCAATTATTCTATCAGCTACATAATATTATATATTAAAAAAGAAATTTTAGTTTGATCGTGAATGATTCATTAATCAGAATTAGAAAAAGAATTAGAAAAAGAATTATTTTATTCCTTAGAATGATTGTGCGTTATTATGAAGTATTTGGATGGGGAAAGTTTTTAAATAGTTGGGTCATTGGTCAATTCATGGTTAGGGTATTCGATGTAGGTAGAATATGTGTCAAGACTAGGGGTCGGGAGGCTGGTAAAATGTGCGTCATTGTTGATATAGTTGACGATGACTTCCTACTGGTAACTGGACCAAAGCAGTTGACCGGGGTTAAGAGGAGGAAAGTTAATGTGAAACATGTGGAACCAACTCAATACAAGGTCAATATAAGTAAGGGGGCCAGTGATGAGGATGTAATTAAGGCAATAGAGGATGCTAAATTAATGGATGTAGTCAAGCAGGGAGTGAGTCCCAATCTCTACTTAATACCAACTACACAATAAGTAACGCCTCCATATTTTTACCATTATTTGTGTTCCCTAAATTTAGGTCATGTCATTATGAGTTATGCTTTCGAAGAGCTGAGGTATTTAGCGATTAAAATTTAAAGGCTCACTGTTTCTCGACGTATTGTTATGTCGCAGATAAAAATAGAGGATGTCAAGACTATGTTTGAGAGAACGGGACTACATAGCCATATAAAGGGATTAGGAGTCAAGGATGATAAGGTTCAATTCAATGCTGATGGTTTTGTGGGGCAAGTAGAAGCCAGGGAAGCTGCATATTATGTGGTTAAAATGATTAAAAATGGAAAATTTGGCGGAAAGGCAGTGCTGATAGTTGGTCCACCCGGCACAGGCAAGACCGCATTGGCTATAGGCATAGCAAGGGAATTAGGTCAAGACACGCCATTTGTTCAAATGAGCGGTGCCGAGATCTATAGCATGGAGATCAAGAAGACTGAGTTCCTCACCAGGGCACTGAGGAGGGCCATAGGGGTTAGAATCAAGGAATGGCGGAGAGTTTATGAGGGAGTGGTTAGAAATGTGGATTATCAATATGGTAAACACCCATATAATCCATATGCTCAAATTCCTAGAGGCGCAACCATAACGTTAAAGACAAAGGACGAGGAGAGGAGGCTCAGGGTATCAGCGGAAATAGCTGAGCAACTAATTGAGCTTGGCGTTGAGGATGGCGATGTCATCATGATAGATGAAGAAACGGGCAGAGTGCTTGTCCAGGGAAGGGAAAATAATGCCGGAGGAGAAGCATACGATATAGGCGTCAAGAGGCGGATTGATGTACCTAATGGTCCCATATATAAGGAGAAAGAGATCACGAGGTTCTTCACATTAAATGATCTAGATATTTACCAAGCTAAGCAGCAAGGCCTCATGAGTGCAATGCTTTTCGGATTTGCCTCTGAGGAGAAGGAGATCCCAAGCGAGGTTAGGAGAGCTGTGGATGAGTTCGTGGTTAAATTGATAAATGATGGAAAAGGCGAATTGATTCCCGGAGTTCTTTTCATAGATGATGTGCACATGCTTGACATAGAGACTTGGGCCTATCTATCAAGGGCTATGGAGAGCGAATTAAGTCCAATAATAATAATGGCTACCAATAGGGGCGTGACCAAGATAAGAGGCACCGATATCGAGAGCCCCCACGGCGTGCCCCTGGACATGCTTGATAGATTAGTAATAATTAGGACAAGACCATATAACGCCGAGGAGATTAAGGAGATACTGCGCATAAGGGCGAAGGAGGAAAAGGTTGAGCTGGGCATTGATGCAATAGAGGAATTAACAAAGCTCGGCGTAGAGGAGAGCCTTAGGTACGCAATTCAATTATTAGCGCCCACTCAGCTTAGAGCATCTGAGATGGGGCGTAAGGAAGTGACCAAGGATGATATAGAGTATGTCAGGAAATTATTCCTTGGCGTCAAGGAGAGCATTAGGTATGTTAAGGAATATGAGAATTACTTCCTAAAGTAAATAAATATGTCCAATACACTCCCTTATATGGCTCATTAAAGCTCTATTTTTTGTTTCCTGTTGCTCCTTAACGCCTAGCACCTCTTCGCATGACCTTCATCCCTGAATTTCGAGGCCATCCTCAAAACACCCCCCTCCCAATGATATTCACCACATATATCTGCCTAGTAATGTCTATCTGAAAACATAATCGCACTTTTTTTCTCTCATTTCTTCAGATGGTGAAGCCTTCTTGCCCCATAGAAACTCTAAGTGAATTTGAGCATAATCTGAGCATTAGGGTATATCCAATTAAATTATAAATAAGCAACTCACTTTATCCATATGCCCCTTAACTTAATAAACGTGAAGAGGGGTATCAGGTATAAATGCAGTAAATGCGGCTTCAGTACGCCAGCCATTACCTGGATGTGGCGCTGCCCTCACTGTGGTCATCCCCTTGATCTGGACTTCGAGACAAGAAAACCGAAGGCAGCCACACCCAGGGAGTTGCTTAAGGTGATTCCCGTTGAAAAGCCCATAAATCTTGGGGAGGGCTTTACCCCCCTCATTAATGCTGGAAATTATATGATTAAGATGGAGGCTCTAAACCCAACTGGATCATTTAAGGATAGAGGATGGAGCATTGCCGCCTCAATTATAGATGCATTACTAATAGAGGATTCAAGCGGTAATGCCGGTGTCTCACTAGCTGCATATAGCAGAGGAGCGGGCGTCAAGTCAAGAATATATGTCCCAGCCACTGCATCCCCCTCTAAAAAGAGCTTAATGCGGCTCCTAGGCGCTGATGTAGTCGAGGCACAAAGCAGGACCGAGGCAGCTAAGTTAGCGCTAAATGATAGGGATGGGGTATATGTAGGCCATTCATGGAATCCATTCTTTCTAGAAGGCACTAAATTAATAGCTTACGAATTACATTATCAATTTGAAGCCATGGAGTCAGTGATCACCCCATTGGGCAATGGCACGCTCATCCTTGGCCTATATAAGGGCTTTAAGGAAATGATCGAGGAGGGATTAATAAAGAACATGCCTAGGCTGATTGCAGTGGAGGCTCAAGGTTATTGTTCTGCATTCAAAGCATTAACTGGACATAATTGCTTCCATAGAGCCACGTTGCCCGAGGGCATTATGGTTAGTGAACCGCCTAGGCTTGATCAAATAATTGCCGCCATCAAGGAAAGCGGTGGAGATATAGTTCTAGCTGATGATGACGATGTAATAGCTGGTCTCAGGATGGCTCTATCGCTTGGCCTGGTCATAGAACCAACATCGGCAGTTGTCTTCACAGTTAAACCAGGTCCTGGAGCGGTATATATAGTGACCGGCTCTGGATTAAAGATGATCGATATGATGCAGCGATTATTTTCTGCTTAATGAGCCAGCTCATTCACGGTCTTGACTACCTCATCATATGGCGGTTCTTTTCCAGGATCATCGGAATACCACACATACTTAATTGTATGGTCCGGCGATATTATGTAAACAGCCCTTTTTGCTAAGTATCTAAGTCCAAGGAGGCTGGGCAGCACCACATCATAATCAGCTATGACTGTCTTATTGAAGTCGGATGCAAGAGTGAAGTTTAATTTGTTTTGCTCCTTAAATGCCTTTAATGAGAACGGAGTATCAACAGATACAGCTATCACGTTAGCCTTCGCCTTCTCTAGCTTAAACATGCTGTCCCTGAATGTGCAGAGTTCCTTGGTGCATACGCTAGTAAATGCTCCAGGGAAGAAGAGCAGCACCACGTACTGCCCTCTTCCCAGTACATCGTATAGATTCACTTTCTTTAGGTCCGTATCAAGTAATTCGAAGTTTGGAGCTTGGTCCCCTATCTTTAGAGGCATGGTAGGGTCCCATACTGGCATCATTTAAATGTTTCATCCATGATCAGTTGCTTCGCTCATTGCTTTATTTGCCTATGTTTTCGTTGGTTCCCGGTCTCTAATGACCTAATCATTGAATCAATTCTCCTTAGTTCTGAAACTAGATTAACCGCCTTATCTGGGTCAAGTGTTGCGTTTTTCCTTAATTCCATGATTAAATCGTGGACTGTATTGCCCCTTAGTCCCAAGCTCCGTAGTTCATTAATCACGTATTGCCTATACTCGAATAGAAACTTTTTAGCAGGCTCTATGTAGAGCGATGAGAAAATGTCATCCTTAATGAGATCCTTCTCCTCAGTTCTGGTTCTAGTAAATGAGATGTATGCCGCTTTCCTACTCATTTCAATATATTGTTTTTTGCTTTCATTGGTTAGCCTACGTAAATTAGCTCCCTGCCTTATGCTATTGGTTCCCTGTCCTAAGTTCATCATGACTGCAATTAACGGTGTTACCTTTAGTTTAGCGGCGGCTTGAAGCACTGTTAGTTCCCTCTTAGTTGATATCATTGTATAATCATCTACTAATCTATGAAGTATGGGATCCCTAGGCGTCTTAATGGTTCTTCCGCTATAGAGGGCCCCAAGCCAACCATATCTATGCGATAATTGATTCCTCACCTTTTCTATGCCCCTCCAATTGATTGCTCTCCCCTCGATGAAACCCTTCTCCCTAAGTTTTCTAATGCTATTTAAATCTCCAGCTGCTGCTTTGGATGCGATGTGCAGGATCTCTATATCTGACTTGCTTATTTCGTTTATTCTAGCAGCTATGGCGTATCTAATGAACCTGGCAAGTAAGTCACGGCTTCTCAATACCACTATTGAGGAGTTGCTTGAATACGCGTATGAATACGTGTCATTAAGCAACCTAATATGGAGATCTCGTGGGCTTCTTGATATTAGGGACCATGTGGTGTATTTTAATGTGGTTTCACTTACGTGTTCATTCTGCAGATGATCGATATGAGCTTTGCCAATTGCTCCATCCCGCATAAGCGTCAATGTGGTTTTATCCATTGCTCTTCTCATTCTGGTGGATGTCAATAGATACCTATGTAGCTCGCCTCGCCTGGACCTGCTTCTCAAGGTACTTAATTGGCGATTCCCTGCAACGATATTTCTGCTGGTTATTCGCTTAATCAATTTCCTTGATATTGATACTGAGCCGTAAGATGGTTTAAACAGGAATATTATCGATAATTCATAGAATAGTCCATTAACTAGCGAGTATATAGCCGTATCAATAGCGGTGGGCATTCCTAAAATAAAGGCAAGTGCATTAATTGCGCCAAATAATGTGGTGGAGTATATCATTATCTTAACCGCGAATAGACCAAAGATATTCGGCATATTCCTTATTTTGCTTTCTAGCATGTGTAGATTAACTACGCTGATTGCTTCATAATAGTTATCCAACTCATTCGTATATGCTATATTAATTTGGTTGTTCCCTATGCCTCCCGGTCCCCATCCATATAGTCGAGAACCCATTATAGTTATCCTTACTGGAATAATAATTGATCGATTTCCTTTGTTTATGCAAGTAATTATGGCGATGCGTTGAGTCAAATCACTTGGTGGATTAGATGGAGGCATAGTGACCGAATCATTAATATTAAGTTGGTCAGCTATATTCATATAAAAACTCAATAATTTATCAATGAGAGACTTCACATTAGCTTCCTCATAGAGATCGCTCCTATTCAATCTATAATCACAGCCGCTTATGGTTATGTTGGATCCATAAAGCCATAGAAGCCAGCGCTGAGTTTCGTTGGGTTTAAGCGTCTCTATCCAACTTAGCATCACATAACCGGTCCCCTCCTTATCCACGTATTTTGGCTGCGTGGAGTTTAGCAGTTCCCAAGCACCCACTACTTGCGTCCCATTAATCACTGGATTAAAGGGAGGCGGCTGCACGAGAACTTCCTGAATACCATTGAGTGATTTAATTATGGTGTTGGTACGTACTTTTAACCATAAGTAGTACGATGTATTGATAGTTATTTCGCCGCTGGGCACAGGTGAAATGGAGGTCGGCGTGTATAGGATAAGTTCATGATGTCCCACGTAGCCAGTGAGGAGCCAATACTTGCTTCCAGCCGTATATAGCAGATTCATCGCAGTCTGGGAAGGTATTGTCAAGTTTAGATTAAGCATTGGGGGTTTCAATCCTTGAATTGATGCGGCCGCTATGCTTGTTGAGAGTTCAGCGGTCAGTGCAATGGCTAATAGCGTAGTGCCAATAGTTCTCGTCTTATTTATCAACATTAAGGGGAGAGCCACCGTAGTAAGGAGGGGAGATACATTGGTTGCTATGGCTATTATTTCTATGGTTGTATTAAATATCGCTAGCATCACCTGACTTAGATGAATAGTTGTGTATACTATGAATGATAAAGGATCAAGGAATTGGCCAACAGCCTCAAGACCGTAATAATATTGTTGAATCGGCACATTGGCTCCAGCCAATATAACAGTAGCCACTATATTACGAGCCGTTAATGCCACCGCAAGCGCTAGTCCAATTGATGTGAAGGATCTATATATTGTTAGCCAAGCGTTGCGTATATATGTGAATTCAAGAATAGGATTTCGTGGCGTTAATGGATTAATTAAATTAATTGCTAGGGGCATTACGGCGAAGAATATATATGAAGCAACGATGAATATGATCCCCTTTGTATTTAATCGTTTACGCCAGAGCCCAATTATTATCACTATGCTGGTCTCTATGCCTATGGCGAGTTCCTCAAGTTGCATGGTTAGCTATCTCTATGAATGGCGAGATCAATAGTTTCTTCATCATTAGTAGGGTCTCGGTGCCTGGATTAATGTTGGCTCCAAGGCCATTGGCGATATAGAACATAACGTACATCAAAATATAGAACGTGGATATCCCTATGAATATCCATTTAAAGTTATTTATGGCTTCATATAATCCACTCATTCTACCCCATGATGTCATGCTTAGCTTCGACTCAAATATTTTATAGATGCCGGCCAATATTAGGACCCACATGCTTAGCCCTCCTATTATAGATATGATGTTGAATGCATCACTTAGGAATGGTATTATCAAGTTATTCTCTATGGATTGTGGATTTACTCCGCTTGAGTTGGTGTAATTGCCGCTAGCGTGGGCCAGCGTAGCTATGGATAGAGCCATTACTAGAATGGCTACGGAGATTCTCCAAAGCATTCTTCGATCATAATGATTAAGTATTAATTCTTTTTATCTATCATAGCATGGAGGCCGCCAATTAATGGTGAAAAGAATGGAGAAGAATCGTGGTTTTCCCTTTCAATATATTCATTAATTCCCATTCAAGCCTAGGCTTGCTTCTCCAGTTCTATTAATACATGGTTCTTCAATGGCCCTCTTATTAGCATAGCTCTAGCCATGCCGCCCAATGCCTGCGGCGGTAATGATTGGGTGAGCCATCTAACATCTTCGCTGCTTAACTCATATTTGGAGGACACGGTTGCAACATAGGGATCCGGCCCTGCTAGTATTATATTTAATGGAATGTTCTGAATGGCCTCGCTCGATATATCGCCTAACTCTTGTGTTATCAGGAAAATGCCTAATCCAAACTTTCGTGTTCCTCTAATATACAATTCTATTAATCTACTAGATAGCACATAATATGCTTCATCGATCACCAACACACGCTTAATTGATGAATTATCGCTTAATATATGGCCATATATATGATCGATTAGCTGCATCATGAGGAACCTAGTTACATCTGGGCTAACTATGATTCCCTTAAAAGTTAGGACAGTGGGTTTATCACATATTTCCTCTATGTTGATGTGCTCGGCACTATTGATCGCTTCCCCTATTCTCTCATACATGCTTGCTAATAAGGTGCTGCTTGATGCATTGATCAATCTCCGTATTCCGGTGGCTGTGTCTTTAATGGCGCCTCCAGCATATGCCAACTCAAGATCCTCTATGATATATTCAATGCCATCTACTCTAAATGAGGCTGAAATGGACTCAGCTATTCTGCTTATTCTCTCGGTTTGAGTTACCCCGCCTAAATCAAAAATGTTTATAACTCGCTTGGTTACATCTATTGCATTTACCCCCTTTAATCCAGAGTATTCACCATGTGGATCGATTATAATAGGCATTATGCCTTTACTCATCATCCTGATCAGAAGGGTCTTCATTGTCCATGTCTTGCCCATTCCAGTTGGTCCAATTATGATTCCATGCATGCTTGGAAGAAGCCCGGCATCTATGTTAATCTGATTTCCCCGCCTATCCCTGCCAATCCTAATTGAATTGCTTCCTCTTTCTTCAGCTGCCTTGAATGGCAAGTAAATCATTAAATCCCTGGTTAACCCATCATGCATGAATTCATGTGGCCTATTGAACACATAGGGCGGAGGTAGGGTATTAGTAAAATCATTACTTAACTTATTCGCTGAAAGCACAGTGAATTTAATCGGGGCCTCCCCTGAATTCAACCTATCTATTACGTTTCTCCACCTGATTGCATCAAAGTAATACTTACCCATCTCCTTGACTACACTTCCCTCATTTGCCTTATGATACATTTTTCTTGCTTTATCGATTAATTCCTGGTTGTTTCGAATAATTACGCAGTAGCTGCCTATGCCTTGTTGAGCCATTGATAACGATCTTCGTGCATCATCATCGGTATTCTTAAAAAGTTCCTCATTATTATTCATTACATAGTTAAAAGGTAGACCTGAGAAAACCCATTTACCTCTGATAAAACCATAAAACAAGTAGCCCAATATTGACGTACTTATGACTAGGCCAGGCGCCCCATATGCGATTAAGTAGATCATGGGTGCCGCGATCAGTAATAGGTGTCTGGCCCCCATCTTTATGGCTCTTGCTTCATATAGCTCAGCTAATTCTTGATTGCCTAACCTATGCTTTATTATAAAGTACTCACTGATCACTCTCTCCATCGTTAATAATTTAGCCTTCGTATCTTTCATGTTATTCATTTCAATTCGTCGACTAAGCCTGATCAATATGCTTCCGCTTATTACCATGAAGGAGATCATGGTTTCTTCATCTAATGCAAGCCTTTGAATGAGTTCGGTGACGAGAATGGAGTATTTGCTGCCGCTTAATCTCTCGGAATTAAATAATGGTTCCACATTATAGAGCACATGAATAATGTTGCCTTCGACGTCATATATATAGTCGTTTTTGATGGAGATGAGCGGCATAGCTTTATGGGTTATTGTGTTTAATAGAAGTGGAATAGAATATCCCCACGTCATTAGTAGAAGCGGTACTATAAATAGAATTAGCCACTCATTAAATAATGCAGCAGCATGTATTGCGGCAAGGGACATTATAATTAGTCGGAGCTTCTTATCCATGATGCATTACTTGAATAATTCATCCGGCAAGTCATCTATGGTCGTTAATTTAATGTATTTATCTTTGTCCGCATTATTCTGGAATGTTTTTCTACGAGGCAATTTAATGACGATCAGCTTACGTTCATGCCTCTCAATGCTTAACTCATGCTCTATTAAATCCTCGCTGGCTCCAAGGTTTCTATAGGTCTCCCTGATCCAATTAGCATCATATTTGCCTTGATTTAGGTAATCCATGATGCCCTCCTCATCACGTTTCCAGAGCAGTGCAATAATTATGGCCGGATTACCTTTATTGACTAGATTAGAAACATCGCCTGCATCGTAGCCATTCAGCACGTGATCAAGTATCTTAAGGCATTGCCGGGATAATTTTCCGCATTTCTTGGCTATATTCTTGGCGTGGTTGCCTTTATCTATGCTTACGGCCTTAACTTTGGCTATTTTGGCGTACTCTATATTTCGTAGATCGTGAATCATTTTCTGGTTTAATTCCTCTAGTTTCTTTTCCCTCATTGTGTACACCTCATGGAGAGCCAAACCTGCAGAAAACCGGCAAGTTCAGGATCCACTTGCTTCACTTCATTCACTACATCATCTATTGTTATCTTTGATAGTATTTTCTTTGTTAATTCATCATCTCCCAGCAGCTCTATAAGGTCCCGCGTCAATCTCATTGCTCGCCTAACCCTACTATCCATGTTTCTTTCCTTCGGGTTCTCCTTGGCATCATCTCCTAATACATCGCTCAGCCTGCTTAATCTTTCTTGCCTATTCGGCATCACAGTTTAACACCCATTAATTGCTCCACTTGCTTCGCTATTTGCTTAGTGACTCCAGTTATTGCTGGCCTAAATGAGCCTGACTTATAATGTACGGCAAGCGAACCATTATTAGTATAGTGACGCGCATAATGATCAAAGGGTATCTTCATGGTCTCGCCATTATTCATATATTTTCTCGCATAGTCTACTAGCGGGTCATTATCGATTGCTATCATGTTGACGATGGTATTCACTATGCCATAGCCATCATAGAATCCCATTATTTCCTTATAGAGCTTGGTCAATGAGTCAATGGATGATTCGCTTGGCTCCATTACTAGATTCACTATATCTGAGAACGCGATTAATGTGTGATGTATTGTCTTCTCCATATTTGCTGGAAAATCGATCAGTATAAGTTTGACTCCATTTCTCGACAAGTCTATAACTAATTTCTCGAATCTGGCTGCTACTATGTGCCTATTTGATCCGAAGAGCAGGAAATATTTCTGGGATAAGTCGCCTGGCGGTATTATGGATACATTCTTATGCTCCTTTGAGTCATGTGCCTTATAATTAGCGCCTGTTGCTAAGTAGTTTAGGATGCCGCCATCATTATCTACTCCATGAAGCTTGCTCACCGTGTTATTCCCATCGAAGCCTAGATCTATTACTGTGACGGATGCGTCTAGTATTGCCGCCATATTGGCAACTATAGTGCTCTTGCCGACACCGCCCTTGGAGCCGCTCGTGAATGAAACCACCTTTGCACTTGGGCGTATCATGGCTTCATTGCTTCAGTCAAATATTAATATCTGCTGTATGATGGGAACTAACAATTAATTGAAAAATGAGTCACGTTCGAAAAGATTTATTAATAGTATAGTATCAATAGTAATATAATGTCATCTCATCGTTCAAGAAAAAAGAAGGAGGAATTAGTCTCCCAGAAAGCCTTGGAGCATGAATTAGTGCCTAAAGCTGAGTTGGTTCCAATGGAGGAAGCTAAAGCGCTTTTGAAGGGGCTTAATGTGGCGCCTTGGCAATTACCATGGATAAGGGCGCAAGATCCATTGATAAGGGCCCTCGGCGCAAAGCCGGGTAATGTGGTTAGAATATATAGGAAATCACCCACAGCAGGAGAGATGGTTTTTTATAGGATAGTGGTGTCAGGTTGATGTCGATGAAGAAGGGCAACCTAATACTTCCTTATTTAATGAGGACTGATGATTCTCAATCATTCCCCTCGATTAATGATAAATGGGCCATAGTTGAGTCCTATATAAGGGAAAATGGATTAGTGCGGCACCAAATAGATTCGTTCAATGATTTCCTAGACAATAAATTGCAGAAAATGGTTAAGGAAATGGGCAGCGCGGAAATGTCAATAAAGGGCATTTCATTAATAGTGGATAAGGTGGAGATAGGCAGGCCCAGGGTAAAGGAATCCGATGGCATTGAAAGCACGATTTACCCCATGGAGGCCAGGATGAGGAATGCAACGTATGCGGCACCCATGTATATGCGGATGATGCTTGTAGTAAATGGTGAGGAGTATCCTAGCGAGAGGGTATATATAGGCGATATGCCTATAATGGTTAAGTCAAAGTATTGCAACTTAACTGGGCTAAAACCCAGCGATATCACTAGGAAACTCGAGGATCCTGATGATCCTGGCGGCTACTTCATAATAAATGGAAGCGAGAGAGTCGTTGTTGCGCAGGAGGATTTATCATTGAATAAGCCAATATATGAAATAGATCAACGAGGTGGGACCAAGGTATATATGGCTACTATAGTCTCCATAGGCCCCGGCTATAGAACCAAGGCCACCGTCGAGTTGCATAGGGATGGTGTGATCTACGTTCAATCAGTGGGTCTCTCAATAAAGCTGCCGTTCCCCATAGTCATGAAGGCGCTAGGCATTGAAACTGATCAAGACATAGTGATGGCGATAAGCGATGATCCAGACATCCAAAATGAGTTAATGGCATCACTAGAGAAGTCCAGTCAAGTGGCTGCCACCATAGATGATGCGCGGGACTACATCGGCGGCAAAATAGCGATAGGTCAATTAAGGGAAATAAGGATTGAACGTGCCTTATCGACCCTCGACAAGTACTTCCTGCCGCATTTAGGTACATCACCCGATCCGGAGATAAGTATGAAGAAGGCCTTATTGCATGAACAAGCAATAAAAGGAGTTGTTGAGCTTTACTTGGGCCGGAGGAAACCCGATGATAAGGATCATATGGCTAATAAGAGGATAAGGCTTGTCGGTGATTTAATGGCTCAATTATTTAAGACCGTTTTTAATCAATTCATGCAGGACCTAAGAAGTCAACTGGAGAAGTATTATGCTAGGGGCAAAGTACCTAACCTAGCCACTATAGTTAGGGCTGACATAATGACTGAGAGGATAAGGCATGCATTGTCTACCGGCAATTGGGTCGGCAACAGAACTGGAGTAACTCAAATGCTGGATAGAACTAATTACTTATCGACTATTAGCCATCTACGCAGGGTACTATCATCGCTGGGCCGGGGCCAGCCTCACTTTGAGGCTAGGGATCTACATCCAACACAGTGGGGCAGATTATGTGCAGTCGAGACTCCTGAGGGCGCTAATTGTGGACTGGTTAAGAATATGGCTCTCCTCGCATCAGTGACCGTTGGCGTTGATGAGAAGGAGGTTGAGGATATGCTTTATGAGATGGGCGTGATCGATATAATGACAGCTAGAAGAAACGGCATAAAGGGCAGTGAGGTCCTCCTAAATGGTAGATTAATAGGCGTATACGAGGATCCAAAGCAGCTCGTGACTAGACTAAGGGAGATGAGGAGAAGAAATGAGATAAGCAAAGAAATAAATGTAGCTTATATAGATGAGCTACATGAAGTCAGAGTCAATTGCGACTCCGGTAGGCTTCGTCGTCCTCTTCTAGTTATAGAGAATGGTAGACTTAAATTGCGTCCAGAGCATATTGAGAATTTAAGGAAGGGCATATGGACGTGGAGTGATTTGGAAAAGAATGGTATAATAGAGTACTTAGATGCGGATGAGGAGGAAAATGCATTGGTAACCATTAATTTAACGAGTGATTTAAGTAAATTTACTCATATGGAGATTTATCCATCAATCATGCTTGGTGCGATTGCCTCTATAATACCGTTCTCAGAGCATAACCAATCCCCAAGGAACATATATGAGGCAGCTATGGCGAAGCAGTCGCTTGGGATGCCGGCGTCTAATTATAGGTATAGAATGGACTCGAGGGGTCACCTCCTTATTTACCCTGAGAGACCCCTTGTGACAACTAGGGGCGCTGAATTGGTTGGTTATAGTAAAAGACCATCTGGCCAGAATGCAGTTGTTGCTCTAATATCATATACTGGCTATAATATGGAGGATGCAGTCATAATTAATAAAGCATCAATTGAGAGAGGCATGTTTAGGAGCATCTTCTATAGGACCTATGAGACCGAGGAGATTCGCTACTCTGGAGGCGAGACGGATAAGATAGAGATACCAACTTCAAGCGTAAGAGGCTTTAAGGGTGCGGATGTGTATTCCCATTTGGATGAGGATGGCATAATAATACCTGAGGTACTGGTTTCCAGTAATGAGGTGCTTATAGGTAAGACAAGTCCACCGAGGTTTTACGGCGCATTTGCGGAGGAGGCTCTTAAGAGGGAGAGGAGGGATTCCTCGATAACGGTTAGGCGAGGGGAGAGGGGCATAGTTGATAGGATATTGATAACGGAGAATAGTGAGGGATATAAGTTGATAAAAGTCAAGGTAAGGGAAGTACGTAAGCCAGAGCTTGGGGATAAATTCGCGAGTAGACATGGGCAAAAGGGAGTTGTCGGCATGGTTCTCCCCATGGAGGATATGCCGTTTACAGAGAGCGGTATAGTTCCTGATATAATAATTAATCCTCATGGCATGCCGAGCAGAATGACTATCGCACAGCTATTGGAGGCGATAGCCGGTAAGGTATCATCAATGACTGGGCAATTAGTGGATGCCACGCCATTCGAGGGAGTTGAGGAGAATACTCTTAGGGACATGCTTGAGAAACTTGGGTTCCGGTGGTCTGGAAAGGAAGTAATGTATAATGGCTTAACGGGAGAGAAGCTTGTAGCTGACATATTTGTGGGCGTAATCTACTACCAGAAACTGCACCACATGGTTGCTGATAAGATACATACAAGATCCACTGGCCCAGTTCAGATATTAACTAGGCAACCAACGGAGGGGCGTTCCAGGGAGGGTGGATTAAGGCTTGGAGAGATGGAGAGAGATGTGTTAATAGCACACGGCGCCTCCGCGCTACTTCATGAGAGACTAGTGGAATCAAGCGATAAATACACAATGTATGTATGCGAGGATTGCGGCATGATTGCGTGGTATGATTATCACAAGGGTCGTCCCGTGTGTCCAATACATGGCAATAAGAGCAATGTTTCTAAGGTAGTTGTCCCCTACGCCTTTAAGTTAATGCTGCAGGAATTGATAAGCCTAGGCATTTATCCAAAGATAGAGCTGTCAGACTTCATAGAGGAACATAAAGCCGAGTAGCACTTAATCTCTTCCTTTCTCTTTTATTTGCTTTATGTAGAGATTATATAATTCATAGAATCTTTTTTCGTGTTCATCATAATCTATGAAGTACTTCTTCGATACTTTATCGTTAATTATCGGGATTCCCTCCATTTTCAGCAATTTCTTCTTTATATCAATCGCGTTATTTATGAGAGGATCATGAACTGAGTAACCCCCTATATTTCCATCTGACTGAATAACTCTGTGACAAGGCACAATTATAGGTAACGGATTCTTTGAGAGAAGTAACCCAACGAGCCTTGGACTTATGCCGAGCAGTCTTCCCATGGACGCGTATGAGGTCACTTTGCCGCGTGGAATGGCTAGTAACGATATCATGAGTAGCCCCAACATATTAGATGGTATCTCTATCATGCTTAGCACCTCGCCTTCGCTTGGTAGATCAAGTCGTTGTTGAGATACTTCTCTAGCGAGCTTGGCGCTGACTATTTTTCCATTTCCATTCCTACACAACTGCAATGAGTAACCCAATCCATCTAAAGCGAAGTTAATGCATCGTTTTACCACAGTTGACTAACTAATAGTGACTGATTTATAAATCATTTTGCCTGACACCAAAAACATGGAGTGCACAGCCAGAATAAGGCTAAGATTTGCTGGAGTACTTAAGATATTTGCTGGAGATAATGAAATAGTTATGGAGATTCCTTGCGGCTCGACCATTAGGGACCTAATAACTAGGATAAGCTCCAGCAATCCGAAGCTTTTTTCTAGATTAATGGATGGAAAGGAATTAATGCCAGACATATATATTGCAATAAATGATGTAGACATACGGCTGCTCAAGGATTTAGCGACACCGCTCAGGGATGGCGATGCTGTCTTATTTCTATCGTATATACATGGTGGTTGATGATGATGCTCATAACCGATCTAGGGATATTAAATTATGATGTTGTCACCATTGTTCTGGAAAAGGATGTTACTGAAAAGGATTTAAAGAGAATAATGGAATCAATAAAGGCCGATGTATTCATGATTCTAAGTGCATCAGCTGCGCCAGGGGACCTGGATATTCTTTATTACATGTACTTTGCTCTTAGGTCTCACCTAAATGGGACAGCGATTGCGAGGGATCCTAATATGGAGGCAATAGCATTGAGTCAATGTATGCTTCATATAAATGATGCGGTGAAAAAAGCTTCGCCAATTGGACATCGAGTGGTCACAATAGCTGCATTATCTAGGGCCAGTGTAAGGATAGATTATTCGGAGGGCGATAAAGTAATTGGCTCATCCACGCGATTTAGGGAGAATAATTGTTCAAGGAAGTTCATTCTCCTTAAGTTAATGGAGAAGTATTAATCTTTGTACCTAATGTATGGAATTTTGTTCTTAATCTTCTTCATAGTTTATTTGTTTCTACACATGTTTTCTTTATTTGAATAATTAATAGTCAACATGACGTGGCTACATTGGTTAAAATAAAATAATCAATACTTTATTTAATGTGATCATTATTATTCTATAGTGTTAGAATATACTATATTTATTGGAAAATAATACTTAAAAATAAAGCAATAAATTTATAGTTATGAGTAAAAATAATCTAAATATTAAATTCGATCCAACCAAGGGAATCGTGCCGAATCTAGGCGGCGCCTATTTTTCTGAGTACCAGAAAGCCATGATCGATCCGGAAGCATATTATGGTGATATTGCTAAGAAAGCATTATACTGGAAACGGCCATGGAGCAAATACGTCGAATATAAGGATCCAATTCATAAATTCTTCGTAGGTGGATTAACTAATTACACATATTGGTTCGATATCCATGAGAACAGTTGGACCAGAAATAAGTTGGCATATATATGGGAGGGAGAGCCCACCGATGATAAGGGCAATCCCCTAGAGATCAGGCGATTCACATATGATGAGATGTGGCGAAGCATAAATAGGTTCTCCAAGGCCTTGCTTGATCTAGGGATAAAGAAGGGAGATAGAATCGGTATATACATGCCTATGATTCCGGAGGCACTGATAGCCGCATTCGCCGCCGTCAGGATAGGCGCAATACATGTAATAGTTTTCAGCGGCTTTGGCGCAGAGGCGCTTGCCAATAGGTTGGCTGACTCTAAATCGCGCATATTGATAACGGCCGATGGAGGATATAGGCGGGGCAAATTCATAGATCTTAAGTCAACTGCAGATAAGGCATTCGAGAAAGTTCCAACGCTTGAGAAAATGATAGTGGTGAATAGGTCTGGAAGAAAAATAGATATGCGACAAGGGCGTGACTTGGCATTTGATGAATTAATGGCTTCAGCTCCAAGCAATGCATATGTGGAGCCAACTTGGTTAGAGGCCAACGAGCCTGTGTATATTGTATATACATCTGGCACGGTGGGTAAACCCAAGGGCATAGTTCATACATCCACTCATTATGTATGGCTTTGGGCCAATATGTATTGGGCATTCGACCTAAATGAGCATAATGTCAAGAAGGATGTTTGGTTCTTCACGGGAGACTTCGGCTGGGCTGGGGGTCACTTCTTCACCATATACACGCCTCCCATGTTTGGATTAACTGCCGTATTCTATGAGGGTGCCCCAGATACTCCGGCGCCGGATAGGTATTGGTCAATAGTGGATAGATATGGAGTTACGGTTCTATATACGTCTCCAACCGCCGTTAGGATGTTCATGTCGCAAGGCGATCATTGGGTTAAGAAACATGATTTATCCACGCTTAGAATACTGGGAAGCGTGGGCGAGCCATTAAATGCCGAGGCTTGGAAGTGGTTCTATGAAGTGGTAGGTAAGGGTCGATTGCCCATAATAGATACTTACGGGCAGACAGAGACAATAGTTCCCATTTTCCCACCATATGGTATAGATAAGATACCATTAAAGCCAGGCTCCGCAACTGTACCGCTTCCGGCGATTGAGGCTGATGTAGTGGATGAGGATGGTAAGTCAATTAGAGGAGAAAAAGGCTACTTAGTGTATAAAATACCATTTAAGGCACCCACGATATTCTTGACTATGTGGGGTGATACTGATAACTTCGGCAAACCCGATTGGGTGGGTGACCCAGCCCTAGTTAAGGCGACATATTATGAGAGGTTCCCCGGCTATTACTACACTGGGGATGCTGCATTAATAGATGAAGATGGATATTTCTGGTTACTTGGTAGAGCAGATGATACTCTCAAGATAGCTGGGCATAGGCTTGGAACCGCTGAGATAGAGAATGCATTCCTTATGCATCCAGCCGTGGGCGAGGCCGCAGTAGTGGGGAAGCCGGATCAATTACGAGGTGAGGTAGCAGTTGCATTCATAGTGCTAAGGCCAGGCTTCTCTGCATCCCCTGAATTGGCCAAGGAACTGAAGGAGTCCGTGAAAAAAGCATTAGGTCCCATAGTCGTAGTGGATAAGGTCTTTTTCGTATCCAAGATACCGAAGAATCGAAGCGGCAAAGTGCTTCGCAGAGTTGTTAGGGCCCTCGTTAGGAGCGAGAATTATGGTGATGTCTCCACCATAGATGACTCATCATCAATAGATGAGATCAAGAAGGCACTTGACAGCGGCGGCTATTAGACTAGGTCTTTTTGAGGAGAGGAGGCGAAAATATAAAAACGCATTGCTTTAGTTCTAGATACTGATGGGAGTTAAGTTAACAACCAGGCAGTATTTGGTTCCGGTTATTTCGACAATGTTAATATGGGGGCTCGAGTACTATGATATAATTATTTACTCCTCCCTGGCATATATAATTCAACCTCTCTTCTTCTCAAGTTCTCCCCTGCTTGGGTTATTAGAGGTGTGGTTTGCCTTTGCATTATCATATCTAGTGAGGCCAATTGGTGCAGTGATATTTGGCCACCTTGGTGATAAGAGGGGAAGACGCTACACCACCATATTGGATGCTGGATTAATAGGCTTAGCCGCAATAGCAATAGGTCTCCTGCCTCCCTATTCATCCATAGGCTTAGCTGCGCCTCTAGCATTCTATGCCATGAGGTTACTTCAAGGTCTCTCCCTAGGGGGAGAAGCCGGGGGCGGCGCAACATGGGCTATGGAAATGGCTCCAGCCCGGCTGAAGCCGATCCTAAATGGGATAATGTATAGTGGCCTTTCATGGGCTGTTTTCCTCTCGTCATTTATGGTATTGACCATTAAGGGGGCTCTGCCATCCTCCGCGTTTGAGACATGGGGTTGGAGAATAATTTATGCATTTGGCGCAGTGCCTGCATTAATTGCGTTAATAATACGATTAAGCGGCGTCGAGTCACCAGAATGGCTTGAGGCCAAGCGTGTCGGTAAATTACCGAGGCTTCCTCTCGCCTCAGTGATAAAGAGACATTGGAAGGCTTTACTTATAGTTATTTTGATTAATCTAGGATTGACCATGTATTACTACGGCGGCACCGGATTCTGGAGCTATGCTATACCGAAGCTAATAGCGCCCCATGTTGGCATATCTCCATCACGGGCGCTTGATTTCGCCTTGACTCTAAGCATGTATGGCGGCATCGGAGCCGTGATGGGGGAAGTATTAAGCGGATTTATTCTAAATAAGATTACTCCCCGCTTATTATTTATTTTATCTGCAATCGCATTAATGATAATATCGCCGCTTGGAGTTAATTTATCGTTTAGCTTTAATCCGCTGGCCCCCTTTATAACCCTAGTAATGGGCGTGTTATTTGGTCTTGCCGCTGCTCCCCAGACGCTTTACTTCACGTCGCTGTTCCCAGTTGAGGCTAGATGGAGTGGTGTATCATTTGGATGGAACGTAAATGCGGCAATCGGTCCATTATCTACTCTCTTGGTTCTAATGCTGATGCGTGGTTCAATTAGTGCCGCCGCCTTCGCTAGCTCGGTAGTAATGATAATCAGCTCTGTGTTAGTAGTGGTTGGTGCAATTCCATCAATTAAGCATAACAATTAATGCATAATCATCTGCCTACGTTCATTTAGTTTTTGCCTAGGGAAATTATTTCGGCGCATCCTTTAAAATATGAAGCTAATCTACATCATTGTGATGAGTCAGAGTTACTCGTATAAGGTGAAGAGAGAAAGGCCCATGGGGGGCCGCTGATTTCGCTTTTAATTCTTTAAGATAGTGCTTAAGATTGTTTGGAATGGGAAATCGAGGCTGCACGGGAATCTTTTGAAGCGGACTAGGTTTAATAAATCAAGGGTTGAGGGAGTGCATGCCCCTCTTTCGTAAGGGATGATCTCGTAGAAATGTCGTTGTAGGGATGCACGTAGTTAATTTGGCCTTGGCCATTATTGGGTCCTTATGGATGGCTCCATCGTAACCCCTCTATTGGGATTGAGCCCAAGAATACAGGAAACCGCCACGAGGCAAGGAAACTCCGCGACAGGGTAGTTCACAAGAGAATTAAGAAGTCTCGCCCTTTAGGGCTAGGAGCCGTCGGTAATTAAGTGGCATAATCTTTTAAAGAGTGAATGGCATTGCTTTTCTATGGCGAAGAAAGTAATTAGCATTAGAAAGGCCCCCAGCGGCGATGTAAAGAGGGATGTTGTTAAGGCGAGGAATAAAACTACTAGGTGCGCTGTGTGTGGAAAACCGATTAAGAAATCAAGTAGACCATTTGGCGGCTATATTTGCGGTAATTGCTTATCCACGGCTATAAAGCTTAGCATATTGGTTTCCCAGTGATCTCGGCATGGGCGTAATAGCGATAAGTGGGGAGGCTGCCAGTGGAAAAACTACAATAGCTAAACTACTTGCTTGGCGTCTTGGTTACAGAACTGTATCAATAGGTGAGTTATTTAGACGAGCTGCGCGGGAGCGTGGTGTATCATTAATTGAGTTGCATAAGTTGGCTGAGTCTGATCATTCTATTGATAAGGCGGTGGATTCATATACGTTGGAGGAGGCTAAGAAAGGGAATATAGTGATAGAGGGGCATTTGGTTGCATGGATTCTTCAGGGCATCGCCGATGTTAAGATATATCTAAAGGCCAGTGAAGAGGTAAGAGCCAATAGGTTGGCCTCCAGGGATGGAAGATCCATTAGCGATGCATTAATGGAGATAAGAAGCAGGGAGGAATCCAATAGAAAACGATACAAGGAGATCTATGGCTTCGATGTGCACGATCTCTCTATATTCGACCTAGTGATAGATACGACCAGAATAGATCCACCAAATATATTGGACGTGATAATGGAATACGTTAAGCAATTAATAAGGTATCCAGCGGCATTATGATTAAATCCTTGCCTGGGTAATTGCTTGTTCCCGATAGAGTATTAAACCCTTATTCTAATTGATGAGTGGATGCTGATACTTGACCTATCGCTGCCGGATGTGCTTAAGTCATTTATAGCGGAGAAGCGTAACGTTAAGTCACTATACCCGCCTCAAGAGGAGGCCGTTAGGAGCGGTATATTTAATGGCGAGAACATAATTATGGTTACTTCAACGGCTAGCGGTAAGACGCTTCTCGCCGAAATAGCCGCGGTCAGCAATGTATTAATGAATGATAAGAAAACGATAGTTACCGTTCCCCTTAAAGCATTGGCGTATGAGAAGCTCATGGATTTCAAAGTATATGAGGAGCTTGGGGTGAGGATAACAGCATCCACGGGGGAGTACGATAGCGACGATAAATGGCTTGAGTCATTTGATATAATAATAACTACTTACGAGAAATTAGACAGTATTCTAAGGCATAAACCCTCGTGGCTGGGCGATGTAGGTCAATTGATAATAGATGAATTGCATTACGTGGGAGACTCCGAGAGGGGTCCAATAATAGAGTCGATAATATCTAAGATACGGATGCTTGGCTTGTCGCCGCAGATAATAGGATTGAGCGCAACAATAGGGAATGCAGAGGAACTTGCAGCTTGGTTAGGGGCAAAGTTGATTAAGACTAATTGGAGACCAATACCGCTTAAGGAGGGAGTTTATCTGAGACCAATTATAATGTTCAGCGATGGCTCTAAATCCAAGATACATGATATTGGGGATCCAGTTACGTCACTTGTACTTGATTCTCTGCAGGCTGGTGGTCAAGTTATCGTGTTCTCTCCATCCAGATCCGGCGCCGTCAAGATAGCAAAGCAATTATCAAGGCTGATATGCGGCGCTCCAAGTAAGCTGATAGATGTTGATGCAGTATCGCGTGTTGCCGAGGATGTCAGGAATGCATCCAGCTCTAAGCTATTGGGCGATGAGCTTGCCCAATTAATACGGTGCGGAGTTTCATTTCATCATGCGGGGCTAGAGCTAGAGGTTAGGCGATTAATAGAGGAGGCGTTTAGGGCTAGATCGATTAAGGTTCTTGCCTCCACCACCACATTAGCTGCCGGCGTTAATTTACCTGCAAGGCGAGTAATAATAAGTGACTATAGGAGATATGAGGTTGGGGAGGGCATGCTCGATATACCTGTAATGGAGTATAAGCAGATGGCGGGAAGGGCAGGTAGGCCTGGCCTAGATCCATATGGTGAAGCCATCTTAATCGCATCGACGGAGAGGGAGGCTCATCGCTTGCTTGATCTATATATAAATGCGGAACCTGAACACGTGGTTTCCCGCTTTTTTGTGGAGGAGAACATGGCCTTTAATTTACTATCAATAATAGCAAGTGATTATGCTGATGATATGGCTGGAATCTCCCAGTTCTTATCAAATACCTTGGCGTATGCACAATATAAGATAAGTAGTAACGTGATTCAGCGCAATGTACTGATGAGGCGAGTTAATGATATGCTTAAGTTCCTCGTTGAGTCGGGCTTCATAGAGGAAAGAAATGGCGAATTCTCGGCCACCCAATTGGGGCTTGCGGTTAATAGGACTTATATAGATCCATATACCGCCAATGATTATGTTAGAGGATTAAATCAATTAAGTAGAAAAGCCACCCATTTAGGAATACTATTTCTAGCAGTTAAATCCAGGAAAATACCTAAGCTTCGGGTCAGGAAGAGCGAGGAGGATAAGTGGGCTAATGAATTAATGAGTCGCTGGTCAAAGTTGCCTTTAATGCCCCCCACTATACCTGAGTATGATGAGGAGGAGCTTCATCCATTAATGGAGGAATTAAAGACGGCGCTAATGATCATGGACTGGATAAATGAGGTGGATGAGGATTCCCTCCTTAAACTATACGATGCGCAGCCAGGTGATTTACGAATGTATATAGATCAATTAGATTGGTTGCTGAGCGCCATGGTTGAGCTAAGCAAGGTACTTAAGCTGAGGGAATTAACCAGCAAGATAGATATTCTCAGGTATAGAGTGAAGTATGGAATAAAGGCTGATGCGCTTGAGTTAGCGCTAAACCTAGAGGGAATAGGCCGCGCGAGGGCGAGGGAATTATATAAGGCCGGCTTTCGATCAATCGAGGATATAGCCGCTGCTTCGCCAGCTAGGCTACAGGAGGTGAGAGGCATAGGATCCACCCTCGCCCGCTCATTAGTGGAACAAGCAAAGAAACTATTAGAGACAGGTAAAATAACGCGAGTCCCAAGAGATGAGGAGCCCAGCGGCGATATCTCGGATTACTTAGGCAACTAATTTACTACTTAGAGCTTCGATAACCGTTAGTTACTGTCTTATAGAGTGATCCTTGAAGGGTAGATCCTGAAGGGTAAATTATGCAATGCATATTTCATGGATGATTTATACCCTGCCCATTTTTTGGTTCAGCCTTGTTTCAAGTTTATTGGATTGCCATTGTTAATTATGTCCTCGGCTAGCTTGGGATCGATTTTTGACAACTTATCCTTAATCTTGCTTAGAAACTCTTTATCCTCATTAATGTTCCTTAACTCATCGGGTAGCAATATCGGTATATCCTCCTTTATTGGGTACCATCTATGGCACTTCTCACAGTATAGTATACCCTCCCCTATTTCATGCTTATAACACTCAGCGCACGGTGCTTTGCTTGGATCCTCCATATCCTTAATATTCATTCCCTTATATGCGCAATATAGCTCACAGAACGGTATCTTGCCTGTATATTCCCGATCCTTCACATTCTCGCTCAACACCACTAGCCTTAAGGGGAACGTCTTATCATAAGGGCATGCAAGCACATCCATTAATCTATACTTCATGACAGACCCAATCAGTTCAACTATATAAGCATTAATTCGCCCAATAACATGGATCTATGAATGAGGCACGGTAATCGTGTTTATTTTATCATTTGCGTTACCACTCAGTGGACACGCAATTCAAGCAATAAAAGGAAGTAATGCATTGAAATCTCGAATTGCCGCTCTTTTGAATGAATCTAATGATGATGAAGTGAACGGCATGTCTAGCCCCTTTATAGCGGGGAGGGGATTAGTCGACCATTCTCTATATAAAGTGATGAGTCAAATAATTCTGAGTCCTCCTTTGCCTGCGACACGTATATCATATCCATGCTTCTCGTTTTTATTATTTCCATTATTCTTCCCAGTAATTCCCGTCTTCTAGAAATATTTGAAGCAGCTTCATCAAGTAGTAGCGCTGCTGGGTCTGCGGCTATAGCTGTTAGTATGGCAACTACCTCCCTTTGGCCCATGCTGAGTTTTCCAACCTTTTCCTCAAATGGTATAGAGTATTCTCTTAATAAGTCCATAAAGTGATCCAACTTCATGCGTTGAGCCAGCCTTAGGTGGTCCTTGACCTTCATGTGTGGTATATAGGTCTCGGGCGATACATAGGCTATTCTCCGTTGCCAAGGCGGTAAATTAGTCACGTTTCTTCCATTAACTTCAATAAACCCTTGATCAAGTCGCTCTAGACCTGCAATCAGTCTAAGAAGAGTGGTTTTTCCGCTTCCATTCCTACCAACCAGCATGGTAGGCCCATTAATATATAATTCAGCTAGTAATTTAAAGCCTGGATAGGTCTTGCTTAATCTAGCCTTCATCACCATAATCGCTGCCTCACAGACACAGCCCTAATCAATAACTCCAGTAGTAACCCAACCAGTACTAGCGCAGCGGATTGAGCAACGGCTGG
>ERZ1669250.134-NODE-134-length-38700-cov-15.213145_pt1 | contig 38700 bp, 36 predicted proteins | sample MGYA00579295_ERZ1669250 | MGnify/ENA primary metagenome ERZ1669250 (study PRJEB41166, sample SAMN08046056) | hot springs metagenome | biome: hot spring; feature: acid hot spring; material: thermophilic sediment; isolation source: thermophilic sediment from acid...
CACTGCCGAGGCCATATCTTTCATTGCTTTTCAACTGTTGAGCCATTATTTCGGCGGATTCAAAACTTTCCAGATAATCGATAAGAGGTTGAGCGGAAATTTTAGATTTTATTGACAGATCTTTTTCCAAAAGGTATGGAACGCTTAAAGGAACTCCCCATCTGTGTACGCTGTAATCGAGTATTTCGTTTATTGATATGAGCCCTCTTTGAGATTGAGCGAAAAACAGATTGTATCTTTCGGGATTGGAATTATTTGTTTTCGCCCAATCTTTCGAGCGTATTTCTTTTATAGATTTGTGAGACAGTAAGATGTTATCGATAGAAATGTTTAATTCTTTGAAGAAATCGAGTGGCCGATGAAATATTCTTATTTCGTTTCTGTACAAATTATTTGTGACATCCTTCAAAAATCCTCTTACGCCTATCACATCAGGACCCTGATCAAGAACGGCATTTAAAAGCAAATAACGTGCAACGATTTCTCTCTTGTCCATGGTCCATCAAGTTCGTTAAGTTCATCAATTCTATCATCGATGAAAAAATGATGAAATGGCTTAACTTCTTTAATAGGAGGAAATGTTTTGTTGCTTTTTCCAATTTTAGCGATTTCGAAAATTAACTTTACAACATTATCCATAAAAACCTCGAATTTTTTAATTTCTCTCTGTATCAAATAAAGTTAAAGCATCACCAATTTTTTTATCTTTTATTCTGTAATTCCCACTTTCAAGTCTTTCCTTGCAAAATCTGTAATAATCTTCAACGATCTCAAAACCGATGTATTTTCTTTCCATCATCTTTGAAGCAATGATTACCTGACCCGACCCTAAAAATGGATCAAGTACAATATCGCCTCTTTCACTCGAGTACTGAAGTATTTTTTTTACCAACTCAAGCGGTAATTTCGTCGGGGTTTTTATGTCCCCGTTCCAATATTCTCTGTCTATTATCCATACATCTTCTTTGTCTTTGTAATGCAAAGAATGATTATCCTGATCTTTTTCATTTTTACCAAATCGCGCGTAAGGGAAAAATTTCCTTTTTTTATCATTCTTACATACATAAAGGCAATGATAATGAGAAGTTACATACTTTCTTGTCGTTACGACTCCAAACTGGTACTTCCATATGATATGATTTACCGTAACAAATCCTGTATCATCGATGGCATTGAGTATATCTTTTAGATTGTTCCAGCCAGAAAAAACATACATGCTCCCGGACTCTTTTAAGATCCTGTAAATCTCTTTCATCCAATTTATTGAAAATTCGTAATAACTTTCTTTTGGAATCTCATTATACCCTTCTAAAACTCTTGATTTTGTTCTATGATAATTGCCTTTTTTTGCTTTAAAATCTATTGCAAACGGTGGATCGGTTATAACAAGATCTATCGAGTTATCATCGATATATTTCATACCCTCCAAACAATCCATATTGTAGATGTTATCTAATTCTATTTTCACTTTGCTCACCTTAACGAATATTTTACACTTTTTCTGAAGTGTAAGCCTCATCGAAGAAAAGATTTACTTTGTTTATAAGGTCTGGTATCTCTTCGATGTTTTTGTACTTTATCATGATGCTAAAAACATTTGTCGATCCGTTTTTGCCAGAAAGATAAACGTTGAGATCTGGTTTTATTTTATTCACGTACGATAAGATCTTTTCAGCCTGAACGTCTGAATTCAACGTAACACTCAAAGGATAGAGGTAAAAGCCATCTTTGTCTTTTAAATCGAAAAATATCTGATTGCCGTAGACGTACGAAGCAGATCTTACCTTCCAGTATGCGTTATCAAATGCAAGGTTTATTTCATCCATTTTTTTGTTCAATTCTTCTATGCCGTGAAATTTGAAAAGCACTAAAAAAACATTTGTTAATCCAGATTTCGTGTTAAGGTAAATATCCACATCATCGAGAACTTTTTTAACATCGTCTATGATTTTGTCTGAAGGCACATCCGCGTATGTTGTTATGCTTAAAGGATAGATATAATATGGCTCATCGCCTGTTTTGTATTCTGTGAGAACGCTGTTTCCCATAAGGGCAGAATTTGGTATCGATATAAAATTCTTATCTTTTGTTATGACCTTCGAGAAGAAAGTCTTTATGTCCACTACCTTTCCGATAGTCTGGTTTCCCCATATCCACGAGTTTATACCTATTATATCGCCATATTTTATCGTACGTGAAGATGTGGCAAAAACGCCTGACAAAAAATTCGAGGCAACAGTCTGAACTGCAAAACCAAGTATAACGCCGCCTATAGTACTTCCGGCCAGAACGCCGGTTACGCTTATCTGGAAAATGGAGAGCACTATCGCTATTATCACAATGTACATAGCTATTCTTACCAGCATGGCCACAACACCATAAGATTCTTTCCTGGACTCCATTTTTCGTTCTATGTACTTTATAATCGTACTTGTGACCATAAATCCTATGATAACAACTATGATCGATCTGACGCTTTCATTTATCAGTGGTTCATACACCTTGTATTTAGGAAAAAACTCTGTAAGTACTTTATCCGTAAGAAAGCCAAAAAGTATCACAAGTACAATGCCGGTGATAATTTCCGCGATTATCTTGAACAATTCTGTTTTGGTACGTTTAAATGCCAATATCTTCACTCCCGCTTTTCAAAAGGTTTTAGAGGTGGCCTTTGATCTATTTCTTTGATTATCTCTTCTATTGCCTTATCAAGTTGAGGATCACGCCCATTTGCAATATCTTGCGGCAGAATATCAACCTCTATGTCTGGATCCGTTCCATAATTTTCAACGCCCCATCCCACATCTGTAAACCAAAAGGACATCTCCGGCTGTGTCGTTATCGTTCCGTCAACAAGCCAGTTTCTCGGCCATATTCCTATGACCCCACCCCATGTTCTTCTTCCTATAAGTTTCCCTATTTTCATAAGTTTGAAAGCATGGCTGAATATGTCTCCATCCGATCCTGAATATTCATTTGTAACGGCCACCACAGGTCCATAAGGTGAATCTGTCGGATATGGCTGCGCGCCCATCCATCTCGTTAAATCGTACCCAATCCTTTTTCTTGCAAGTTTTTCTAAAAGCAGTTGAGAGACCTCTCCTCCGCTGTTGAACCTCACATCCACAATCAAACCTTCTTTATCAAGTTCGGCAAGAAAGGATCTGTGAAATTCTGCGTAACCGATCGCCATCATATCGGGAATATGAATATATCCGACGCGATTGTTCGTCTTTTCGTAAATGTATCTTCTGTTTTTCTCGACCCATTCTCTGTACCTTAAAGGAGTATCGTCAGCGATAGCCTTTATCCAGACATTTCTTATTTCTTCTCCTCTTTTAAGCGTTAGTTGCACTTCCTGGTTTGCCATGTTAACAAGTGCCATTTCAGGAGAAAACTCTCCTGACAATTTTTGACCATTTATGGCAATCAAAAGGTCCCCTATCTTTACGTCCACTCCGGGCCTCTTAAGAGGCGGCCCGTATTCGGTCCATGGATCGCCGTCTACTATTCGAGAAATTTTGTAAGCATTAAAGCCAGAATCATAAATCACATCGGCACCAAGAAATCCCATTTTATATTCAGGCCTTGGTCTGTAATCTCCGCCAAGTTCATAAGCATGAGATGTCCCAAGTTCTCCTTGCATTTCCCAGATCAGGTCTGAAAATTCACTCCGCGATGATATCTTCTCGACAAGAGGGTAATATTTATCCAAAATTCTTTTCCAGTCAAGGCCAGACATGTCTTCACGCCAGAAATAATCTCTTTGAAGCCTCCATGCCTCTTTGAGCATTTGTTGCCATTCGAGAACGGGATCTACGGAGATTTTAATCCGCGTTAGATCTATCCATCCGCCCTTCCTTCCAGTTTTTTCTTCTTTGGGAACTTCCGCGGATGTTGATAAAACCCTTATCTTGTTCTTTATTCTTACGATTATTGAAGAACCATCTTCGGAAATTTTGAAATTCGATACATGATCAAGAAAAGTCTTTTCTTCTATATCCCCAAGATCGAAGTATTTCAACGTTGCATTGGCCGGCAATTCCAAACTGAAGAGATCATCGGTTATGGCGCCTTCGACTGGAAGAACTGTGTAAAAAATTCTGTCTTTTGTCGCGCCGATATTTGTGTATATGCCCTCTTCTACGGGAAATGGCAATATTCTATCCTTTATTCCGTCAAAGTCTATGACGACATCTTTTACCTCTTCAGTACATTTCTCTTCTTTAAATCCTTTTGGTATCGGAACAAATGGAGATGGAAGATCCTTTCTTAAGGTTATAAGGTATGGTCTCATTCCCTTCGGAAAACCAAGCGCGAAATTCATTTTATCGTAGACGGGATTAAAGACACGTAAAGAAATTATATAAAGGTACCTTCCAAGCGGATCAAAGACTGGCATCATATCTCTAAGAACCGGTTTTGTGATTTCATAGATTTCACCGGATTTGACATCGTATACTTTTATAATCGATTGTGTTCTATTTATGTTGCAAGCATATGCTACCCATCTTCCATCTGAAGACCAGTTAAATCCGTTTATCAAGGAGTAGGCATTTCTATCTATGATTTTGGATTCCGAACTTTCAAGATCGATCCAGATAAGTTCATTTTTGTGGTTGGACAAGACAATTTCATTCGATTTCGGCGAAACTTTTATCTCGACAGGCCTACCAGTTTCTACCTTTATTTTTCTTGGATTTTGAGGATCGTCCAAATTGATGACCTCTACATGATCCTCATTCTCTTCATCGCTTGCGAAGACGATGCTTTTCCCATTTGGGAGATACCTGCTTAATCTGTACCTTATGCCATCTCTACCGTGGTAGATCACAGGGCCTTCCCAGTTTGCAAAGGAAACAGATTTCCCCCTTGAATTTACCGCCAAATATTTTCCGTCTGAAGAGAGAGCGCAATCTTCCAAATATTTCGAGGCATCCACGAATTTCCTGTTCGTTTGAGTTCTCGGTCCTTCATATTCAATATGTATCTGTGAAACTTCATCTTTTTTAACATATAAAATGTAAAGATTCCCACCGCTATGGTAAACTATGTTCTTACCGTCAGTTGAGGCATTTCTAACGTAAAAGTCCGCATGGTTTGTATGTTTTCTAAGATCACTTCCATCTGGTAGACAAGAATATATATTCCCCATTCCCTCATGATCGCAGATGAAATAGATTCTATCTCCTATCCACATGGGATTTGCAAAATTCCCCTTCAAATCTATTAATTTGATGAAGTTTTTGCCGTCTTCACTTATCAGTATTTCTCCGGCCCGGCCGCCTTTGTACCTTTTCCATGTCGCGGGATCTGCCGTATTTCTTCCGATAACTACTCCTTTTCCAAAACTTATATTTCTTGCGTATCCATATGGAAGTTTTTCAAGATGTTTCCCATCGATGTCTACTGCCCATAACTCAGTTATCTTTTTAAAAGGTTGGGCGTAATTGGTCGCAAAGATTATTCTTTCATCGTGCCATCCGGCGATCGCGCATGTGCTACTTCCGAGATATGTGATCCTTTTCCCTTTTCCTCCGGATGACGGCATAACATACACTTCGGGATTTCCTTCTTCTCGGCCTGTAAAGGCTATCCATTTTCCGTCAGGTGAAAAGTAAGGCGTTGTGACCTCACCAAGATTGGACGTAAGACGTCTTGGATCTTCTCCATTCACATTCGTAAGCCATAGATCGTCTTCAGAAACGAAGATTATTTTGTCTTCATGTATATGCGGAAATCTGTAATAACCTTGCATGTTATCCCTCCTCATATAAAGATTTTACCATTATTTTTTTAGGTGACAAACATTTAAGTTATTGTGATATAATTCACTTGAATTCCAAAAGGAGGTATCTCACCATGAACAAAAGCAAAACTGTAATGGCAATACTTATAAAAAACAGGAAAGAAACAACAGATCAGGTTCAAAAGATCTTAACGGGATGGGGATGCATAATAAAAACGCGTCTTGGAATTCACGATGGGGTACTCGACAACTGTTCAGATGAAGGTTTGCTTATCTTAGAACTCGTTGGAACTGACGAGCAAAATGCGGAACTGAACAGAAAACTAAATCTTATAAAAGGAGTAAAATCCCAGTATATGAAATTAGAACTGGATTGAAAAAGGCGGTTTATACCGCCTTTTAAATTCTACCGAGTATCATTATGGATATTATCAATCCGTATATAGCAACTCCTTCGGCAAGGCCTACGTATATCAGTGTCCTTCCTAACATCTCAGGCTTTTCGCTTATGGCACCTATTCCAGCCGCTCCAGCGATACCGACACCTATACCTGCGCCGATAGATGCAAGACCGGTCGATAAACCTGCGCCTAAAAGTCCAAGGCCCACACCACTACTTACCGTTGTAGATGTTGCAGCTGCTGTTGTAGCGGCGAGTGCCCGCCCATCTGGAATCATGGAAAGCAAGGCTATAAGGCTTAGAGTTATTACCGATCCCATATTTACGCCGAGAATTCCCTTTCCGACCTTAACAGGAGATAAAATTTTCTTCGTGACTCTTTTGCTCGTTAGAATTATTCCTAACACGATAGTTGTTACTATAACTACGGTCATCAATGCGACGGATATTGACATTGAAGCATCCTCCTTTCAAATATATCAAACTCTTTTTTCTTCAGAAAATGTGAATGGATGGAACTCTCTTCCACCGGCCTCAAAGAATTTAGTAAAGAACTCGTAATAGGTTAACCTCAGACTCTGAATGAAAACGACAAGCCCTTCAAGTCCTACAAGTACCAACTGGCCCATCAAAAAGATAAGGATAGCCCATACGTCACCGCCCCTTGCCGGCAGGACCATAAGCGTCATTATCCAAAAGGCTTCGAACAAGGCTTCATGTGTCAGCGCGAAGGCCGCCAACCTGACGTAAGATATCGCGTTGCTCAAAAAAGATATCAGAGTATCGAACATTCCAAAGCCAGTTTCAACCCAGAAACCTTCTCCAAGATTGATCTTTTCTCCGGAGACAATCTGTCCCAATGGCTTTTTGAGCAACATGGCAATGAGACTAACTATTATTAGTACAATGATCAAATTCATGTAAGGTACTTTGCCTTCGAAGAGGTAAAAGGAAACGGCAATCACGGCCGGCCAGTAAAAAACGAGCCCTGCAATTCCTTCCGGAGAGAAGAAAGCCTTTTCCCAATTTCTTTGCCTAAAACCATTTATTATGTTAAGAATCATTCCGAAACTTATCATTCCGATTCCGTAATATATACCGACTATCATCAACTGGTTTATCTGAATTATAGGCCTTAGCCAGAGGGCTGGTAACCACTCAAATCCGAAAACCGATCCGTACATGAACCCGAAAAAGATGGACGCCGAAGCGGCGCTCATCATTACAGTTCCAAACTGCTTTGAGCCCTTTTTGTACATAAAATATCCGAATAGAAAAAGAATCGCACCGTGGCCGACATCTCCAAGCATGAACCCAAACATGAAGGTAAAAAAGGCCGCGACAAAAGGAGTCGGATCTACCTCACCGTAAGATGGTATCCCGAACATCTTAGTCACGAATTCGAAGCCTTTTAACCATCCGCCCCTGTTTTCAACTTTTACGGGAACTTCGATTTTCTTTTGTTTGGATATTTTCTCGGCAGATTCATTTATCATCAAAACATCTTCTTCGGTCTCTTCGAAAAATTTCTTTGCCTCTTTAGATGGCATCCAGCCGTTAAGAAGGTAAAGTGACCCTGTAGAACTTGAAAAAGAATGAAGATCATACACTCTTTTGTGACCAAGAATTATTGGATAATATTTGTCTATGAATTCTTTATTTGAGTAAAGCACCTTTTTTATCGCAAAATCATTCTCATTTATGGATATCTTCGTTATTTCTACGAGAGATTCGATCCTTGATTTAACCTCTTTAGGCGTACCGGTGTAATCTACCGGAAGGGCATCCTCTTCAAAATAAGCGGATTGGAGAATTTTTCTTGCCGCCTCTTCAAAGTCTGGAGATGTGAAGACAAAAAGCCATGAATTGTCCCTGTCTCTATTCACTTCGAGAATAAGAATAGGATCTTTCAAAGAAGACTCTATCAGATTATCATAATTTCTTATTGGCACTCTTCCGAAGATCAATTTTATTCTGTTTATCTGTGAAAGATCTCCAAGATCTATTTTTAAATTTGCCAGTATATTGACGTGAAAGAGCACATTTTCGTAATCTTTCAATTGTTTTGTGAGTTCATTCTTCCTGTTGAAAAAATTTCTTATGCCTTCATTCATTAATTTGAACTTTTTCTCGATCGAGTCAATATCTATTGGTTCGTACAGATTTATTTCTTTTTCATCGAAAGGAGGTTTGTATTCGCTCATTTTCAAAAAGTTCATCATTTCCGTGTAGACCTGTCTATAGGGGTTTTCAGATTGAACCTTTGAAAGCGAAGAAGTTATCTCATTATCTAAAATTTCTTCCACGTAATGTGGCTCAAATGATGCCGCTTCTATGATCTTAAGGTTGTTATCTTCTACTCTTTCACGTGGAACGACGAAGGTTACATTATCCATTCTTGATACTGCCATGTTATCACCTTAAAGTTTTATTACCAATCTTTCTTTTATCTCGTCTGGCTTTATACCGTATCTTACCCCTTCTGTGATGGTGGCTACATCCATTATTTCAAATTCTTTTAATAAAACATAATGGAAATAGGTTGCTATCGAAAAATTTCCGAGTTTTGTTATCGATCCTTTTGCCTTTGATCTTAAATATCTTCTTCCAAGAAGAGTTATTCTACTTAAGGCGTTTTCTTCTGTCAGTTCTTTGTAAACGTCAGAGTAAGGCCCTTCTTTTATCACATCTACAAGTTCTTTTAATCCCTTCGAATCGCACATCGCGTGCAAATGATCCGGTCTCAACCTGAAATGGAAAGGCAAAAGTGAGTTATACGCCTCTTCCGGTTTCAGATCGTAAAAGGCCTTAATGCGTACAAGCCATTCGATATCTGTTATGTCCGCCCTTTCTCCTTCAATTTCCTTTACGATGGCCTGATCCGACGTTCCAAGATTTTTAGAGGCATTTATTGTCTTCGCAAGTAACCAACTATCTAAGGCATTCTCGACTATCCCGATTAAATTTATCGGCGAGGTTTGTTTATAACTTGCAAAGGCGTTTCTTACAACTTCTTGGTAGGGAGTTCCCGAGAGAGCATCTAAAATCTCGTCCTGATTTTTTGCACCGAGTATTTTCACAGGATCAATCGTCGATCTTTCTCCGAGATCAAAAAATCTTCTCTTCATTTCATTGATGTTGTACTCTTCTTTGTTCAAAACGCTTCTTATGGCGATCTTCAAATTCTCTACTTCGTATCTGTAAAAAAGTAAATGCATAAAATTCCTGTCGAACGTTACAAAGAATGAAAAGATCTTTTTGATGTCTTTTAGAAGATCCTCTTCAAGAAGATTTTCGAGATCTCTTCTATGGATTTGATCGGCATTTAGGGTCCCGAGAGTATCTCCATACATCTTTGTACTCTGGAGGTACCTCACTATATCCGGAACGCTCTTCTGATTCAAAAGGTTTTTGTAATCATCCTCAGTCAAAAGGTTTCCGGAAAGCGCATATAATTTTGCCGACACTCCGCCATACCTGACAAATCCAATCATTACACCCTCCTGGGAATAAAATACAGAAATAATTATATCACCTATTTTCTTTGTTTGACAAAGTAAAATTAAATTTCTTTGATTCTGGCCATAAATTCCTGTGGATTTTTGATCGCGAATCTGTAGATCGGGCCATTTCCTCCGCCCTTTATGCCTAAAGTCTTTGCCAAATCCATTACCCTGATCCTGTCATAGTTGGGAAGAGAAAATGAGACGTTATTTGTTCCCGCTATTTTGACGGCGTAAGGTATATCTTGCCTTATTCTTATCAAAAATGAAGCGACAGACTCATCTAATTCCAAGATTTCGAATGGCTGAATCTCTTTTGATATGTAATTTGCAAGTTTCTCTGAGACTTTTTTGAGCGTTGAGTTTTTCTCCTTTAGATCATCAAAGGATTTTTGTATTCTCGATCTTAGATCCATCCATGACGCATCGAAGATTTTAGCGCTTTCGTAGAGAACCTCCGATTTCATTTGATAATCTCTCAAAGCCCTTTTTCCGGCCACAAACCATATTCTTGTCAATCCGCCCTTTACTCTTTCCGAATGAGTTATCTTTATTATTCCGATCTCTGACGTCGATCCTACGTGAAAACCTCCACACGCGTTAAGATCGAAATCTTCTATCTTTATAAGCCTAACATTCCCACTTTTGATTGCTTTTTCTGAAAGATCCTTTCTCAATTCGTATTTCGATACTTCTTCTGGAGTTAGAATGATCTCTTCAACCTTCAAATTCGAAAATACGATCTCATTGGACGCGTTTTCTGTTTCTTCTATATTGAAAGTGCCGTCCAAATCGATTGTTGTATCTTCCTCTCCCATATGAAATCCTACCGTCTTTGCCCCATAATCCTTTTCTATTACAGCCGAAATTATGTGCTGGGCCGTGTGCTGGCGCGCTATTTCCCTTCTTCTTTCAACATCTATCTTTATCTCAACGGTTGATCCGACACTCAAGGGTCTGTCGATTTCAATGAGATCTGACACGTACAAAACTCTTGCCTCATCTATAAATCCGCGATCTCCTATCTGGCCTCCGGCCCCATCTTCGTAAAAAGGATTTTCTTCAAGTTCAATAAAATGTCGGCCGTCCTTTTGAAAATAATTTTTTACCCTTGTCGATTTTATTTCCATTCTTGTGAAATGCATAAAACCTCCTTACGCAAAGTCCATCGATACATCTTTGAAATGGTTGACCTTTCCCTCTTCCGAGACAGAGATTACATCTATTCTGTACTTCGATCTTCCGAAATCTCCAAAATATTTCAAAAAAGCATCTGCCGCGCGAAAGATATTTTCCATCTTCCTTCTGTTTACCCTCAAGTACGCCTCTTTCCCGTATTTAACCTCGACGAAGACCAAAAAATCTTTATCGATGGCCACTATATCGATCTCTCCGAGAGCGATCCTGAAATTTCTATGTACAATTCTGTATTTAATCGACTTTAGATATTCGGCGGCTAAATCTTCTCCAATCTTTCCCTTACTTTGCATATATGGAAGGGACGGAGACAAAGTCACCTTTCAATCTCGGAACGAGTTCGAGGATCTTCGATGGATCTTCTGTGATAGGTTCGTCCTTTCTTAGTTTCATTGGATCCTCTATCGGCGTGAAAAGCGGGTTGTACCCTTTTACATCTACCTCATCGAGTAATTTCATGTACTCGAGTATTTCTTTCATATCCTTTTTCATCTTTTCAATCTCTTCGTCTCTCAACTTTAACTTTGAAAGTCTTTCAAGATGCTCGACAAGTTCATCCGTTATTTCCATTTCAAACCTCCCTTTTAAACGTCTTTTTGGCGATTCTTTTTTGATCGTACATTCTTTTGTCTGCTATATCTATAAGTTCATAAAGTTCTTTCGATTCTAAAGGATAAACCGCCCAGCCGATGCTGAAGTAAATAGTCATCTTATCATCTATTGAAGACAATTTTTTCCTTATCCTTGCCGTTATCGAATCCAATTCTTTAGGATCATCGAAAATAACATGTAATATAAATTCATCTCCGCCAAGCCTCGCAACAACATCTCCGCCTCTTAAAATTGCGCTAAGAGAAAGCCCTATTCTTTTGAGCAACTCATCTCCGGCTATATGTCCGAAGGTATCGTTGTACTCCTTGAAATTGTCTATATCCATAAGACCTATTCCGAGATTCTTTTTCTCCCGATCTGCCCTTTTGATCGCGTTTTGAAATGATTGCTCGAAGAAACTTCTGTTGGGAAGTCCCGTAAGCGGATCGTGAAAACCCATCCATTCTATTTTTTCTTTCGATCTGTACTGATCTATTGCCATTTCTATACTCGATACGGTCTGATCTACAAGAGTTATGAGATCTTCAGAAAAGTAATCGGGATCGCGGCTTCCTATTGTCAGAACTGCCACAGGATTCTTTATTCCCTTTTCGAATATTGGCCAACTGCCGACTGATCTTATGCTCAACTCTGGATGGATCTCCCAAAACTTCACGAATTGTGGCTCATTCTGAGGATTCATTATTACAACCCTGCCCTCTCTAAAACATTTTGATGTTGAAAATTGGCCTTGGGGAAATCTTTGCGGATCGGTAGAGATGAGTCTTGAATTAAGAAATATATTGGCTCCTTCTCCGGCGGCCGCGACAGTCTTCATCCATTCTGAATTCGGATCTGGAACGGTTATATGGATTGTATGGGAATTTTCAGTGTAGGCATTTATTATTCTTACAACGGAGTTGTAAATCATTTCGGGAGGAGGATTTTTTATCAATAACCTTTGGATTTTTACAAGAGCTCTTTCGTAATTTCTGAGTTTTTTCAACTCCTGTTCTTTTTTGTTATGTTCTATGAGGAATCTTATCTCAATAGAAAGATCTGTTAGAAGATCTTCTATCTTTTCCGGAAATTTTTTGCCTTTTTCATTGTACATCGAAATATTCCATATAGTTCCATCACGCGTTTTGAATGAAACATTTGCACTCCCACCAAGATTGTACGCATCTGCCCTTTCCTTCCAAGGATTGAAGATTGTGACATCAAAATCATTTAAAACGTAAGGCTTCCCTGTCATAAGAGCAATTCCTGCTGGACCTCTTCCTTCTGGAATTGAAGGATCAAGCGAGATCTTTATGTCTTTTAAATATCCCGTCGCTTTCCCAGCGGAGGCTATGATATTCATCCATTTGTCTTGCGGCTTCGCATTTCCTATCCATACAAGATCGAGATCTATGTCGAGTACAACTATGGTCGCTATCTCACGAAGCATATTGTCCAAAGAGATATTATCCTCGTATTCATTTATCATCTTGCTTATGTCTGTTATGGCTTTGTAAAATCTCTCGCGATCTTCGAGAACTCTCTTTTGGAGTTCCTGAAAGGCATTTATGTGATCAAACATCTCTTTCTCCAAACGCTTCCTTATGGCACATTTAAGCATCAACTTTTCAGACGGATCTATTTCGAGTGCTTCTATTCCATCTCCAATATCATCAAAATACATATCGTAGACCTCTATCAGATCGTCCGAAGAGAGGCCTATTGCGTAGTGCACTTCACTTAGATGTTTAAAGTTTTCTTCCCATCCCTTTGAAGGTGCAATTATGCTTTTGTAACCTATAGATATGCCTTTTCTCATCTTATCGTGCGGATACTTTTCAAGGATATGAGAAAATCTTTTATTCGTCTTTAGCCATTCAATGAATTTATCGGAAAAGGCATCTGCCCTCTTTTCAAGAACAGATGAGTATTTTCCGATAATTTCATTTTCTTCCTTGGACAGTTCGATGAATTTCGGGATCAAGATAACACCTCTTTTATATATTTTACTCCCATCCCGAATTTATTAGATCATCTACAATATTTGTAGGTTGGAACGCCTTTGATTCCGGTCTTTACGACAAAGATGCTACCGGCGTAGGGTTGATTCTTGACATCTCCCTTTCTTGCCGTCGTTATATACAGTTCATCAAGATCCACTCCTCCGAATACACATGACGAGACTTTTTCTACGGGAAGTTTAACCGATGCGATCTTTTTTCCCCTGTACGGATCCCATCTTGAGACCTGCCATCCACCCCAATGGGCTATCCAGAGCATTCCTTCCGAGTCTGAAGTCATACCATCCGGAACGCCTTCCTCAATTACAATAATAGCCCTTCTGTTAGAGACATTTCCTGTTTTTGGATCGTAATCGAATGCGTCAACGCGTTTAGTTGGCGAATCTATGTAATACATCGTTTTGTTGTCCGGACTCCAAGCTATACCATTTGAGATCGTCACATTTTCGAGGACTTTCCGAGTCGTCATATCTCTCTCAAGACAGTAAAGAGCGCCGGTTGGATCAGTTTCATTTAAAGACATAGTACCTGCAAAAAATCTTCCCATGCAATCGCACTTTCCATCGTTAAATCTGTTGTATGGTTTATCATTTTCTGGATTGCAAATGAATGTCAGACGACTATCTTCGACATTCAAGAAATAAAAGCCATTTTTCATGGCAAGAAGGAGTTCTCCAGATCTCGTCGGAACGGCTGCTCCAACGTATTGATCAACTTTTATCTCTTTATCTACGCTTCTCTGAGGATCGAAGATGTGAACCTTTTTGCCCTCTATGTCTACCCAGTAAAGTAATTTTTTATCTTCATCCCAAGAAGGACCTTCAGTCAAAATGGAGTCTGTCTTCAGGATCAATTCCGCTTTGTAATTCACGACATCCTCCTTATTGACCTTGAAGTTCATTTTTCCTTAAATCAAGCGCTTTTTGATAGATTTCTTTCTCCTCTTCAGTTTGTGGAACGAAATTTATGTTGTGCGGCTGCTTCTTTCCTTCCTCATCGACGGAAATAAAGGTGACGAATCCTTCGGCCATGACATCTTCCGGCTTTAGAGCGTTGTATATCTTTCCGTAAACCATTATGCTCGTACGGCCCGTATAGGCAAGAGACGTTTTAATGTTGACTATACTTCCACTTTTTATCGGCTTGACGAATTTGAGGCCGTGTATTTTAAGACATACAAGATTTTCTGGATGCCTGTAGGCAAGGTTTGCCTCTATATACGTCGCCTCAACAAACCATTCAGCAACCTTACCGGCGAATAATGTCCCATGATGATTCAAATCTTCACTTTTTACAAGATGTGAAATGTTATTCATAATGCCTCCTTTTTGAAATTATACCAGATTAACTCTAAAGAAATGACAAAAGGGTGGCTTAATGCCACCCTTTCGATTTTTTTAATTATCACTTTGAAAGTACGTAGAAATAAGGTCCCATCTCGGCAATCTCTGCGTTGTAATACCATCCTTTAACCCACGATCTCGCAACCCAGTAACCTTCTGGCTGATCTGTCCATATGTAGAGCGCATTGTCATGATCGAGTTGCGTTAATTTTTGGGCGATCTTTGCCCTTTGTGAAGGTTCGATAGTATTTATAAGTTGGCTTACGAGTGGATCCATATTTTTCTGGGCGAAATTTATGTAATTCTGTCCGAAATTCGCACTGTACGCACCGGTGGAAGCGTAAAATGCATCTGCAAAATCGTAAGGATCTGGATAATCCGCGAACCATATCGCTATAAACATCGGAAGTTTCTGAGAAATCTCATCTGCAAGATAATTCGACCACAACTCTCCCACAACGTTTATCTGAAATTTCGGATTTAACCTTCTCGCGGCATCGCTCAAAGCCTGAAGGGCAAGTTGATGAGTTGTATCTCCTGTATCATAGACGGCCGTGAATTTAAAACCTTTCTGCCACAATTCGCCGTTGTAAGCCTTCTTGAAATACTCGGCAGCCTTTTCAAGATTTTGTTCATATGTCGGCAAAGATGGATCGTATCCTAACAATCCCTTTATTATAGCACTGTTAGGCTGAAGTGCCATGCCATTTAAAGCCTGCTGAATAAACAATTTGTACGGGAAGAGATATTCAAATGCCTTTCTGACATCCAAATTTGAGAAGAAATCAGGCGGAATTCCGTTGCCATCAAGTTTACCAGAGCCTATATACGGATTACCCTGAGAGGCTATGTTCCACTGGAAGGCTATGCCGTAAACCCCGAGCGTTGGAAGACCAGTAACGACGTTGACCCCATTTACGCCCTGAACTTCAGAAAGATTTTGTAAAGGAACGCTTATTGCATCTGCTTGCCCCGCCTGAAGATCGAGCAAACTGGTCGTGAATTCGTTTATGTACTTCACAACTGCATATTTGATCTTTGCAGGCCCACGCCAGTATTCGTCAAATCTTCTCAATGTAACCTCTCGCCCCGGCGTTATGTATTGAACCATGTATGGTCCTGTGCCATTTTCTATATTTCCGAGTGGATCGTTACTCTGTTCTGGATTGTGATAATACCACCAATCACTGGCCGCGCCGTCCCACGCGTTGTGATCGGCCGCCCATTTCTTATCAAGAATCGAAGACCAGTTCGACACAGGTCCTGCAAGTATGTAAAGGAATGGAGCGTATGGCTGCGGAAGATGTATTATGACATCATTTCCTTTGATCTCAAAGTCCTTCGCAAGTAAATTGAACGCGTTGATCAACGCCTGCTTGTACTTGTCATTCAATGGATTCTTAGTGCCAGTCGCAAATATACCCAATGAAGCCAAACTCGTGTAATTGAGAGGATTGCTAAGACCCAATTCTTTCGCGACTACCTGAACAATCGTACTCACATACTGGCCGTCTATCATCGGGAATAACGGACCCGCAAGCATCCACGAAGGCCCGCCTGACCTGTCGAATATAACTGTTCTCTCGAGCGAATAAACTACATCCTCAGGAGTCAAAATATCTCCGTTGTGGAAGTAGACACCCTGTCTTATGTGGAAGACGTAGGTTGTGCCATTGTCGAGTATCGTCCCATCCGCAACTGACGGAACGTTGGTGGATAACATGGGAAGAAAATTAACTGTAGATGTTCCATCGTACTGAATCAGATTCTCATAAACCTGCATAAGAATCTCGTCCGAGACGGTATCATAACACCATGCTGGATCGAGTGAAACAAAGGGACCTGGTTCTTCATAAACAAATGTGTTGGGATTCACAACAGACTGTCCAAATGCAACAGCCAAAATCCCAATCAGTCCGATTGACACAAAAATCAAACTTTTCTTCATCTTTCAACCTCCCTGAAAAGATTTTTCCCGCTTTTGGGTATTTTGCGAAGATTATATATAACAAAGGTAAATATAAAACTTTGTTATCATTAAACTTTGATGTTTAAGACATTAATCTGTTATTACACCTTAATGTTTTGAATTTTTCTTTTTGATCACTTCTCTTCGATGTGTTATAATAGAACAAACGTTTGCTCAAAGAGGGATAAGATGACCACGATGCGCGATATAGCAAAACTTTCAAAAGTCTCTGTTTCTACCGTTTCAAGGGTTTTAAGCGGAAAAGGCAGGGTAAGCGCAGAAAAAAGAAATGAGATAATCAAACTTGCCAATCAATTTCATTACATTCCAAATTACCATGCCAAATGCATGACAAAAACAGGCGTTATCACCGTAGGCTTAGTTGTTCCCGATATATCCAATCCTTTCTTTTCGAAGATAACAATGGGGATAGAGGCAGAACTTAGAGATAATGCCCTTTTGATATTGATGAATTCTTTCCGGGATATAGAAAGGGAAAAGAGACTCTCTCTTCTTCTTAGAGACAACGGAGCAAAGGGAATAATAATAGGAAATTCACACGTTGAAGACGATTTTGTCTTCGAAATTTCGAAGTATATTCCCGTCGTGGTTTTCGATAAAGAGTACAATTTACCGAACATAAGCACGATAAAGTTAGATAACGTCTACGGCGCTTACCTTGCAACAAATCATCTTATTGAAATCGGTTGCTCAAGTATAGTTCACTTTGGCGGGTTTGACGATCTTGATGTCTCAATTCAAAGAAGGGAAGGATACAAAAAAGCCCTTAGAAGGGGAATGCAGCCCTATGTGATTCCAACCGGATATGACGAAAGATCGGGATACGAAAAAGCAAAAAAAATTTTGACATCAAAGAAATTTGATGGAGTCTTTTGTATGAATGATCTTGTCGCGATAGGGGTTTTAAAGGCGGCAAAAGAAATGGGAATAAGAGTACCGGAAGATCTTAAAATAATAGGCTTTGACGATACAGAACTTTGTGAAGTTGTGACCCCACCGCTTTCATCAATCCATCAGCCAATCGAAGAGATGGGCAGGGCCGCGGCAAGGGCGCTTTTAAAAATGATTGAGGGGGAAGAGAGTACAAGATCGTATCTTTTTTCTCCTTCACTAATCGTTAGAAGTTCAACTTTATCGATAAGAGGTGATCGAGGTGCAAAAGAGGAAGTTAGGTAAAACAGGCATCGAAGTGTCGATCTTGGGCCTTGGCGGGTTTCATATGCTTGAAATCTCTAAAGAACTTGTCTCTAAATTGATGGATATCTACCTTGAAGCCGGCGGGAATTACATTGAAACCGCTGCAGAATACGGAGATGGAGAATCTGAAAAGAAAATGGCATATGCGCTGAAGGGAAGAAGGGATAAGGTTGTTCTCGCAAGTAAATGCCATGCGAGAGATTATGAAGGGGCGAAATCTTTTATAGATAGAACGCTTTCTAATCTTAAGACTGATCATCTCGATCTTCTATTCTTACACCACGTTACAAGTCAAAAGGATGTGGACGCTTTACTGTCAAGGCCGTCGGCGCTTGATTATGTCCTTGAGGCAAAGAAAAAGGGACTTGTAAGGGCAATCGGAATTTCTTTTCATGGCTTGCCAGACTACGCCTTGAAAGTCTTAAAAGCTCAGGATCTTGACGTCGTCATGACGCAATTTAATTATTACGACAGATTTAACTTTCCTTCTACATTTGACATACTTCTTCCTTACGCAAGATCAAAGGGAATGGGAGTTGTGGGTATGAAAGCCTTCGCGGATGGATACCTTTACCGTTCCGTTGAGGATGCGCTCAGATATTCTCTCTCCCAGGACATAGACATTATGGTCGTTGGCGCTAATTCAGAAGAGATGCTTTTGAAGGACATATCGATAGCACAATCTTTTAAACCCATGACACAAAAATCAGTCGATAACTTATATTACAGGGCTCCAGAACTCGGTAATTACGTGTGCAGGCTATGCAATAAATGTCTTCCATGTCCGGCAGGCATAGATATTCCGACCATCTTCAAGTATGAAGGATGGTATGACAGGCAAATGAGAGATTACAAACCGCACGAAGCGCCAGATTACGCGCTCAGGGAAAGACTTGCTTTCTGGTATGGAAATCAAAATGAGGCAAAAGAATCTTATAAAAAGCTCAATAAAACATATAAAGATTGCACCAATTGCGGAATATGCGAGGAAAGATGCCCTTACGATTTACCGGTAGTCGAGAAATTAAAACTTGTCGACTTTAAACTTGGAAATGGAGAGATCTTTTGAGGAGGTGCTTTATGAATTACAAAAACCTTGGTAAGACCGGTTTAAAAGTTTCGGAATTGTGCCTTGGAACAATGAATTTTGGCAATCCAACTGATGAAAAAACTTCCATAAAAATAATAGATAAGTTCATAGAAGCGGGAGGAAATTTCATAGATACGGCCAACGTTTACAATCATGGAATGTCGGAAGAGATCGTCGGAAAGGCTCTCAAGGGTAGAAGGGACTCTGTGGTACTTGCGACAAAGGTTCACGGAAAGATGGGACCGGGCCCAAATGATGGAGGAAATGGGAAAAAACATATCCTTCACGAAGTGGAAAATAGTCTTAGAAGGCTTCAGACTGATTACATAGATCTTTACTGGATTCACAGGCCCGATCCATCCACTCCAATCGAAGAAACACTTGAGGCGCTTGATTATCTCGTAAAAAAAGGATATGTGAGGTTTGTAGGCACATCAACATTCCCCGCATGGCAAATAGTTGAGGCTCTTTGGATAAGCGATAAAAGAAATTTGGTTAAATTTGTGGCCGAACAGCCACCTTACAGTATTATAGAAAGGCAGATCGAAAATCGCATACTTCCGATGTGCGAACATTTTGGACTCGGAGTTGTTTCATGGAGTCCTTTAGCTGGAGGATGGCTTGCGGGCAGATACAAAAGAGGAAATCCCGCTCCAGAAGACAGCAGGGCAGCCCAGCATCCAGAATGGAGGGACATGGCAATCGAGGCTAAAAGCGCAGAACAGCGTTTTAAAATCATAGAGGAGATAGAAAAATACGCAAAAAAGTTGAACACGTCCATGGCCGCTCTTTCTCTCGCGTGGGTTATGTCGAATCCGATCATAACGGCACCGATAATAGGACCTAAGCGCGAGGAACATTTAGACGATTATCTTAAGGCAACAGAAATAAAGATTCCTGAAGAGTTCAAAAAGAGAATAGACGATCTTGTTCCTCCCGGAACTTCATTGTGGCAGAGCGAGAACGCTTCTTTTGTGATATGAAAGGAGATGATTCAGATGGAATACAGGAAAGTCGGGAAGTGGGGATTGAAGATAAGCGAATTAGGATTTGGAACGTGGCTGACCTTTGGGCCCCAGTTAGACGTAGATACATCGAAGAAGATAATAAGGGAGGCTTTCAAGAACGGGATAAACTTTTTTGACACGGCCGAGGCGTATCAGGGAGGGATGGCCGAATACATATTGAGTCAGGCTCTAAAAGAATTTCGAAGGGAAGATCTTGTGGTATCGACGAAGATATTCTGGGGAGGTTCCGGGCCGAATGACACTGGGCTATCGAGGAAGCATCTTGTCGAAGGGATGAGGAATTCTTTAAAGAGATTACAGATGGAATATGTGGACATAGTTTACTGTCACAGGCCGGACCCGTCGGTGCCGATGGAAGAGGTAGTGATGGGGATGGATTATTTGGTAAGGAGCGGGATGGCTCTGTACTGGGGGACATCGGAGTGGAGTGCGGAAGAGTTAGAAGAGGCACACAGGGTATGCAGAGAATGGAGATGTGTCGAGCCGGTAGTCGAACAGCCGCAATACAACATGCTCAAGCGCGACAGGGTAGAGAAGGAATACCTTCCGATATACGAAAAGTATGGAATGGGATTGACAATATGGAGCCCTTTGAATGCTGGCATATTAACCGGCAAATACAACGAAGGCATTCCCAAAGGAAGCAGGCTTGACATATTCAAAGATAACGGAGGCCTTAAGGGAAATATAGATGAGGCCGGAGGTCTTAACGAAAAAACGATAGGGAAGGTAAGAAAACTCACAAAGATAGCGGAAGGCCTTGGGGTAAAGATGTCCCAACTTGCGATAGCCTGGGTACTTAAAAACAACCATGTCAGCAGTGCGATTTTGGGAGTGAGTAAAATCGAACAACTTTATGAAAATTTGGAGTCCGTAAAGATCAAGGACAAACTTACACCGGACGTTATGAAATCAATAGAAGAGATTTTAAGGTGATACAATGTTCAACTCGCTAAAAAATCGTCTTGTGGCGTTGTTTCTGATTCTTGGAATCTTTAACGTCGTAGTCTGGTCTTTGATGATAAAGATGAGCATTGTCAATTCAACCCTGATTGGAATAGGTGCGCTTGCGTATTTCTTCGGTTTACGCCATGCCTTCGATGCAGATCATATAGCCGCAATAGACAATGTCACAAGAAAATTAAGACAGGAAGAAAAGAGGCCTGTCGGAGTCGGCTTCTTCTTCTCGCTCGGCCATTCGACGGTTGTTATATTGCTTTCTCTCGCGTTGGTCTTTGCGATAAGAGACGTAAAAGGGCAGATGGGATTTCTCCAGCAATGGGGAGGAATCGTTGGCACAATAGTTTCGGCAAGTTTTTTGACGGCTATAGGCCTTATGAATTTCGTGATCTTCAAACGTCTCAGACATATTTTCATTCAGAGTAAAAATGGCTCTAAATCTGAAGATGTGAATAAGGGAATAGAAGAGTTATTGAATAAGCGTGGATTTTTCTCTAACATTTTCAGATTCTTGTTCAAAAACATAGATAAAAGCTGGAAGATGTACCCGATAGGTTTCCTCTTCGGACTTGGATTTGATACGGCAACAGAAGTTGCGATTTTAGGAATCTCGGCTACGATGGCACAAAATGGAAGAATGCCCGTGTGGGAAATAATGATCTTCCCATTCCTATTCACGGCTGGAATGAGTTTAATGGATTCTCTCGACGGTGTTGCGATGTTGAAGGCTTACGACTGGGCCATGGTCGATGGAATGAGAAAACTGTTTTTCAACATGACGATCACCGGCATGTCTGTCCTCGTGGCGCTTATAATAGGATTTATAGAATGGATTCAGGTTATTGGTCTGCAGTTGAACCTCGGAGGACCTTTTTGGAACGGAATTGAAAATCTTGATTTCGGTGTACTTGGCGTGATCATAGTCGGATTGATGATCTCGACATGGATCATAGCCTACCTTTATTACAGAAAAACTTTAAGTTGGAGGGAAAGATGAAATACAGAAAATTTGGTAAGACAGGTATTGAAGTTTCCGAACTTGGATTTGGATGTATGAGATTACCAGTACTCGATGAAGATTACGGAAAGATAGATGAAAAAAAGGCAACTGAGATGCTTAGATACGCAATAAACAACGGAGTAAATTACGTCGATACAGCCTATCCCTATCACAAAGGAATGAGCGAACTCTTCGTCGGGAAGGCGCTAAAAGACGGATACAGGGAAAAGGTTTATCTTGCAACGAAATCGCCGGTGTGGCTTGTGAACGAAAGAAGCGATTTCGATAAGTATCTTGACGAACAACTCAAAAAACTTCAAACAGATCACATCGACATGTACTTGCTTCATGCTCTCGGAAAGGAGAGATGGTCAAAGATAAAAGCACTTAACGTTTTCGATTTCGTCGAAAAAGCAAAGAAGGACGGCAGAATAAAGAATATAGGTTTTTCATTTCACGATGAGTTCAAGGTCTTCAAAGAGATAGTCGATTCTTACGATTGGGATTTTTGCCAGATTCAGTTGAACTATTTAGATGAACATTTTCAGGCAGGAATAGCCGGTTTAAAGTACGCCTCCAAAAAAGGCATGGCAGTCATAATAATGGAACCTATAAAAGGAGGGAAATTGGCCGGGAAATTGCCTTCAGAGGCGATAGAGATATTCAAAGACACAAATCCTGAAAGGACGCCTGCCGAATGGGCATTAAGATGGGTCTGGGATCATCCGGAAGTATCTCTTTTGCTTAGCGGAATGAGCGATATGGATCAGGTTGTTGAAAATGTCAGAGTTGCGAATGTAGAGCCCAACTCCATGACGGCTGAAGAAAGAGAAGCGATAAACAAGGTAAAGGATATTTTTAAAAGACGACTTAAGGTAGATTGCACATCATGTAATTATTGCATGCCCTGTCCAAATGGAGTTCATATCCCTGATGTCTTTAGGCTTTACAACGATGCCTCCCTTTTCGATGAATTTGAAAATTCTAAAAGAGAGTACAAAAATTTCATTGAAGGCCATTTTGACGCCTCACAATGCATAGAATGCGGAGATTGTGAAAAAGTCTGCCCCCAGCATTTACCCATAAGAAAGCTTTTGAAGGAAGCAGATGCTGCCTTAAGGGTGTAAATGGTATAATTTCACTTGATGAAAATTTTAATTCTTGATGGTTACGTAGATGAGCCGGCACACTTCGGTGTGCCTCCTTATATTTCAACTTATTCGCGTTACATCGCCGGCATATCAAAGATGGCCGGCGCGGATGTGTTTTACGAGACCATCGATGAATTCAGATCCCGAGGCCTTTCAGATGCGGATATCTTAATCGTCGTTGGAGGAGTAACGGTCCCAGGCAATTACGTGGGTGGCACTCCTATGACCGTAGAAGAAGCGGCAGAGATAGCAAAGAAATTCACCGGGAAAAAGATAATAATAGGATCGATGGCCTACTACTCGGTTGACAGATCAGGCGGTGTCGTTGCAAAGTTAAGTTCATTCGAAGGGTATGATTTTTCGCTCTGGCTTGATTACGAAAGAAAACTTTATGAAATACTTACCGGGAATATATGGAATGGGAGCAGATACGCACTTGTAAAGGTTGCCTCGGTTGAAGGTGCGGAAATAACGAGATTGCATCCTAATTTTCCCGCCCTGATGTGTGAAATCGAACTTGGATTGGGTTGCGAAAAACCGGTGAAATGTTCTTTCTGTACAGAACCATTATGGGGTAATGCCATTTCAAGACCTGTCGAAGATGTGATAGAAGAGGTAGGAGCACTTTCCCGAAGCGGATGCAAATATTTCAGACTTGGAAGGATTTCGAATATATTCGCCTACATGGCAAAGAAAGGGCCCGATTCTAAAGCGATAGAGGCACTTTACACCGGAATAAGATCGAGCGCACCGGATTTAAAAGTACTCCATACCGACAACGCAAATCCGGGATATATTTATTCGAACATGAAAAGTTGCGAGGAAATAGCCGGTATAATATCTTATCACAATACGCCGGGCGATGTGCTCTCGATGGGCGTGGAATCTTTTGATCCACGTGTCATAACCATGAACAATTTAAAAATAGGGGCCGAGCAGTTCATTGAAGTTGTAAGGATGATAAATTCCGTAGGCGGTAAAAGAATCGATGGCGTACCAAAATTGCTTCCGGGAATAAATTTGCTTTATGGGCTTACGGGCGAGACGAAGACGACATACGATATTAACTTCGATGTTCTTATGAAGATACTCAACGAAGGATTGCTTGTAAGACGTGTTAATATAAGAAAGGTAATGGCCTTTCCCGGGACGTCTCTTTTTGAGAAACTAAAAGGAAAGACTCCAAAGGTCAATGATTCTATGTACAAGCACCATAAATTCATGGTAAGAAAATTTTTCGATCACGAAATGATAAAAAGGGTATTCCCGACTGGCACGATTTTAAGAGATGTCATAATAGAATACACCGAAGGCAAGATCTCTTACGGCAGGCAAATCGGAACATATGCATTGTTAGTGGGAATTCCGAAGATTTTAAAGAAGGGATCGGTTTTAGATTGCGTCATAACTGATCACGGTCAAAGATCTATAACGGCCTTACCGATACCGATACGCATCAATCATGAAGATTACGACCTTCTAAAATGGATTCCTTCGGCCGGATTCAGAGCCTCCGAACTTGTACTCAAAAGACCTTTCAATTCTTTCGATGAGATGATACTAAAGACGGGAATAAAATTTCCGGAATGGATAAGAGAGATGGTGAGTTTTGAAAGATAAAAAAAGAGTTGTAATTCTTGGATCAACAGGAACTATAGGAAAAATGGCGGCAGATGTGCTTTCCAAAAGCGATGAATTCGAGGTCGTCGGCCTTCTTGCAAGGAAAAGCCTTAAGGCCATCCTTGAGATGAGTTCTGTATTTCCAAAAGCGATGACCGCGCTTACCGAAGAAGTCTCGGACAAAGTCAATTTCACAGGTGCGGAAAGCGTTGAGGCACTTCTCGAATCGACAAAGCCGGATATCGTAGTTGTAGGCGTTTCGGGGTTTATAGGGTTGAAATATTCCATTCTGTCGGCAAAGTATTCGAAAAGACTCTGCCTTGCCAACAAGGAATCTATCGTAACTGGAGGCAAATTCTTTTTAGACACCGTCAAATCTTACGGATGCGAAATAATACCCGTTGACAGCGAACATAACGCGATCTTTCAATTGATCGACTCAGAAAAGTCAAAGGTCGAATCTATATATTTAACCGCCTCGGGTGGCGCCATACGTGATCTGCCCGTCGAATCTTTAGAGAGCGTCACACCCTCTCAGGTTTTAAAGCATCCGGTATGGAATATGGGATCTCGCATAACCGTTGATTCGTCAACGATGTTCAACAAAGGGCTTGAAGTTATGGAAGCGCATTTTTTATTCGGCTTTCCTCCGGAAAAAATCAATGTGCTCGTTCATCCGGAGGGAAAGATTCATGGTATTATAGAACTCGAAGATGGAACATTTAAGGCCTTCATATCGAAGGCGGATATGCGCATACCCATAGCCTATGCGCTCCTTTACCCGAAGAGATCATGCAAAAATGAAAAATTCGATTTATTTGGAAATCTGAATCTTTTAAGGCCCGATCCTCTGAAATATCCAGCGTTAGAACTCGCTTACGATTGCCTAAAAGAAGGCGACGGATCGAGAATTGCGTATAATGCCGCGGATGAGGTAGCCGTTGAATATTTTTTAAGAGGAAAGATAGGATTTTTACAGATATACGAGATCGTGAAAAAAGTTGTGGAAAAAGGGTGGGAAAAACACTTGAACGATTACGAATCCATTGAAAAAATCGACAAGGAAAGCAGAAAAATGGCAACGGAGTTGTTGAATAGATGGTAATGAGCATAATATATTTCATACTCATTCTCATTGGAATAGTCCTCGTCCATGAATTTGGTCATTTCATCTTTGCGAAACTTTTTAAAGTTTACGTCCTTGAATTCGCCTTTGGATTCGGCCCAAAGATCTTCTCTATCAAGGGAAAAGAGACAGAATACAGATTTAACGCAATCCCGCTTGGCGGATATGTAAAGATGGCGGGAGAAGATCCTAACGTTGAGAGTGTTCAAGGAGTGCCAAAAGAGAGAATGCTTTACTTCAAAGCACCATGGAAAAGACTTATAATAGTTGCCGCCGGACCCATCTTCAGCATCCTTGCCGCCTATGTTCTTATGATCTTCGTATCGGTCATCTGGGGCTTTCCTCAGGCTCTCGTTGACTGGGTCGTTCCCGATTCACCAGCAGCCGTTGCCGGACTGCAGCCCGGAGACAGGATAATATCGGTCAACGGTAACGTCATACTCAATCCAGACGAGACAGTTACATTCATAAGGGGCCAAAAAGAGGTCAGAATAACGTACATCAGAAATGGCAAGTCTCATAAAGTCGTTATAGCTCCGGCAGAAATAGGTCCTCAGTATTTCATGGTACTCAAAGGCAATGTCTCGACGGGGACTACCCTCGAGAAGGTTGGAACCATTCCGTTTAACGAACAAAACCAGATCTTGAATGGATCGCTTCTTACCTTTTCGAACGGCTCAACGGCACTTGTGATAAATTACCAGTACGCTCAAAAAAGCAAATTGATAGGCATCTACATGCAATCTATGTCCAACAAAATCGCTTCTGTAAATCCGTCTTATGGCCTTAAGACCGGAGATAAGATCTTATCTATAGATGGTGTAAGCGCGAATGGATCTTTGGCCCTTCAAAATGCGATAGAGATTGGTGAATACGCAACGGGAACGGGAACTTTCGCGATTATAAACGGAAATAAAGTTATCACGGCTTTTAAATATGAGGCGCCTTCAAATGGTGTTAAGATCCTTTACGAAAGAGATGGAAGTACAGGATCGGTCATTCTGACACACGATGAATTCAACGCATTGATAAACTCTCTTGAACTGTTCCCAGCGTATAGCAACTGGTACCCTGGTCCTTTCGACGCGATAGGATATGGCATTGTTTATACTAACAGGATCTTCACAAGCATGATAACATTCCTCGGAAATCTCTTCACAGTCAAAAATCCGCTGAATCAATTCACAGGCCCTGTTGGACTTGTCAAGATAGTTGGACAGGCCTCGGCACAGGGGCTTCAAACCTTGCTTACTTTAATAGCGCTTATAACCTTAAACCTTGGAATAATAAATCTCATACCATTTCCGTCTCTTGACGGTAGTCATATAGTTTTCGCGCTTATAGAGATAATAACGAGAAAAAGGATCAATCCAGACGTTATAGGATATTTAAGTACAATAGGATTTTTCATACTCATGGCATTCTTTTTCTACATAACGTATCTCGATCTTTCGAGGTTCTGGTTTAAATGATATAATTTTTTATAAATTCATCAGAGGGGAGGAAGAATTTTGCTCAACATTAAAGAATACGTTAATCCAGATACGGTCCAGTCGGCGTACGAGATTGGCCAGATGCCTAATTCTCTTTATGTCAGCGGAGGTCTAATGGTCTCACAAATAAAGAGCGAAAGATTGGAAAGATTGATAGATCTAAAATCCTTAGACCTTGACTACATACGCGAAGAGGAAGAATATTTCAAAATAGGTGCCAATACAAAACTTTCTTCTTTGATCTCCCATCCATCTTTTTCAAGTTTAGGCGAAAATTTTGTCAAAAAATCGATCAAGGAAATCGGAAGTGTGCAAATAAGAAATATGGCAACTGTTGGGGGATCCATAGCCTTTAGACTCGGATGGTCGGACGTCATAACGATATTCATGACAATCGGATCTCAGGTTGAAATTTACAACGGAAAATTTCAAAAGATGGATCTCGAAGACTTTATTTCCCAGAAAATAAAGGGTGCCATAATTACGGAGATAACTGTCCCGAAGATCGAAAGCAAATGCGTATTCGAAAAGTTCGCAAAATCCAACTTTGACATTGCAACCTTGAATCTTGGACTTAGGGTATCGCTTGACGGTAATTTTATAAAAGAAGCGAGGATCGTTGCCGGATCGAGACCGATGATCTCCCAAAGAATAAGAGAGGTGGAAGAATTTGTCACCGGCAAGGAAATAGACAAAATCTCAGATGAGGCTTCAAAATTGATCCAGAAGGTAATTCAAACCGGAACGGACTTAAGGGCAAGTGCGGAATACAGAAAAGCGTTAAGCGGATCTTTGCTTTCAAAGGCGTTGAGGAGGGTTACGCAATGAAGGTGAATATCAAAATCAACGACAGAAACTATTCAATAGAAATAGAGCCGGGAGAAATGCTTTTGGAAACTCTTAGAAAACTCGGATACAAGGGAGTAAAACATGCGTGTTCGACGGCAAGTTGCGGGGCATGTACAGTCCAGATCGATGGAAAACCTGTCCTTTCCTGTTCGACATTTACGGCGGCAGTCGATGGTCATGAAGTCAAAACGGTAGAAGGATTTTCAAATGAAGGTGTACTTTCAGAAATCCAAAAAGCAATCCTTGAAGAAGGCGCTTCGCAGTGCGGATTTTGCATTCCAGGCCTCGTTGTCACCGCTGAAGCGCTTTTAAAAGAAAATCCCGATCCAAATCAGGAAGAGATCATCGAATATCTCAAAGGAAATCTTTGCAGATGCACAGGGTACGAAAGTCAGACAAGGGCAATAATGAAGGCTGCAAAAGCGAGGCGAGAAAGATGAGCAGAGTCCTCACGAAAGAAAAGTTAAATGTTGTCAATACCCCCGTCGAAAAGGTTGACGGTAAGGCTCTTGTGAGAGGAAAACCCGTTTTTACAGATGATTTTGATCTTCCAAATGCCTTGACTGTCAAGATATTGAGAAGTCCCCACGCGCATGCGATTATAAAGTCTATAGATACCTCCGCGGCCATGATAGAAGGCGTTGCTTGTATTTTAACTTATAAAGATGTTCCTCATGTCATATACACGCGCGCAGGACAGGGTTATCCAGAACCTTCGCCTTACGATACTTTCATACTCGATAAAAAAGTAAGATATGTCGGAGATGCGGTGGCGATAATCGCGGCCGAGAATGAGAATATCGCCGAGAGAGCCATGAAGTTGATAAAGGTAGATTACGAAATACTTCCGGCCGTTCTGGACTACGAACATGCGCAGGATCCCGAAGCACCGGTCATTCACAATGAGCCAGAAATATCTGGAGCGTACGATCCCAAACACAATATCGCGTCACATTACGAAATGGAAATAGGAAATGTCGAGGAAGAGTTAAAAAAATGCGATTACACGGTCGACGAGGTTTACTACACGCCAAATCAATCGCACGCGATGATGGAGACGCACGCGGCCATCTCCTATTTCGATCCAAATGGAAGATTAACGGTGATAACATCGACTCAGGTACCATTTCACGCAAGGAGGATTTTGAACCGCCTTTTTGGCGTTAACTGCCGGGTCATAAAGCCACGCATAGGCGGAGGATTCGGAGGGAAACAGGCTTTACACGTCGAACCTTACGTAGTCGCTGTGACTTTAAAGACAGGAAGACCCGCAAAATGTGTCTACACGCGTGAAGAAACGATGACTGCCTCCAACACTCGCCATGCCATGAGATTTAGAGTAAGGGCGGGCGCAATGAAAGATGGAACCTTAAAAGCGATAGAATTGTGGGGATTATCCAACACCGGCGCTTACGGAGAGCACGCTCTGACCGTCTTCATGGTAGCCGGATCGAAGACATTGCCCCTTTACAACAAAGTAAAAGCGGTGAAATTTGGCGGGGATGTCGTGTATTCGAACACGGAACCAGCCGGCGCGTTCAGAGGTTATGGTGCGCCTCAGGGAATGTTTGCTTTAGATTCGGCCTTAGACGAACTTGCGAGAAAGATCGGGATGGATCCCATCACATTCAAGTTGAAAAATTCGATCCGCGAAGGAGAGACCTCTCCTATTTTCAAGATAATGGGCGAGGGAAGAGAGGGAGTCGAACAGATAATAAGAAGTTGCAAGATAGAAGAGTGCGCGATTGAAGGAGCGAAGATATTCAACTGGTACGAAAAGATCAAAAAGCCAAGAATAGACATGAAAAATAAAATTGCTCACGGCTACGGTGTTGCCTTTGCAATGCAAGGATCATCGATTCCGGCCATAGATATGGGCGGGGCAACATTGAAGATGAATGATGACGGAACATTCAATCTTTTAGTTGGAGCGACAGATCTTGGCACCGGCAGCGATACAATACTTGCGCAAATAGCGGCTGAAGTGCTCCACACAACTGTCGATAAAATAACCGTTTATTCGTCAGACACAGATATAACTCCATTCGATAAAGGCGCGTACGCATCTTCTACAACCTATGTCTCGGGAAACGCCGTAAAATCTGCGGCAGAAAAAATGAAGAAAGAAATATTAAAAGCGGCCTCCGAATTATTCGAAAAACCAGTTGAACTTTTAGATCTTGAAGAAGACAAAGTTGTTTGCGAAGACGGCAGATCAATATCTTTTTCCGAGTTGCAAACAAAGTTATTTTACACATTCAATCAAAGACAACTTGAGGTAACAGAATCTTTTGTAAGCGAAGTCGCACCCCCTCCATACCTTGTTTCATTTGCAGAAGTTGAAATAGATATGGAAACCGGAAAGGTAAAAGTCGTTGACTTCCTGAATTATATCGACTGCGGTGTGACAATAAATCCAGTTCTCGCGAGAGGCCAAGTAGAAGGCGCATCCGCTCAGGGAATAGGAATGGCTCTTTTCGAAGATCACATAATGGATAGGAATGGAAGACTTATAACAGATGATTTCTTTACCTATAAAATACCTGCAAGGGGAGACATAGGAAAAATAGAGGTAAGATTTGCGAAAAGTTACGAGCCTACAGGACCTTTCGGTGCAAAAAGCGTTTCCGAAATAGGCCTTGATACACCAGGTCCCGCGATAGCAAACGCGATTTATGACGCTCTCGGAATTAGAATGAGAAGATTACCGATAAGATCGGAAGAACTTTTCTTCGAGATAAGAAAAAAATATGGATGAGTCGATATTTCTCTACATTATCATAGCGATTTTGGTAATTGTTTCGATCTTGTACTTTAGAAGCACAAGAAGATCTCTCAAAAAAATCTTGAAATTGCAGGATGAGAAAGAAAGACTTGCAAAAGAAAATTCGGATCTCAAAGGGCAGTTATCAGAGATTTTGTCCATCTCGCAAAATTACGAAAATTCGATCGAGAACCTCAAAAACATCGTATCGAATCTTGAAATCGTATCGCAAAAGAATCATGCCGAGTTCTTTGAAGGTATTCTCGATATTGCCATTTCATGCATTCCTGAGGTTAAGGCCGGAAGTATATCTATAGTAGATGGCAGAAGATGGAAATACATGGCGATACGCGGGAGTGGCAAGAACATAGAAAAGTTGAAATCTCTCAATTTAAAAAGTGAATGGATGATCCTGACTCCCAAAGTTTCGGTCATAGAGACCATCGTAAAGGCGAATGAAAAAAATGTTCCACGAGAATATTCAAAAATAATAGAAGAGGTTGTTGGCGGTCATATATACAGATCACTGGTTTTGCCTTTGAAGAATGGAGAGGATCTTGTTGGGAATTGCTTTTTGGATGCCCTTGAAGACATCAAGTTCTCAAAACATTCTCTTTCTATGGCCGAAATCCTTTCAAATCTCTTTTCAACGCTGATAACTTTGAAGTCTCTCTACATTATTCCAGAAGTAAAGATCAACAATGCTTTGAGAACCATCGTTAACTTTTACGAGATGAAAAATCCCGGAACAAGGGGCCATTCAGAGAACGTGGCACACCTTGCGGTAAGAATAGGAGAGAAGATGAACCTTTCTCCGCAGCAAATAGGAGACCTTTACTGGGCCGGAATCTTTCACGATATCGGGCTGATCGCAATACCAGACGATATTTTGAAAAAACCCGGAAAATTGACAGATCAAGAATTTGAGGTTATGAAGTCTCATACACTTATAGGAGAAAAAATGTTACAAATCTACGAGCATCTCAGAGAAATAGGAATCGTCGCAAGGACACATCATGAAAATTTCGATGGTTCGGGGTACCCTGAAAATTTAAAAGGTGGAAGTATTCCCCTGCTTTCAAGGATCATCTCGGTGGCAGACGCCTTTGATGCTATGAGAAGGCCAAAAAATTACGTTGAAGGGATGTCAGTAGAAGAGGCCATAAGGCAGATCGAAAAAGATACTTCATCGAAATACGATCCGGAAATTTCACGAGTAGCGGTTGAAGTCTTTAAAAGTTTATCGACAGGTAGCAGATGAGATCGCCATTTTTCATATTCTTCGTCTTTGCAGTATTCGGCGCTTTGCTCTCCGCATTTACCACATGGAAAATAGGGATGGCCATTTTGATTTTGGCCATCTTTTTTGTCGTTGTCAAAAGAAATCTCATAATCGCATTTTCGCTATTTTTTATGGGACTTGCAGCCATACTTTTTCCGCCTTTTATACCGGATGGAACCTTTTTTGTAACCGGAAGAATAAATCAGGTAAGCGGAAATGCCGTAAGTATTGGAAATGTCAGATTGCATACTCATAAAGGATGGGAAAGGGCATCTTCAACTTATGTTTTTGTTAAGTCCGATTCTTATCCGGATCCTAAAATTTCCGATCTTTTTATGGCAAGAATTCAAAAATCGGATGGGAAAATAGTCGCACTGGAGGCTTTCTGGACGTATCTTCCAGAGTCATTTGTCGATGATGTAATGAGATGGGGCGCAAATATATCCGATTTTATTTACATGCATTTTAAAGAATACGTAATTGCGGGATCTGACACCCTTGCTTCAGTTTTTCTCGGAAGAAGGGATGTCCCATATCAGTTAAAACAAATGTACAACGAAAGTGGATATGCGCAGATTTTCGCGGTTTCAGGATCAAATGTGTGGATAATAGCAGCATTATCTTTGATCTTCCTTTCCGAACTTGTGCCAATGAATTATGTGAAATATCCCGTGGTGATAATGATAATAATCTTCTATGGAATTATAACGGGTCTTTCCATACCAACTTTTCGCGCCATTTTGACCTTTGGAATCTACACGATCTTCAAGATCACCGGAAGAAATCAAAGCATGATGAATATTCTTGGCCTCGTAGGCCTTACAGAAGTCTTGATTGACGGATCCGTGATCTTCGATCCATCCTTTCAACTTTCTTACTCGGCAGTCATAGGGATGATAACTATCATGCCAATATTGCCACGTTATAAACCGTACTACATTTCAGACGCATTCAACGCGGCAATAGGTGCAAATATTGGCTTTACTCCATTTTTAATATTGAATTTTGGAAAAATTTATCTCGCTTCTTTCCCGTTCAACGCGCTTGTGATTCCCATACTGATGATGATCGTAATGGAAGGGGCGGTATTTTTCAGTTTTTTTGCCATATTAGGCATAAAAATCGGAGAGATAATATTAGGATCGGGTATCTCTCCGTTTGTGAAAATGTTAGATATTCTCGCTTATCTCACAACAAAAATGCCACTTTCAACGGTAAGCGTGCCATCAAAGATGATTTTCTTCGTCATCACTTTTTTGATACTTTCAATTTTGGTTTTAATTCATTTTCTTCGTTCGCAAGGCATTCAGGGCAAATCCCGTAAATTTTCAATTGATGATCTTTAACTTTAAAACCAGTTCTCTCTTCTATTATCTTTTCAAGATCGTCGAGGAGATCATCATCTAACTGATAAACCTTCCCACAGACGGTACATATAAGATGGTGATGCTGGTGACCGGATTCCTCTTTTAATTCGTACCTTTCAAAACCATCATCGAGATCTATCTTTGAAATAAGCCCCATTTTAACAAGCATCTCCAAAGTCCTGTAAATTGTCGCTTTACTTATATGAGTGCGGGAATTCTTTCTCGAAATGGCCTTGTACAGTTCATCCGGTGTAAAATGTTCTCCCTTATGCTCGACCAAAAATGAAAAGATATTTTCTCTTTGAGAGGTTATTCTCAGATTTTGCTTTTTCAATTCCCCTCTCAATCTTTCGTTGGACAATCCATCTCACCTCTTGGAAAAGATTTTTTCTTTGGAATATTCTTCAATTCCCTTTGCAAGTATTCTACAGGCATCTTTAAGATCTTCCGAATTCAGAACATATGCAATTCTTATTTCATTTTTGCCCATATTCGGCGTCACGTAAAATCCACCCAGCGGTGCAACCATAGTTGTCTTCCCGTCGTAAGAAAAATTCTGGAGCATCCATTTGACGAACTCTTCCGAATCGTCTACCGGCAACTTGGCCGCAAGATAAAAGGCTCCCTCTGGTTTATTCATGATTATTCCGGGAATATTTTTCAATTCGTTGTAGACCACGTCTCTTCTTTTTTGATACTCGGAGACCATTTCTTTGAAATAATCCTCTCCAAGATCGAACAATCCTATGGCACCGTACTGCGAAATATGATTTGCCGCGAGACGGGCCATGGCCATTTTCATAACGCTGTCCATGATCCTTTTGTTCTTTGAAGCGATTGCCCCGATGCGTGCTCCGCAAATGTTAAATCTCTTCGACAAACTGTCGGCAATTATAACTCTTTCGTGATTTCCGAAGTCCATCATTGAATATGCCTTAAGGCCATCGAATGTTATCTCTCTGTATACCTCATCCGAGATGATGTACAGATCATTTCTGACGGCAAAATCCATAATCATTCCAAGTTCATCTTTTGTGTACACAACGCCATTTGGATTTCCCGGATTCGGAAAGAGAATCGCACGCGTTCTGGATGTTAGAGATCTTTCAAATTCTTCTACAGGTGGCATTCTGTATCCATCTTCGGCCTTAGACGTTACCGGAACAACGTTAACGCCCAAAAACTTCGCAAATGCCGAATAGTTGGCGTAAAATGGTTCAATCACCATTATATCGTCCCCGGGATCGGCAACAGCGGCTATTGCGAAACTCACGGCCTCGCTTCCACCCTCTGTTATTATTATTTCACTCGCTTCAAATGGAATGGACCATTTTTTGTAATATTCAGAGAACTTTTCTCTTAATTCCATCAACCCTGCAGAATTCGTGTAATCGTCAATGCCGGAAAACTTTCTTATCCTTTCGAAATATATCTGTGGCGTCTTGAGATCTGGCTGACCTATGTTGAGATGATAAACCTTTATACCCCTTTTCTTTGCCTCATCGGCGTATGGAACGAGTTTTCTTATTGGAGAGGCTGGTAAATCTTTTGCTCTCTTTGAGAGACCGTCATACCTTTCCATCTGAGTGTCACCTCCAAAATTATTTGCCTGAAATCGTTATTTCCATTGTAACTTTTTTCAGCACTATTTTATTTGTAAATGTATCCATGATAAGTTCGTCTGCGTAGGCCTTTTCCTTTGTTGAAGAGTTGTAAAGATAGACATTTCCGGTTATATCAAGATAATTCTTCGATGCATCGTAAGAAAAGTTCTTTCCCTCGATGTAAATATCCTTCTTCGTTATAACGGCAGGACTTCCTTGGCCCGTATAAAAATTCGTCTTCGTGTTGAACTGAAGAGTTGAAGATCGAATGAATATCTGACCTCCGCTTGCATTTATAGTCATTGAGGCCATACCTGAGAGAGTACCAATATTTGTATTCAAGTTGTATACCATCGAATTTGCCGTGGCAGTGGCATCGGATGTGTAAATAAATACATGACCTGTTGCCTGAGCGGTTGTCCAGTTAACATTGCCAATCGCGTCTTTTTGACCGATTATGATTATCGAAGTGGCCACTATCGTGGTGTTCCCTATCATTATCTTGCCATTCGTTATTGTGGTCCTTGTACTGCCTATCCCGTAATTTACCTCACCTGCTATAACGTGAAGCGTATCAGATAAAGATACAACCGAGAAAATAACAATCAAAAACAGAAAAGGTAGAAATTTTTTCATCTTGGCCTCCTCAGCAATATTTTACCATACAAAGATTACACAAGTACCTGATTGGAAAGTAAAAAACAAAAGTGAGCCTTTCGCTCACTCTGGAGCGGGCAACGGGACTTGAACCCGCGACACTCGGCTTGGAAGGCCGATGCTCTACCAACTGAGCTATGCCCGCACGCAAATAATTTTACCATAAAGGAATCTCAAGATCAAGCCCGATAGACTTGATAGAAAACATCGGGACCGTATATTAGAAATTCTTTCCCGCCGTCCTATTCCTTCGCAAGTTTAACGGCCGTTCCGTACGCGAGAATTTCGGCCGTTCCTTTCATGATCTCGCTTGTCGTAAGCCTTACCATTATAACCGCATCGGCGCCGAGTTTTTCGGCCTCGGAGACCATTCTTTCGATGGCCATTTCTCTCGATTTTATAAGAAGTTCCTGATACCCTTTTATTTCGCCGCCGACGAGCGTTTTTAAAGATGCGGCTATGTCTACCCCTAAGTTTCTCGACATTACCGTATTGCCCCTGACGAGGCCTAAAATACTTTCTACCTTCCTGTTCGGAATATTTTCTGTGGTCGTAAGAATCATCTTACCATCCTCCTATATATCCATATTTTTGAATTTAAAATACGTAAATCCCAACAACAAAAAACTCAAAAGCGATAAGATCACGATTTGAATTACACCAACTCCCGATCCTCTCAGCACATCTATCGAGCCCATGTAATCGAAAAGGCCGAGAAAGCGCGTTTGTGCAAATATGCCAAGGACATAAATTCCCACAAATACGGCCAAATCTGCCAGAATGGCCCTTACCTGATCTTTCAAAATTAAAGAGAAAAAGACGCCAATCGAGTATAAAAATATCGTGCCAAAAACAGTTCTAACAGTCCATATCATGGTCTGCGAAACCGGCAGGCTGTATTTCAACATGTCTGCAACTGCCAAATAAACAAGACCGCCGGCAAGAACGGATATTACACAGGCAATAATTCCCCAAAAGATCTTGGCAGAAAATATTTCAAGCCGTGTAGATCTTCCATGAAGAATATAGATGGTTCGATCCTCTATCTCTTTTGAAAATGCAGAAAATGAAAAGATTATAGCCAAAACGGCGGCAATTTCTATAAACGTTTTGTCAAACCATTGAGAATAAGAATAATAAGAAAAATTAGAAATCTTTTGTATCTGGGACTGAAGACCTTTTGGTATATTTTTGAGTTGCTCCTGAACTGCTGGCATATTGATGAGATTTACAAGGGTATCTTTAATAGAAACAGTCAAAATTGCAAGTCCTATCATTATAATTAGCATGACGATCCAGCGTGTCTTTATAAATATCAATTCTTTTTTGTAAAGGCTCATTTTTTCTCACCATCTTTCGTCAAATTTATAAATGCATCCGAGAGATCGTTTCCCGTTTTGTCCTTGAGATCATCAACCGTCCCGGTGTAGACGATTTTTCCGGATTTAAGAATTACCATTCCATCGCAAACCTCTTCCACCTCCGAAAGGATGTGAGAAGAGTATATGACAGTTTTTCCGTCTATCGCCATCTCTCTTATCGTATCCAAAACATGCTTTCTCATAACCGGATCAAGACCCCACGTCGGCTCATCAAGGACATAAAGAGAAACATTCTGAGAAAATGCCAAAGACATGTAAAGTTTCGTTCTGTTGCCTTGGGACAATTCTCCGATCTTTCTGTCCATCGTAAGTTCAAATTTATCGGCAAATTTTTTGAATTTGTCAATCGAAAAATTAGGCGCGAAAGATGAAAAAATATCGACCATTTTCGAAACAGTTATCCATTGATACATTTCCTTTTCTTCCGGCACAAAAGAGGCGCCTTTAACGCCATCAGGAAAGGGTTCAATACCGAGCGTCGTAACCTTTCCAGATGTAGGCTTTATAAGGCCAAGGATTGATTTAAGAGTAGTGGTCTTTCCGGCTCCGTTCGGACCAAGAATTGCGAATATACTCCCGAAAGGGATTACAAATGAAATTTCATCAAGCGCTTTGACTTTGTTATCATATACTTTTGTAAGTTTATAAATCTCAACTGCTTTCTCCATCGTACGCCTCCTTGATGATGTCATTTATCTTTTTTATGACCTCTTCCTTCGACAGGTTAAAACTCTTCATCTTCAAAACAAGTGATCTCATCTCATCCATCAACTCATTCAACCTCTTCTCAACAGATGATGGCGGTGGCTTTATTACATAATTTCCAACTCCCGCTTTCGAGTCTATGAATCCATTTGACTGTAAAACGAAAAAGGCTTTGGCAACCGTGTTGGGATTGACATTCAACTCCAGCGCTAATGTTCTTACAGAGGGCAAGAAATCACCGGGCTTGAGAGCGCCGGAGATTATCATGTCTTCAAACTCATGAACAATCTGCTTGTAAACCGGAACATTTGAATGAAAATCTATCTTTATATTTTCACCTCCATACTGTATTAGTATTATAGTACAGTGAATTTGAAATGTCAACCGCTAAGAAATTTGGCAATCAATTCGAAAATTAAGCGTTAAACAGTGATATAATTTATTTAAGAATTACATAACAAATAAGATTTTCAAATATGAGGAGGTTATTATTTGTGAACGGCGATAAAATAAGTTTAAGACAGCTTGAAACGCATTTATTTAAGGCGGCAGATATTTTAAGGGGTAAAATGGATGCCTCCGAATATAAAGAATATATATTTGGCATGCTTTTTTTAAAGTATACTTCAGA
>ERZ1669250.135-NODE-135-length-38696-cov-4.583189_pt1 | contig 38696 bp, 49 predicted proteins | sample MGYA00579295_ERZ1669250 | MGnify/ENA primary metagenome ERZ1669250 (study PRJEB41166, sample SAMN08046056) | hot springs metagenome | biome: hot spring; feature: acid hot spring; material: thermophilic sediment; isolation source: thermophilic sediment from acid...
GTTTATTGAACTTGAGAATAAACGTTGGGAAGAGAATAACAAGAAGTGGGAAGAAGCTAATAAGAGGTTTGAGGCTATAGAGAATGAGTTAAAACAACTAAGGATTGATTTTAATAACACGTTTGCATCTTTTAATAGACGTTTAGATGCTTTAGGCGCTAGATGGGGAATAGTTTCTGAGCAAGCATTTAGAAACGGTATGAAAGGGGTAGTTGAAAAACTATTAGGTGTTGGAAAGGTTGAAAGGTGGATATTTAGAGATGATTCAGGAGAAGTTTATGGATATCCAAGCGAAATAGAAATTGATATATTAATAAAAGATAATGAACACATACTGATAGAGATTAAATCAAGCATATCAAGAGGAGATGTAATAGAATTTTGGAGAAAAGGTAAGCTTTATGAAAAGGTAACTGGTTTTAAACCTAAGCTTGTTATAATATCACCATATGTTGATGATAGGGCATTAGAAGATATAAACAGGTTTGGAATTATATTATATAAAGAAACGTAATAAAATCATTAGGCAGAATATACATGGAGTTAACGAAGATGGTTATAGGTTCATTTACAAGGATTTCAATATAAAATACCTTCTAATAGGCTATTATGACTTTATTTCTTGGTCATAAAATATTAGGTCAAAAATTTATTAAGTTAAATGGTAATAATAGCGAGTATTATAACATAATTTAACATTGCAAATATTCGGATACCATCTTTTTCGATAACCCAATTTTTATTAAATTTAAAAGTAAAAGAACTATATAGGTAAAAATTTTATTCCATCTTAACTGATAATATTCCTTTACAAAAATATCAATAAACAAAATAATTTTTAAGAACATTTAAATAAAATACTATGAATCTACTACTTCCTTAACTGCTCTATAAACCATATCTGTATTCCAATAGTGCCATGATCCCCACCTTCCAACAGATTTAATCCCATAATTGTTCAATATTTCCATTGCTTTTCTTCTTATTTCATTGTGATTCAAAGTATAAATTGGATAGCCATATTTGTTAAACCATGCTTTTGAAAAAAGCACATCTTTTTCATCTTTTATAGCTCCTATATCTGCTAGATTTTTTATAACCTGATTAGTTATTTTGTTTAAATCAACATCTTCCCCTTTTGGAACAGTTATTTCAGCTATAAGATTACTTTTTTCTTTAATTGGAATTAATGAACTCATCCATGTATATCTATGAAAAATGATTTTTGGATCTGGTACATAAACGGTTGTTTGATTTGGTGTATTTGAAGAGATAGCAATACCAACTACAACAACACTGTTATAATCAAATTCATTTGCTAATCTCCTATTTTCTTCAGAATCTAAACTAATTAACAATTCTGGTAAAGGTATTGTACTAACTATCCTTTTAGCATTAATTTTATCATTAATCTTGTAATTATCCTTATTATTTTTTATTATTTTATCTACTTTCTTACCGAATAAAAAATTAACACCTCTTTTTGCAACTTTATTAAATAAAGAATTATATAAGGATTGTATTCCACCGATTTTTGGATAATAAAAATATGATTGTTCTTTATATCCTACATTAGGTATGCCAGCTGCTGCCTTTAACATGTCTTCTAGATTAGGAAAAGGTAATCTTCCTGGTATAAAAACCCAATCAGCCGCCATATTTTCTAAAGATCTCTTCCAAATTTTTTTATTATATGGTATCAAATACTCGTTAGCCATATAATCTCCAAAGAAACCTTTAATCCATTCTAGAAAATTTTTTGGCATCCATTCCTTATTTTCTGAAATAAAAATCATGCGTTCTATAATACCTTTTATAAAATTAACACGTGCTTCTGGGTCCAGTACATATATACCATTTTCAAAAGGATATGGAACTAGTTTATTATTATATAATATGTAATTGTTTCTTTCTCTTTTTGTTACATTATCGCCTAATAATTTAACAATGTTTGTAAGTATATTTGTATCTTTACTAAACAATAAATGAGGTCCTCCTATATCGAAAGTAAACCCGTTTATTGTTTCGCTTCTTAATAGTCCTCCCTTTTCGTCTTCGGTTTCTTTTTCTATAATGGCTATTTTATAATTATAATTTGTTAATTTCATATCAGCATAAAGTAGTCCTGCCCATCCAGCACCTAATATTACTTCATCATAGTTATTCAATCTCATGCCACCGCTATTTTTCTCTTTATCTTATTTAAATTTTTATATTTATAAGTAAATTATGTTTCCAATTTCATAAGAAGATCATGGTATTTAATATGGGCCCGCGGGGATTCGAACCCCGGACCGCCCGGTTATGAGCCGGGCGCTCTACCTAGCTGAGCTACGGGCCCTCAATATTTTCTATATTTTGTTGGTTTATTAATTCTTTTGCGGGTTTTTATCTATTAACACAATAAAACACGGCATAAAGATTAAAATATATCAACCTGCCTAATATAATATTGAGTTGGTGGTGGGGAAGTGTCAGAAGCTATTGTTATGATAAATACTGATGTAGGTAAAGAAAATGATATATTTAACAAGCTAAACGAAATGCAAGAAGTTAAAAAAGTCTATATGGTATATGGAATACATGATATAATAGCTTTTGTTGAAGCAGAAAGTATGGACAAACTAAGAGGACTAATAACTGATAAAATAAGGAGGCTTGATGGTGTAAAAAGCACCTTGACAAGTATAGTTGTTATAAGCAAAGAAAAAAGATAGTTTAGATGAAAAAGTAATGGAGAATATAATAACAATTTCTTTTGATGATATAGATAGCCAGTATGGTGGGTGTACAACCCACTTTACTGGAATTTTTCTTCATGAAATCAAAGATAAAATAAAATTAATAGATTATCCATTATTAGTGAGGTTAAATCCTGGAATACCTTGGAAAACTAGGGGCAATGCTTCAACAGCTTTAAGATTTATCTATGATGACCCAAAGGAAATCTTTGAAATTGCTAAAAATTTAGTTGACGAGTATACAAATCCTAGGCCTCCATCACCCAATAAAAAACCTGGTATTGTAATAACACAAGGTAATGTATGGGAAGATGAGAACTTTAAAAATTTTTATAAAAAAGCTCTGTCTGATGTTGTTTTATTAGATGAGGCTATAAATATCTTAGAAAAGAACAAAGTGTTATATTATGGAGGGAAAGGATTAATTGGTGCAACTGCTGCTCAAGGATCTTTAGGATTATATGAACCTTATACATTTGAGCTTATTTTCTATAGACTTCCAGATAATTGGAATAAAGATAGATGTGTTAGAGATGATTTGGTTTTAAAAATCGAAAAAAGTTTGCCAGCATGTAGTATAAATAATTATGATTATATTAAAGAAAAAACTTCTGTAAAACCTAATGGTCCTGATCCCATACTTTCCGGATTTAGGGGAAGTTGTGAAGGACTTCTTTGGAAGTACGAATCTTCATTGTGTGAAACTCCTCATTTCGCTTTATTGTTTAGGAGTAATCAACACACTAGCTATGGATTGTTTAACGATGCGCATCCATATCCATATAGAAACGTTGAAATTGAAGGATATGTTTCTAATATAAAGATTTTACCAAAGGGACATGTTATTGTTTCGTTAAATACAAAATATGGAATGTTTGATATTTCATTCTATAAAGATACAGGGCCTTTAAATGAAGCAGCTAAATTACTTGTTAATGGCGATTATATTAAAGTTCAAGGATCTGTTAGGCCATATTTCTACAATTCTAATCCTACAATTTCAGCTTATTCTATGGAAGTAATTTATGTAAATCAATATGAAAAAGAATTCTCTCCAAGATGCCCAATTTGTGGAAGTAGAATGAAAAGTTTAGGCCATAATAAAGGTTATAGATGTGAAAAATGTGGCTTTGAATCCAAATATATTAATAAACTTAAAATTAAAATAGATAGGAAACTTTTGCCTGGTATTTATATGCCTGAAACAGGAGAATTAATGCATTTACAAAAAGAAAAATACATTCAACTACCAATACTAACAAGCTTAAATTATGTAAATATTAATCAAATATTTAAAGTATATGCAAATCCATAATAATTTCAAACAACAAACTTTTTTATCTAACTATATTGGATTCAAGAACAAACTAGTTTTTTATATGGAAATCTATCTGTTTGTTAACCGGGGAGTTAACAACCCCTCCGTTTCTTATGGAGAAATCTAGTAAAAATCCCCATTCCCCTCCGTTTCTTATGGAGAAATCTTTTAGTTTAACTCAGATTTTTAGTTATGGTTTGTATAATGATTGATCTTTTTAATTTTATATATCAAAAAACTTTCTATTTGAAATAGAGGGGTCCAGGATATATAAGAGGCCAAATAGAAATAACAAAACATAACTATATATGTGTCGAAACTATTTACTAAAAACTATTTGTTAGAAAATAAATTATAAGGCACAGAAAAGTTGATATTTTGAGTTATTAGTTAGGTATAATACTTAGAAATATTAGACCCCTCTGTTTCCTCTGCATCCCACTTCTTAACTCTAAAATATAAACCTCCCTGGCAAATTTAGATATTGGAATGCAAGGGTGTTTGTATGTATCTAGAGCTCAGGTTTCATGGAAGAGGTGGAGAAGGGGCCGTTACTGCAGCAACAATATTAGCCAGAGCAGCAGTTTTAGAAGGTAAATATGCTCAAGCAATTCCAAATTTTAGCGCAGAAAGAAGAGGAGCCCCAGTAGAAGTTTATTCAAGAATTTCAGATAAACCTATAGAGAAGCACAGCCAAGTAAGAAATCCAGATGCAATAGTTGTTTTGGATTATGAGCTTATTAAGATGGTAAACGTTTTGAGTGGGTTAAAACCTAACGGTATTGCGATTGTTAACTCCCCGGTTAACGAACCTTTAGATAATGTAAAGACTTATTGTGTAGATGCAACAAAGATAGCCAAAAGCCATAACTTAGTTATAAGTGGATGGCCTACTGTAAATACTGCGATATTAGGAGCAGTTTCAAAAGCATTAGGTATAGTCTCTATAGATTCAATTAGTAACGCTATTGCTGAACAGTTTTCATCACCAAATATAGCTAAAGCAAACGCAGCAGCAGCACTAGATGCATACAAAATGACCTCATTATGTGGTGATTCGTATTGAAATTTTGTTTTTATATATTCAGCTTATTTAAGCCTAATTTGGTATACATAAAGGGGTGTAGGATATGACACAAGAGAACTCTACGTTAATAATAAAAGATGCAGAAACATATTTTGTTGTGCCTATATCAAGGCCAGATTTTGGATCTTCAGGAAAAACAGGTTCATGGAGAACTGAAAGGCCTGTTGTAAATGAAGAGAAATGTACAAAATGTTTATATTGTTGGTTATATTGCCCTGAAGACACAATTTTAAGGAGAGAAGATGACATGGTTTACGTTGATTATGATTATTGTAAGGGATGTGGTATTTGTGCTGCTGTCTGTCCAGTTAATGCAATAGAGATGGTTCCCGAAGTAAAAAGGGGTGAGAATTGATGATTAAAACCTTAACAGGAAACTATGCTGTAGCAGAAGCAGCTAAACTTGCCAGAATTAAAGTAACGTCAGCTTATCCTATAACACCTCAAACAACTATAGTAGAAAAATTATCAGAAATGATAGAAAAAGGAGAACTTGAAGCAAAAATGATAAGAGTTGAAAGCGAGCACAGCGCATTGGCAGCAACTTTAGGAGCAGCGGCTGCAGGTTCTAGGGCTTTTACAGCAACAGCAAGTCATGGATTATTATATATGCATGAGGTATTATGGTGGACAGCTTCAGCCAGAATACCAGTGGTTATGGCAGTTGCAGCAAGAGCTATTGGCGCTCCTTGGAATATACATGTAGAGCATAGCGATGTTGTAGATCAAAGAGATACCGGTTGGATAATTGGGATTGCACAAGAAAACCAAGAAGTTTTAGATATGACAATACAGGCATTTAGAATTAGTGAAGATCCAAGAGTTTATTTACCAGTTATTGTTGGTTTAGATGGATTTATTTTAACTCATACAGTTGCTCCCGTGAATGTTCCTGATCAAAAAGATGTAGATAATTGGTTACCTCCAAGAAGGCAACCTTACGTTATTACGCCAGAATCAAAAATAGCTATGGGTAATATGACAAGCGATGACGATTATTATATGATGAGATACTCTATTCAAGTTGGCCAAGAGGCTGCTAAGAAAGTAATAGAGGAAGTCGATCAAAGTTATGGTAAAGCTTTTGGTAGGTATTATGGAGGACTTGTTGAGTGTTATAGATGCGATGACGCAGACTACGTAATGGTATTAATGGGAAGCTGGGCAGGAGATGCAAAAGAGGCCGTAAAGATTTTAAGAGAAAAAGGTATTAATGCTGGAATAGCAAGGATTAGATTTATAAGGCCATGGCCTGCTGAAATATTAAGAGAAAAATTATATAATAAGAAAGGCGTGCTGGTTTTTGATAGAAGCATATCTTTTGGTAATGCAGGCCAATTATTTACAGAACTTTCTTCAACACTATATGGTATGACTAATATAAGAGGTGTGATAGCTGGTCTTGGAGGAGTAGATGTATTGCCAGAAGACTTTGCAAACGAAATGATAGATTTTGTTAATAAAGTTGAAGAGAATGGGAAGGTTTATGATCCAATTAAGTGGTTATTCCCTGCAAAATATAGGAATGTTAAAATAGAGGAGGTGGTATCATAATGCCAGTGAGGTTAGCCGATTTCCCTAGAGTAAGGTACGGCATGCCTGGCAATGCTGCTTGTCCAGGATGCCCCGAAACAATGGGGTTAAGATATGTTAAAATGGCTTTAGGAGACGATGTTGTATTAGTAATTCCAGCTGGTTGTAGTAGCGTAATTCAAGGATATACACCAAAGAGCGGTATTAATTTCCCAATATTAAACATAGTATTTGCAAGTGCAGCAAGTGCAGCATCTGGAATGCAAGCTGCTTTTGAATCCCAAGGCAAAGATACTACAGTAATTGTATGGGCAGGAGACGGTGGTACAGGAGATATAGGATTTCAAGCTATGAGTGGTGCAGCTGAAAGGAATGATAATATAATGTATATATGTGCTGATAACGAGGCTTATATGAATACAGGGATTCAGAGGAGTAGTTTAACTCCTTATGGTGCTTGGACAACAACTACTTGGACCGGAAAAAAAGAGCATAAGAAAAACATACCTATGATAATGATAGCGCATGAAGTACCTTATGTTGCGACAGCAACAGTTGGTTATCCACAAGATTTTATTGATAAACTTAGGAAGGCAGCAAAAATTAAGGGATTCAAATACATACATCTTTTAGCTCCTGATCCTGTTGGATGGAAATTTGATCCAAGTCTTACTGCAAAACTAGGCCAATTAGCTGTTCAAACAGGTCTATTTCCACTCTATGAGTATGAAAATGGGAAGCTAACAGTTAGCGTATTTAGCAGGCTATATAGGAAGCCAGAAAAAAGAGTTCCAATAATAGAATATATTAAAGTTCAGGGAAGATATGCACAATTAATGAAAGATCCTGAAAAAATTAAAGGATTAGAAGAAGAGATAGAGAGGCAGTGGAAATGGATAGATATTTTGGAGAAATCATCTAACCCAAGTAGCGTAGCTCAACAAATAATAAAAGAAAATAAATAATTTTAACTACTTGCATTGCTTTTATCTTGTATTAATGCTTCATTTCTTATTTTTCTTATTTCTTTGATCTCTTCTGAATTCTCAACGAGGGTTGGAATGAAATTAGTTAGATCTAAAATTTCTTCTCTAGGCTTTTCGATTTCAAACTTAGCAATAACATTTTTTGTTGTAGGATCTAAAATCTTTAAATAATCATACAAGGGATCATTATATAAAATTGCTATTACTTCTTTTGAATGATAGTTAGTAAATTTTTCATAAACATTATATACCATAATCCCACCATTAATATTTATTGTTTACTGGGATTTATAAGGGAAACTACTCTTATTTAAAAAATAATCCTATTATTATGAAAAACATAAAAAGCATATTTTTAATAAAAATTTTTAATAAAAATTAAAATACCTTTAAATAGCTTTGCATTAATCTTATATAACTATACCTTTATTCCCTCTGCAGTTCTAAATAGATATGAGGCTAGGTGTGTAATTTGAGCGACGATTCATCAAATCTATTAGATATGGCAAACAAGTTTTTGGCATCATTAGAAGAACCTTTTGTGGGAAGACATGAAGAAGCATTAGTCCTAACATTATCCCTTATTACAGGAGAGCATGTAGTATTAATAGGAGAGCCTGGGACTGCTAAAAGCGCTATGGCAAGAAGATCAGCTGATTTATTGGAGGCAAAATATTTTAAATATCTTTTAACAAAGTTTACAGAACCAAGCGAGCTTTTTGGGCCTCTTGATATAGCAGGCTTAAGAAGAGGGATTTATAAGAGGATAACTAAAAATAAATTGCCTGAAGCAGAAATTGCTTTTCTAGATGAGATATTTAATGCTAATAGTGCAGTTTTGAACAGTATTTTGAGCATAATGCAAGAAAGGATATTATATGATGGGTACAATGAAATAAAGGTACCATTATGGACTTTGATGGGAGCAAGTAATAGAATACCAGAAGAGCCCGAACTTGAGGCGCTTTATGATAGGTTTTTGTTTAGACATAATGTTAAGCCTGTTGATGAAGAGCATTGGGAAGGATTACTTGATGCTTCTTGGGATATAGAGAAAGGGATTTATATACAAACTAGTAAAATAATGGACATAAGCAATGTAAAGGCATTAAATTCGTTGTTGTTTAAAGTAGACATAAACAACATTAAAAGCAAGCTATTAAGGATGTTTATGATATTAAATGAGAAGGGATTACAACTTAGCGATAGAAGAAAGGGAAAGATATTAAAAGCAATAGCTGCCCATGCATTGCTTGAAAAAAGATATCAAGCTACGGAATCAGATTTGATAGTGTTAAAATATACTGTTCCTAAAAGCATAGAGGATTTCGAAAAAATAGGGACTATATTGATGGAAGAACTGAAAACAAAGGATAGAGTTATGAGAGAATTAGAAGAAATAACTAGCAATATAAAGAACTCTAGGAGAAGTATACAACAGATGCAATCTTTTGACCCAAGGCTTCTGGAAATATATAAAAACCTGAAAGCTGCAAAGTCAAAAGTACAAAACCTGGTTCAAGATGTTGAAGATGAAGAAATAAGGAAAAAGGCAGAAGAATTAAATGATATGATAGAATCTCTATCTCAAGAAATAATGATAAAGTTAAATATGTGAGGAATCTAATATGGAGAAGCAAAATAAAAGAAAAGAAAGCGTTTATAGAGAAATAGGCAACATAGATGAGCTAAGACTTTATAGAGGAGAGAAAATATTAGCAACAGCAAAGGACTTATCAGGAAAAAACTTGGATCCAAGAATTTCCCCCTATTTAGGTATAGACTTGTTTTATACATATTATTTCCCAATACCATCAACAGATGAAACATCTCCTGAAGATGATGAAGAAGAGGCATTTAGAAGAACAGTAATATCTACATTGTTAAAAACAGAATCGGCTTGGAAAACTAAAATATATACGTCAGCAGATAGCGTTACAAGTATAGTTGCAGCAGCTTCATTTATAGAAAAACTTAACAAGTTATTACCGCCAAATCAAGGAGGCGATAAAGGAAAAGAAGGAAATAGCCAAAACGAGTCTGATAATGAAGGAAATAATTCTCAAGAATTACAAAATGCTATACAAAAAGCCTCTGAATCAGCTATGAAAGACGCGGAGATGGCAAAAGAAGTTAAGATGCTAGCTGAAAAAATGGGCGCAGGAAAAGGAAGCATTTTTTCTTTAGAAGGCTCTGCAGAGGAAATATTAAAGTTAGCAAGAGAAACTGATGTAGCGAGAATTTTAGAGAAAATAGAAGGCCTAAAGATGATAACCAATGCAAAAACAAAAAACACTATAAATTATTCTAAAGGTTGGATCTCAGGAATCGAAATTGGGGGAGATATAGAAAGAGTACATTATAGCCAGCTCGCATTTCCAAGTTTATTGTTTTATGCAGAATTTGCTAATGATAGGTTATTACTCTATGAAAAGAACTTACCTTCAAACAAAGGGCCTATTTATGTTTTATTAGATAAAAGCGGTAGTATGGTAGGTTCAAAAATAGATTGGGCTAGAGCTGTTGCAGTTGCGTTATTTAAAAAAGCTATGGATGAAGGAAGAAACTTTTTTGTTAGATTTTTCGATTCGGTTCCTTATCAACCTATGAACGTTAAAAGTAATGCAAAGGCATCAGATATTTTAAACGTTTTATCATATTTAGCAAGAATAAAAGCAGGGGGAGGAACTGATATAACGAGGGCTATATCATCTGCAGTCGATGATATGGATAAAACAAAGACGAGCAGTAAAGATAAACCAAGCGATATTGTTTTGATAACTGATGGAGAGGATAGGCTCAGCCCTGAAATAATAAATAAGCTCTTAAAGAAATCAAACTCTAGGTTGCATTCAGTAATGATACAAGGACATAATGCATTTTTACAGCAAATATCTTATAGGTATTTATCAGTTAAGAAACTAGAGCAAAAAGAAGCTCTAGAAGTAGCTGATTTTTCTTAAGGTTCTATACCATATGATTGTTTAATGTTATCAATATTAACTTTATATAGATATTCTTCACTTAGATTAAATTTTTTAGAAATCTCAACTATTTTTGTTGGAAGTTCCCATGGATATACAACTTTCTTGTACGCAGGATTATCAGGAAAGTCGCTTTCTATCATAAAAATTGGAGGTAAACTATATAGAACAAAATTTAAGACTTCATCTATGCCATATACTGTAGAAGAATATCCAAGGTTATTGATTTCAATTAACATTGATGGTTTTGCATGATGGAATACTATTTTTCTTTTATTGTTTATATTAGCCTTATTAACATTATAATCTATTATTTTCACCGTATCTATATCAGCATTTTCTAAATGCATGTGTATCATACAATCATAATCTTTAGCGTATTCAAAGGCTTTTTCCAAAATAATTTGAGAAATAGCTACTCTCTCAGGCATGGTTTTATAGTGTTGTCTTCCAACTTCACCAATACCATAGAGAATACCATCTTTGCATAAATTGGATTCATATTCTATGACCTTTAAACCTAAATTTAAGACGCTGCTTGGGCTCATCTTTATTTTATCGATTAAAAAATCTATATCTTCAGGATGGAAACCAGCTATACAAACAGTTTTAATTCCTATTTCATTTGATTTCTTGCACTCTTTTATTTGATATTCTATCATTTTTCTATATGATTCAAAACCATTAAAATCATCAAAGTAATCCCAAGGCGACGCTGAGACGTAAGAAATGAACCATCCTCCATTAGATTTAAATTTTTCTGATATTTTATATCCCATTCCTTTAATTGGATTTATATGTGAGTGCGCATCAGCAAACTTCATATTTATCTCCTAATGCTCTGGTATAACTAAAATTTTTACATTTTGTTATAGTTTAAGGATAAAGTTTTCAACATTTATAGCTAGAGAATATTAAATAAAATACTTTTATTAAACCATAAAAAATTTTTTTAAATAATTATATATGCTCTATTAAAAAAGGTTATAATTGCTTTATTATAAAACAGAAAATTAAAGGCGTTCAGGAATGAAGGTAGCTATAATTGGTTTAGGTAGGATGGGTAGAGGAATTGCAAAAAATCTTGTTAGTAAAGGATATGAAGTAGAAGGTTTTGATGTTGATAAAAATTCATATAAAATCCTGGCAGATTTGAAAGGATTTAAACCTTTAAACAACGTTTCAGATGCTTACGATTCTGATTACGCATTGTTATTATTACCGACTGGAAAAGAAGTTATAGAAACACTAAAAATTCTAAATAATTATAAAGGCGTAATTATAGATATGACAACAATGGGTTATGATGAAATAAATGATGTTATTAATTTTGTAAATAACAATGGGTTAAAATATATTTCGGCAAAAATAGAAAGGGGACCTGCTGATGCTGAAGCAGGTAGATTAATATTCTATGTTGGTGGAAACAAAGAGTTGTATGAAAAGTCTCAGAATTTGCTAAAAGATATGGGCGAATATATTTATTTAGGGAGTAATGAAAATGCAAATATAATTAAACTTATAAGCACTTTATTGCTAACTGCAAACACTGTCCTTTTAGCTGAAATATCTCAAATAGCAGATAAATTAAAGATAGATAAGGATCTATTAGTAAAGGCTTTAACTATGGGCGGAGCAGACTCAGTTCAATTAAGATCTAGGTTTCCTATGATGATTAATAAAAACTATAAAGAAGTTTTTAGTGTTAAGCTAAGTAAATATGTCGCAGAAAAAACTTTAGAATATCTTAACGATTATGGAATTGATTACACTCCTCTTTTGAGAAATGTCCTAGATATACTTAAATTAAGCGATACACTAAAAATTGGGGACAAAGATATTGCAGAAATATCAGAATTTTATAAGAAAATTAATAATGCTTAATTATATAATCGATTCTAGTTCACTAAGCTTTTTAATTCATAAGTTTTAATGAAAAATAGGGAGGAGATTTGAAAGAGGCAGTTTTTACAGATAAAGCACCTAAACCTGTAGGCCCTTATAGTCAGGGGATAATTTCTAATGGATTTTTATTCATTTCGGGTCAGGTTCCATTAGATCCAAAAACAGGAAAGCTTGTGAGTGATGATTTCGAAGAACAAGTAAAAAGAGTATTAGAAAATCTAAAAGCTATATTAGAAGCATCTAATTTATCATTTGATGATTTAGTTAAGGTAACAGTTTTTATGAAAGATCCTTCAAAGTTCTCTACTTTTAACAATATTTACTCCAAATATTTTAAAGGGCAATATCCAGCAAGATCTGTTATATTTGTAAATGATTTACCTGTTAACGCTCAGATAGAGATAGAGGCTATAGCAGCTAGGGAATAACATGTTTAATAAATTAAAAAAATTTTTAGAGAATTTTTTTGAGATCGTTGAGTCCTTTAAAGAAGTAAGATCTATAGCAAGGAGGATGTTTATAACAAATTCCTTTGATTCAATTTTTGCATCTCTTGGTGTAATGATAGGTGCGTATGAACCATATTTAAATTCTTTGATTCTAGGAATGAGCATACTAGGTAGCTCTTTAACTATGGGAATATTTAGCAGTGTAATATCAGTATACTTTTCTGAAAGAAATGAAAGACTAAAGGAGCTGAAAGATTTAGAAAAGGAACTTATGGTTTCATTAAAGGATAGCATATATGGGAAATCTATTAATTTTCTGTCTTTATATGTTTCATTGTGGAGCGGAGTTGGAGCATTTGTTTTCACATCTCTTATTTCTTTACCGTTCTTTATATCATATTTCTTGAACTTTAATATAACACATGCTTTAATAATATCTTTATTTATATCATTTGTTGAGTTAGGCTATTTAGGATATTATATGGGTAAAATCAGTAATGAAAATGTTTTAATAAATATTATAAAAAACATTGTTTTAGGTCTATTGGCAATAGCATTTGTTTCTCTAGTAAAATATGCATTAAGGATTTATATATAGCGGGGGGTGGATTTGAACCACCGGCCTCGGGGTTATGAGCCCCGCGGGCTACCAGGCTGCCCTACCCCGCTCCATATAGTTCATTGTTATACTTTGGGCTTTTATATATTTTCTATTATGGTTAGTTATGTTAGATTTAAATACATAGAAGAAATTATTAAAATGGTGAGATCATTGTACAACAAAGATCTAATAGAAAACGTTAGACAATGGAAAAAAGATGAAGAAATTTATTCAAAGGAGTTAGGAAAAACTGTTGAAAAAGCTGAGTCCCCCATGTTAAAATTAATTTTAACTATCGCTTCGTTAGATTCCTATAAGCATAGCATTGTTTATGGATTTATTGAAGAAATGTTAAATAAAGGTAATGAAGTTCCTATGCTGCAAGAATCTAATGAGGTATTGAAATCATTAGAAAATCATATTTTGGAAGAATCAAAGGCTATGGAATTTTTAATAAGAGTTTTGGAAGATAATAACATAAAAAATGATAAATTTTTAGAGTTTGCATTTAAGCTGATATATAAAGATGAAGTATTACACCATATTTTATTGCATGATGCATTTAACGCTTTAATTAATTTAAATGATAACACTATGAAAGAATTATATGAGGCAATAGATAACTGGATTAAACCTAATTAGTTATTTTATAGAATTTCTCTTTAGGATGATTTTTATAAGCAGAAAATTATAAGAAATAATCATAATAAAGGGAACGAAGGGTTATAAATAAGAAAATCAGTTAACAAAATAAAAATAATTTTGATTTAATTCTTTTTTGTTCGCTTTGGCCCCCAGGCCAAAATGCCTGAACCCGGGGGCCTTTCCTATTCCAGGCTCCTATCTGTCATACCGAATTCAACATCCTCTGGATCGAGGGCATTTACTATGAAATCGAAAGCTTTTTTGGGATCTGTATGAGAACCGCAACTATATACATCCACTGTAGCAAATTTATATTCTGGCCATGTATGTATTGTTATATGGCTTTCTAATACAATAGCCACAGCGCTAACTCCTTCGCCAATCTTCCACGTTTTAACATCTAGAATTGTCATATTTCCAGCATTTCCAGCCTTAATTAAAAGGTTAGTTAAACCCTTTTCGTCTTTTAATAGGTTAGTGTTTCTGCATCCCTTAACATTTCCATAGACATGACGTCCTACAACTTTTGGCTTTTTGTTATATTCGTCCTCTATGTTGTAAGTTGACTGCATTTTAGCACCCCCCTATTTAAACCCTCTATATGTATATCACCCACCACTTTAAAAGTTATTGCTGGTCTATTACTACAAATTTCGCCCAATTCTAAAAGAAGATTTTTAATGATTTATCTGCTTGTTTAAATAAGGTGAATAATTTGGAAAATATAGAAAAGAAAGATCCAAGAGAGCTGCTTGATATGGTTTATATAAGGCTTGATTTATTAGAAAGAGATGTTTCTGAAATGGCTAAAAGAGAAGAGTCTAGAGGAAAATTGATTGCTATTAATGAATTGTTAGAGGAAATAAGAGATATATTAAATGTAATGAGAGTAAAGTGTTGATTATTTTTTAATTCTGCTTGTTACAAAGTCTTCATATGTGAAATCAGGTTCTTGACCTGGTGCTAGCAATCCTTTGTTTCTCATTATTTCTCTTGTTAATAGCCAATAAACTAAAGCTAAACTTCTTCTACCTTTATTGTTTGCAGGAATTATGAGATCTACATCTTCTATTTTGTTGTCTGTGTCAGCTAATGCAACTACTGGTAAGCCGATTTTGGAAGCCTCTACCAAAGCTTGTCTGTCAGTTCTGGTATCGGTTATTATTACAGCATCCGGTTCTATATAACTCTCTAAGTTTGGATTGGTAAAAATACCCGGTATAACTCTACCACTTATTGCTTTGCAACCAAGTTTTTCACACATAATTGTTATGGGTCTTTGACCATAAATTCTTGTTGATACAACGGCTATCTTTTTCTGGTCAAATGTAGATAAGAACCTCCCTGCTATCCTAATTCTTTCGTCTATTTTATTAACATCTAGTAGATAGAATCCATCAGGTAATATTTTATAAACAAATTCTCTCATATATTTTGTACATATCTGCGTTCCAAAAATAACTCCTGCTTTCTTGTATGTATCTGAAGATACTAGTAATTCCTTATTTTCTTCTTCACTCAAGCGTTTGCACCCTTTTCTAATTCCTTATACCTTGCAATTCTGGACGTGCTATATTTGGAAATTTGTTCTATATAAGCTATACTAGTAAATAAAGTTCTTCTGCAACAATATCTCTTTACTCCCAAATCATCTAATACCTTTTCAGGATCCTCTCCTGCTTCAACTCTTTTCTTAAATGGTTCATATAAGTGCCCTAATGGGGCTCCACAAGTTAAACATCTAACTGGAGGTAACATATTTTTCACCTATATGATGTCTGCCATCCCCTTCTGGCGCTGTATCTCATGTATTTTTCAGGTTCTGTTCTTCTATAGTCACCAGATAGCATTGTCCTATCATATTCTTCAAATATTTGCTTAATTCTTTCGGCAATTTTATTTCTCTTCTCGCACTCTTCGCTGCTATCATTGCATTTGAAAAATGAAATTATCCCTCTTGCTATAGCAGTTCTTGATGCAGAAGCCTGTCCCATAACTCCCCCTCCGCTCACTCTTACTTCTATGTCTATTAGATTCATAACTTCTTTCCCAACCAATAAAATTGGTTCCATTATTTTTACTCTTGCCATAGTGTTTGGAATAATCTCTACAGGAACGCCATTTACCTTGACTTTACCGCTACCAGGTTTTATTATAGCTGTAGCTACTGCTTTTTTTCTTTTGCCTGTTGACACTACCAGATTTAGGTTACTCAACAGCACCCACCTTCCATCCCATATTCTCAGCTATTACTTGAAGGGTCGTAAACTTGCCTCCTAATTTATCTACTGTAAACTGTAGTTTTATAGGTTGCTTATTTTTATATTCTTTTGGTATGCCAACATAAACTTTGAGTCTTTTCAAAGCATCTTCACCTTTCTTATTATTTTTTGGTAACATGCCTGCTACAGTCTTTTTAACCAACCTGCTTGGTGATCTAGCTCTCTTTGGCCTCCATTTATGAGAATAGTGAGTCTTAACATTTAATACTGTATCTTTATAAAATTGAATTAATTTCGATGGATCTCCACTAACGGCAATTTTTTCAGAATTTAGAATAACAACCTTGTTTCCTTCTAATAATAATTTAGCTACATGGCTTGCTAGCCTACCTAATATTGTATTACTTCCATCAATTACTATTTCTTCCATTCTCATACCACCTCACACTATTATTTTTACATTCTTACCTTCGGGGTTCGTTTTCATCACTTCTTCTATAGTAATACTGTTGCTACCAGAGGATCTTATTTTTTCTACAGCATCTTTTGAGAATGAGAATGCAGCAATAGTAACTTTTTTGTTCAATTTACCGCTTCCCAATACTTTTCCAGGAACTATTATAATATCATTATCATTGGCTAGTCTGTTAATTTTATTTAGGTTAACTATGACCCTTCTTCTTGCAGGTCTTGATAATATTTCTGCAATATAAAGCCAAACCTTAGATTTAGTATTTTTATACTGCTTCCTCAAATTCTTAAGCGTATTAACTAACAGCTCATTTGTAATCTCTCTTCTCATATTTACTCACCCTTTTCAATTTTTTCCAGCAGCGCTTCTACCCTCCTATCAAGGCTTTTAGAGGCTTCTAAAATAATTTGCTGTGGTTCTAAAGAGCCATTAGATTCTACTGTAAGCAACAATTTATTGCTATCGTATCTAACTTTAATTACATTCTTGCATGCACTATCTTCACAATATCTTAAACCGCTTGTATTTATATTTGTTTTATATTCTATCGTTTTGTTCTCTTTTGATTTAAGAGCTTCCTCAACTTCTTTATAATAAGAAACACATTTTATGCACTCTTCATTAGCTTCGCTCCCTTTTACATCAACCATAGTTGTGTATTGTAAAATAGATGTAGAGGCAGGACTCCATTTTCCATGCTCTCTACCTCTTCCTAACCTTGCATAGGCAACTAAGTGAATCCTTTGACCGGGAGCAAGATAAACTATGGGAGTATCAGGATATGCAGGCTTTATATTCTCATCAGAAAACTTAAGATCTGATGCTTTAACATATATGCCTGAGGAGCTTTCATCGCTTAACTCTTTCTCAAGAACCACTTGGACATAACAAGAAGTATCAGTTTCATCCTTACCAGCACATTTTTCTGGCAAATTATATTTATGGATAGCATCATCAGATTTTAAAACTAATAATCCTAGTCTGTGGGCTATGATTTCATCATAAACGCTTGTATCATTATCATAAAAGTATACATAATCAATAGCCATAGTAGGCACATCAGATAATACAAGCCTTCTAAGAGCATTACCAAATGCTATCGGAAATCCTTCTAGATATACTGTTATTTTGTTATTTTTAAGGTCTAATACATCAACACTTTTTTCCATTTTTATGCCACCTAAGCATCTGCAAAATAAATAATAATACCAGGCTAATTAAATTTATATTAAAAAAATAGTTTAGACTCTTCTACCTCTCCTTCCGCCAGGTCTTCTTGTAGTATCGTGAGGTATAGGTGTTACATCTTCTATACGCCCAATAACGAAACCTGCTCTAGCTAAAGCTCTTATAGCTGATTGAGCTCCTGGTCCAGGTGTTTTAGGTCCATGGCCTCCGGGTGCTCTTACTTTTATATGAATTGCTGTTATACCCCTATCCATAGATGACTGAGCTGCTCTTATTGCGGCAATCATAGCTGCATATGGAGATGGTTTCTCTCTATCAGCTTTAACAACCATACCTCCTGAAACTCTTGATGACGTTTCAGAACCGGTTAGATCTGTTATGTGTATAATTGTATTATTAAAACTGCTATATATATGAGCTACTCCCCACCTAAGCTCTCTAAACGCCATTAAGACTCACCCTCTTCACCTTGATTTTCTTCACTACTTTTACTTTCCATCATATCTTTAATTGGACTACCTAACGCATATGTTATTTTATCTTCATCTTCTCTCGTTACTAAATATCCTGGATTTGTAACTCTTTTACCATTTATGGCTATATGTCCATGAGTTATGAATTGTCTAGCCTGATAAATTGTTTTTGCCATTCCTTTCTTTAATACTATGGTTTGTAATCTCCTTTCTAATACATTTTCCGAAGTTAATCCTAAAATATCATCAAGGCTTGAATCTTTTCCAATTAAGCCTAGTTTGTATAATCTATCCAAAAGGCTTTTACCAACTTCGGATCTTTGAGGTTCTGGTAAGGCAAGTAAATTTCTTGCTTGATGCCTAACTGTTCTTATTATAGTTTCTGCAGTCCAGAGTTCTTTTTTATTTCTCAATCCATACTTTCCTATTATTTTCATCTCTGTTTCTAACCTGGACTTAATCCATGGATGTCCAGGCCCTTCCCACTTCTTTCTACTGCTTTTGGGATCCCCCACTTGTTTCCACCTTCTCTTTCTTAACTCCTATAGTCATACCTAATCTACCGGTAGTATGAGTTTTTTGTCCTCTTACTTTAAGTCCTAGTTTATGTCTAACTCCTCTCCAAGAATTAACTTTTTGTTCTCTTTCAACATCTCTCCTAGCAACAAATATTAAATCTGCTCCAATAAGATGCTTATCTAATCCGGTTTCATAGTCTTTTCTTCTGTTATACATCCAGCTCGGTAACTTTAGCTTGGTTAGATCGCTTATAACGTCTTCTAGTTGTTTTATTTCCTCATTGCTTAGATAACCTATTCTTTTATTGGGATCAATCTTTAAGTGTCTAACAATGGCTAAAGCAGTTTGATATCCGATACCTTTAATCTTGCTTAAACCCAATATAATGTTTAAATTACCGTTTATGTCTGTTTCAGCGATCCTCAGCACATATTTAAATTGTTCCTCTTTGGCTCCTTTAGCAGGCATTTAACATTCCCCAAGAGCAAATTAGTAAATTTATGCACTAGCTTTAGCTCTTAATTCTTTAACTTTATCAACAATTTTCTTTAAATCGTTTTCTGCTTCTCCTCCTTCAACAATTGCAACACTTGCTGCTCCTACTTCTATATTAACAGCTTCTCCTAGTTTTTTCTTGCTTGGTACATACACGAATGGTATCTTTTTTGCATCACATAATAATGGCAGGTGAGCAACTATTTCTGGTGGATCTACATCTACAGCTATAACTACTAGTTTGGCATTTCCTCTCTCAACGGCTTTCGTTGTTTCATTAGTTCCTTTCTTTATTTTACCACTTTCTTTTGCCTTGCTAACTACCTTATATACTTCCTCTGCCAGATCTTCTGGCACATCAAACAACACATAGCTTGACTTTGACATATTCATCCTCCTCCCCTATTTGGGTCGTCATACATATTTGTAGCAGTTTAACTTTTAAATATAACGCATCCTTAATAATAATAGGTGTGAAACTCGTGTGTCTTGAAAAACTAGGTCCTGGAAGTAAAGCTCCTGATTTAGTAAATATGTTTATAGAAATTCCTATGAATAGTAGTGTTAAATATGAGTTAGATGAAGAAAGTTGTTTAGTAAAAGTTGATAGATTCTTATATACAAGTATGTCTTATCCATTCAATTATGGTTTCATCCCCGGAACAAAATCTGAAGACGGAGATCCTATAGATCTATTACTAATTAGCAGAGAACCAGTAATGCCTGGAACAATAATAGAAGCAAAGCCAATTGGAATATTAGTAATGCAAGATGAAGAAGGTCCTGATGCTAAAATTATAGCAGTTCCTAAAGAAAAACTTGACCCAATTTATGGTTCTTGGAGTGATGTTAAGGACATTCCTGATTTCCTAAAAAAGAAAATATCTCATTTCTTTGAACATTATAAGGAATTAGAGCCTGGTAAATGGGTTAAGGTAACAGGTTGGGAAGGAGTAGATAAAGCTAAGGCGGAAATCATGAGTGCCATTAAGAGGGCTAAAGAATAAATAAAATAAATAAAATTTTTATTTTATTGCAACAACTATTATATTGTTTAAATTAGATCCTGTAGGTCCTGTTTTTATTAGCAGGCCTGCTTTATTTAAAACATAATAGCTATTATTATCTTTTAATTCTTTTTTAATATCTATTCCAAGAGATTTTATGTAATTTATATCTTCACTAGATAATAAGGTCCCTGCAGAATCGGTTGGGCCATCAATACCATCGGTTGCAAAAGCTAATATCGCCGCTCTTTTGTATGAAATTTGCTCATTAACCTTTAACCCCCAAGCTAGAGCTAATTCCATATTTCTCCCTCCAATGCCTTTTCCTTTTACTGTAACGCTTGTTTCTCCTCCTAGGATTAATGCGATTGGAGGTCTTAATGGAAGACCTTTATTTATTGAATCTAATGTTATTGAGGCTAAAGCATACCCAACATCTTTAGACTCTCCTTCAATTCTCGATGTCAGTATAATAGTTTTGTATCCTTTGCCTTTCAATAGTTTTGATATATGTTTCAATATTGATTCATTTTTTGCTATTATTTCATTCTTAATTTTTTTAAATATTTTATCGTTAGGCTTTGGCGTATCTCTTATTTTTCTATTGACTCCATCAATTAATACTTTTAAAACTGATTTAGGTATAGATTCTTTTAAATTATAATTTATTATCACATTAAATGCATCATTAAATGTTGTAGTGTCTGGAACTGTTGGCCCTGAGGCTATTTGATCTAATATATCTCCTGGAACATCACTGGCATATAGACCATAAGCCTTTTTTGGATATACAAATGTTGCAAGCCTTCCTCCTTTTATTTGAGAAACATGTTTTCTAACAGTATTTATCTCAGAAATGCTTGCTCCTGAATTTAAAAGTATTTTATTTAATTCTTTCAGATCATCTAAAGTTATAGGTCTTAAGGGTTTTTCGACAAGAGAAGAACCTCCACCTGATATTAAAAATAGAAACCCTACGTTTCCCCTGATTTTAGTCCACTCTATAATTGAATCTGCAGCCTTAATGCTATTTTCATCTGGGATAGGATGGCTTGATTCTATAACTTCTAAGTTTCCTTTAGGCCTTTTTGTTCCTTTAGGTATAACAACGACTCCTCCCTCAATTTTATCGTTTAGCATCTCGATTGCTCCGTTAACCATTGATGATGCTCCTTTTCCGAAAGATATTAATATAAATTTCTTATTAGCCATTCTATCAATTTTAAGCTTTTTTATATAATCTTTAACATAAATTGATAAATCGGATTTTATCAATATATGCTTTATTAGTTCATTTAAATCTTCTTTTGGGTTCTCCAATTCAATCACATAATAGTATTTATTTTATTTAATCTTAAAAATTTTTAACGTTTATTCTCAACAAAGTATTCTATAAAGGGAATTATAATTCCAGGAGCTATAATAAATGCTACGTAAATTAATAGTATTAGGGATAGATCTAAAGTCATGTAGACTTGTCCACCATTTGTTGATATAGGTCCAACACTTAATACACCTCCGTTAAAATAGCTTAAAACTATAAGTAATCCTAATAAAGAAGAGGAGGCCCTTAGCAATGGATTATATATTGTACCTTTCATTATTCTAGCAACAACATCTAATCCAACAAATAATCCTATGTATATGTATATTTCAGATGAAAAAGGTAATGCTAAGAGAGGAATTTGACTGCTTAAAGACGATGATAATAGAGTTAATAGATATGGTAAGAAATAAACATAAATTATTGAATAAAATATTCCTTCTAAAATTCCTAAGAATACTTGTTTTACTATCCAATATATTTTTTCTTTATCCAATTTTGTTCACTTCTGTTAAGTTAAAGTTATATAATCCTCCTATTTTCCCCGTTATACTAAATTCATATTGAACTGCGTTTTCAAAATAGTATGCTGGAATACATTTGTAAACAGTTTCATTCTGAAATAAATTCCCAGAAAATAGTATATTATTAACTGATTTTCCATTGCTATATATTAATTTCAAATCTATTGTGGCATTATCTACTTCAACTTCATTATTATACTTTATATTAAATAGTATTCCAATAGTACCATTACAATTAGTTTGGGTTTCTGTTATATTTAAAGGATTTTTTAAAAATCCGGTAACAAATCCGTATAATGGATAGGCAGCAAGCCCTAACAAAATTAAACCAGCAACAGTTGCTAATATGCCAAGTTTCAATCAGATCCCCATTATTTAATTAACTCTACTCCTTTTGATAATATAGTAGAGCCTGCAGCTAAAGCTATACCTAAGAATGCGACTTTAATTAATAATATTACTAGAGCTTCAGCAGTAAAAGATATTGGAATAGTATTTGATGAAGTTAAAGAATTCAAATTGCTTATAAAACCTGGGTTTAAAAAAGAGAGATAGGCCTCATAAAATACAAAGATTAGTAATGCAACTCCAATTGCTATTAATGTTATACCTATATATTTAGGTGTTTTACTATCTTTAGGCTTACTATCCACAGGTTTATTTTCTACTTTTTGCTGATTTTCATCTTTTGATGGCAAAAGAGTATCACCTAATATTTAAACTGTGAAACTGGTTTAAATTTTTATATCTAGATAAATATTAGAAACAAAATATACTATTAATTGGAATTTAATAAGTATAAGTCCAACTATATAAGCTAAATATAAATAAGTTAAATTGAGGGACTAATAATGAGCTTTATTAAAAAATTAAAGGCTCTGTTAGAAATGACCAAACCAGCGCAGCTTGGGCTATTGCTTGTTACAGTTTTTGGTGCGTATTTTGCTGCAGGTACGCCAATTAACATAAGAAATCTCCTTTTATTGATACCCGTGGGTATAGGAGGTATAGGAGGGGTAACAGCTCTTAATATGTACTTGGAGATTGATATAGATTCTATAATGAAAAGAACAAGAAAGAGACCTTTACCATCTAGACAATTATCAAAAGGAGAAGCTATATTGGGAATCATATTGCTTATACTCATTGGTATCATAGCAGCTGATTTTATAAACAAATATGTTGTATTTGCTATAATTATGGGTCTTTTGTTTGATATAATAGGTTATACTGAGTTGACAAAGAGAACAACAGCTTCAAATATCTTGTTTGGAGGAGTGGCAGGTGCAATGCCGTCTTTAGGTGGTTGGGCTGCAGCAACAGGTAGTCTCGGTATAGGAGGTATTTTGCTTGCATTAATAGTATTAGCATGGATTCCTATGCATATTTGGTTTATAGTTTATTATCATATAGATGATTATAAGAACGCATCTATTCCAATGCTTCCAGTAGTGTCTAATGAAAAGACCTTTGGAAGTTTAGTTATATTTTCTATAATTTCTTTAGATGTATTGGTATGGCTTTTCTATTTATTGGAAGGAAGGGGTTTAATAGCTGCATCATTATCAACAATATTTGTTTTGATAGCACTATTAAAAATAAAGAAGTTTATAGGATCTCCATCAAAGGATAACGCTCTATCAGTATTTAAGTTCGCCAATTCAGTTATAGCAACATTTTTCATTTTAGCAAGATTTTTATAAGGTGAATTAAATGAGTAATTTATGTAAAGGCGTTTGGTTCTATGTATGCGTTTTTTATTCAATATCAGCTCTACTATTTACTCTTTCTATAATATTTATGCATTATATTATGATATCTTCTGCTATATTTTTGATATCAATAATTGAACCAATAGTATTTTTAAAAAGGAAATATTATTTTGTTTATGTCACATTATCTTTAATATCTATAGTTTTTATATTTACACAGTTAAAGATTATTTCTCTAATTTTACTAGCATTATCTTTAATTTATGTTACATTAAATGATTTCAAAGCAATAATACCTTCATCGCTTCTTGCCACTTCTTTTATCTATTTTATGCAACTTCCTTTATTGTTTGAAAAAATTCTTTTCTTTGTATTTCTTCTTTTATCGACTGTGTCTATGGGTTTTATAACTAAAAAATTGCATGCATTTGTTATGGTAGCTATTCCATTAATCTCTTTATTCACATCTCCCTTAGTAGGATTAATATCTTCATCTGTAGTTGTGTCTATAATGTCTTTTTATTTCAGGCAGCAAAACGAAGTTTGTCCCTTTACAACAGATGCTGGTCTTGCAATGGGGGGAGGATTTTTATCAGGAATAACAATAATATTATCAGCAATATATGGTTGGAATCTGTTTGTCTCATCTCTTTTAGTTTTAAGTGTGTTGCTTTTATTATCAGGCTCTATGAAACCTGAGAATATAAATTCAATAGAATAAATTTTTAACTTAATTTTTTGGGTATCTTTAACCTAAGGTTTCTGCCATTACTAACATATTGGTTTGTGTTTAGATTATACAATACATAAGGTTTTCTAAGAGTGTTTACTTCAATAAAGGCATTTATTGTATTTTTAATTGCAATATCCCTAGGTTTATTTCTAATTTTAGGTAAGAGATTTACTCCTGGTTTTCTCCAATTAATGCAAGGAATTAATGTGCCATCAGCTAATAGTCTCACCCTCATACAGCCAGCGCAAAACAAGGGATTATTATAAGATTTTACAACTTCGACTATTGCTCCGTTAGGCAGCTTATAAATAGGTCTATTATGCAGTTTCCTTAAAATTACGTTTGCTCCTTTCTTAATTAGGAGGTTTTCTATTAATGAGAGAGGGTAATGTAAACTACTAAATTGTTTTGAACCGGAATTGATCGGTTGGAGTTCTATAAGCTGTAGTGTTACCCCTTTACTTGCAGCAAACTCTACTAAATCCATTACCTCTCTATCGTTTAATCCATTTACTATTGATGTATTTATCTTAACTTTTAGTCCATTTTCTATAGCGGCCTCAAGTCCATTTAGTGCTTTTTCTAAACCATCAACGCCTGTTATTTTATAATAAGTTTCTCTATTTAGAGAATGTATTGATATGTTTACTCTATTTAATCCTGTATCCTTTAGTTTTTTAGCATATATATCAAGCAAGTAACCATTTGTAGTCATAGATATATCCGAGTTTTCAGAATATTTTCTTATATTATCAATTATATCTACTATATCATTTCTAACTAAAGGCTCGCCCCCCGTTATCTTAAATCCATTTATGCCTATCTTTGTTGCAGCCTCAGCTATTATAGAATAATCATAGGGTGTTAATTCTGGAGGCATCGTTCCTATTTTTTGAGGCTTGCCTATAGGATCCCCTTCCAAATGGCAAAATATACAATTGTAGTTACATTCCCTAGTTACAGCAATTCTTAGATTTTCTAGAGGTCTTCCGTACGCGTCTATTAGCTTTTGCATCAATTTTCCTCCTACATTAGTTAATAAAAATTGAAGATTTTATATAATAGTATATTTTTCTATTAAGGAAATAATTATGCATAGGGTATAATAAAGATATAATTATGATCAAAGTAGGGTTAAATTAGGCGGATAAGCGTGAGAGGAGGCATAATATCAATAGTTTCACCAAGTGAAGATAAAACAAAGCAAGCTGCAGAAAAAATGGGCAAACTTCAGGACAAGGGCGATTTAAATATATATTATAGAAAGCAAAATGATTACATTTTATCTACTATAGTCCCAACACAATATCCTTTATCTATTATAAACACATTAGTTGCAATCTCTTTATCAAATAAGATAATAATATTGCTAAATGACAATTTAGATTGGAAAGATGGAGAATTGTTATTAGCAGCAAATTCATCTGGTATTGATTCTATAGCGATTCATAATAACATAAATTTAATTAAGAAGCTTATAGAATCATCTAATATAAATGTTAAAGTAAGCTCCGATTATGAAAATGAAATAAAGTACCAAGAACCAGAATCAAGAAAAGAAGATTTTGTGTATATAGATAGAGTTTTTACAGTTAAAGGTGTTGGTGCTGTTATGCTGGGCTTTACATTTATGGATTTGAAGGTTCATGATAAGATGATAGCTCTCCCGTCAATGCAACCCGTTGAAGTAAAGAGTATACAAGTATTAGATGAAGATCAAGAGAGTGTTGGACCAGGGGTTAGGGTAGGTTTAGCTTTAAAAAATGTTAAGGCAGATGATGTAAAAGATACTTATGCATTAATTCCTGAAGACAAAAAATGGTTAAAGTCATTTGAGGGGGAATTCGTAAAATACCCGTGGAGTGAAATTAAAGAAAACGGTCAATATCATTTTATCTCTGGAGGAGTTATTTTAATGGGTCAATTAAAATTTGATGATAAGGCAAAAGTAGAATTAACAAAACCTATGCCTGAGTTTAAAAGAATTATGGTTGCTGATGTTAATGCCAAATCTGGTAAATCCAGGATTATAGGTTATTTAAAAATTTAATTAACGTAAAATATACTTTATCTTATTAAAAAACAAATAAAAATAAATATTCTATATTAACTTTCTTAGATAAATAATATTATGGGATTAACAATGAGTGAGGAAAATCTAAATAAGCCAGTTGATCCAGACGAAATTAATGATGATATAGGAAAAATTTTAGTAAAATTAGCAAGGCAAAGCGTTGAATATTATTTCAAAAATAAAGAGCTAATGAAAGTGCCAGAAAATTTACCTAAAATTTTGTATAGACCTGGAGCTGCATTTACAACTATAGAGACATATTATTCAGAAGAACAGCATAGCCTGAGGGGATGTATAGGATTTATTGAGCCAATAAAACCTTTAGCTAAAACTGTTATAGAAGTATCTGTAGAATCAGCATTTAATGATCCAAGATTTAACCCTATGGACGAATATGAACTAGATACAGTTACTTTTGAGGTTTCTGTTTTATCAAAACTTGAAGAAGCACCATTGGATAAAGAAGGGAGGATTAGCTTTGTAGTCATAGGTAGAGATGGTCTAGTTGCAGAAAGAGGATATCATAGAGGTTTATTATTACCCCAAGTACCTGTCGAAAATCTATGGGATAAAGAAACATTTTTGTCCGAGACATGCTTAAAGGCTGGTTTATGGCCTGACTGTTGGCTTGATAATAGAACAAGGATTTATAGGTTTAGGGCAATGGCTTGGAAAGAATTAAAGCCTAAGGGTGATATAGTAAGAAGGGATTTAGCTTTAGAATATAACGCATTAATTAATAGTTCAAAAAGTAAATGAAGTTTATGGAATTTTTATGTTATCTTTGTTATTAAATTCTAATAATTATATTAATTTCTTGTTGGGAATCTATTTAAGGATTTTGTTTGATATATAAATTTCAAAAAAGGCTAAATTATTTAGACCTAGAAAAAACTATTTATGAAGGAAGGAGGAAAAACAATGGATGATATCAAGTTCAGAATAGAAAAATATATAAACAACGTTGAAAATGCTTTGTCTGATCTAGAATTAAAAAAGAAATCAATAACAGAAAGGGGTTTTGATATATCACATTTGCTGGTTAATGTAAAAGCGTATTTAGATGATGCAAAATATTTTTTAAAAATTGATAAATTAGATGACGCGCTAATATCTATTTCTTATTCTGAAGGACTTATAGATTCATTAAAGTTCTTAAATTTAATAGATATAAAATGGCCTGAGAACCCATTAAAGGAAGCAAAAGTATTTGTTGCTGGCACTTTTGATATATTGCATCCTGGTCACATCCATTTATTAAAATTTGCCTCTCAATTTGGAAAGGTTTACGTTGTAATAGCCAGGGATATTAATGCATATAAAAACAAAGGTAGACCAACTATATTAGATGAAAATACAAGATTAGAAATGGTTTCCTCAATTAAATATGTTTATAGAGCCATGTTAGGGGATGAAAAGGACATTATAAAACCTATAGAAACAATAAAACCAGATGTTATAGTCTTAGGGCCAGATCAACCAATTCCTGAAGAAAAATTGGCATCATTAGTTGAAGCCAGAATTAATTATAAACCTGTGATAGTTAGGTTTAAAGAAAAGGATAAGTTTTCTGGAGACCTAAAAGGGTCGACTGATATTTTGATTAAGGGGTGCGAATATCTAGAAAAGTATGGGAATAATCTAAAATTTTAAAAATTAAAGTTTATTAATAATTTCAAGTTAACTTCTAATTTCCTTTGTTATTAAATTTGTTAGATCATTTAATTTGAGCAAGGTGTCTTTATTTAATCTATAAGGGAATAGACCCAAGTAAATAGGAGTTATCGCAATAGCCTTTTCTACGTGCACTGCATAAACATCAGTATCGTTTTTAGGTCTCACAGTGGAACCATATAGCCAATAATATTTTCTTCCTGCAGGATCTTTATTTGTACTTATCTTCTGAGTAAATTTAATATTAGCAGGTTTAGCAATTTTTACCTTAGTACTGCTATTAATAATAGATGGATAATTTACATTTAAGAGATGAACACCTTTGGGAAATCCGTTATCTAATACATATTTAGAAATTGTTTTATTTATTATATTTATATATCTATAATAATCTTCTCTAGTTATTTCCATTTCCTCTTTTACATCGGCAGAAAAAGCAATTGACGGAATTCCTACTATAGCTGCTTGAGCAGCTGCTCCAACGGTTCCACTAGATAGAATAACTTGAACGCTTGTATTATCTCCAATATTTACTCCTGAAACTACTAAATCTATTTTATCAAAAATTTCTTTTAAGGCAAGATATATAATATCTGAAGGTGTACCGTTTGTAGCGAAAATGTTTAATCCATTGATTTCCATAGGATAAAGCCTTAAAGGTTTGTGCAATGTAATTCCTAAACCTGTTGAGCTTTTTGGTGTTTCAGGTGCAACTATTTTAGCGTCTCCTAATTCTTTTACAGATTCGTAAAGTAACTTTAACCCTTTGCTATATACTCCATCATCATTTGTTATTAATATTTTTTTCAAACAATTCACCAATAATTAAAATCAATCCCCACCAATAATTTCACTAGGCTCAACTCCAATATCTATTTGTGTTATAAACTTTTCGAGCTCTCTTATAGATACCATGCACAAATAATTTCCTGTATCATCTACTATTGGCAGATGTCTAAAACCATAATAAGCCATAGTTTTTATAGCTTTTAAAACGCTCCATGAAGGATTGCCAACAATTGGATTTCTAGTCATAACATCTCCAATAATTATTTCATCAGTTTTTTTGTCTTTAACTAATACTTTATTTAACAAATCCCTTTCAGTAAAAATCCCTATAATTTTTCCTTGCTCATCAGTAACAGCTACCGCACCTATACCAGTTTCTACCATTACTTGTATGGCTTTGCTTACATTATCTTTAGGATATACTTTAGGCTGAAGACCAGGACAAATTGTGATAACAGGTGGACCTTCATCTTGCATTCTTATCACCATATAATTACTAAGAGAAAAGAAGATATTATATTTAAATTTGAATTTTCTATTGAACAATATTTATATGAAATAATATATTTTCTCTTAATAGAAAATTCAAATTTAAGTTATTATCAACATTATTTATTTCATTATTTTTAATAACTTAGTTTCAAAGGAAAAAGTTTAGACGTTATTTATTATATAGAAAATGTTAAAATTTAAGCATATTATCTATGAAATAAAAGGGAAAGAACAATGCAATGTGATGCAAAGAGAGAAGCAGCTAAAGGCGCTTTGGAATTAGTTAAGAAATTTATATCAAATTATAAAATTGTAGGACTTGGAACGGGTTCCACAACACAGGCATTTATAAAGGAATCAGTTGATTTGTTAATGAACAAGAAGTTGATAAGTTCAAGTAGCTCCACCTCATTGTTTTTATCTTCTTTGGGCTTAGAAGCAATTGAGTATAATCAGAAAGATAGCTATATCTATATAGATGGTGCAGATGAAGTTACAAGACAAGGGGAGATGATTAAAGGTAGAGGAGCTGCTTTATTAGGTGAAAAAATTTTAGCATATTCAGGGAGTATTAATATATTTGTCGTTAGCGAAGAAAAATTGGTAAATAAGCTTGGAGAAAAAAGACCTGTACCAATAGAAGTTGTGCCAAAGGCTTATCCATATATTTCAAATATTTTAAAAAAGAAAAATATAAAATATGAAATTAGGCAATGTCAAGCAAAGGATGGACCTATAATAAGCGATTGGGGCGGCTTTATTATAGACGTATATACAGGACCTATGGATAAACCAAAATATTATGATGATATGCTTAGATCAATTCCAGGAGTTGTTGAAACAGGAATATTTTTGAATTTGGCCGATTACATAGTTATAGGAAGAGAAAGCTGTGGTTATGATGTTATCGAACTCAAAAGAAAATCAAACGATATATGAAATTAATGAAAATTCTTTTATAGAGATACCTAGCAATTGGTCAAAAAGGGTTAATGAAATTGGTTTATCTAACAGATTTATTTTAATAAGTAAATATCCTGAGTTATGGGTTTACATGGGAAAGCATGGAGATCACTTAATATTATCTTCAAAGGGTTCACCTTTATATTGCAGTTGTAAAGGATTTAGGATGCAGATAGAAAAAAGAACTTACAAAGGATGTTCTCACATATATGCTCTTAAAATAGCTATAAAATCTAACAGATTTAGAGATTTATCAGGTAAGATAAGCATAAGTGATTTAAATAAAATAATAGAAGAAATTATGGAGATGGATTATAGCAGCTATTTAAGAGAAATTTTAGTGAAACATGAGATTTCTTAACAATTATAGGTTTTAATGTAAAGCAAGTTTATCTATCCTTAATGGCTATGAAATCTGTTTAATACATGTAGTATGAAGGAACTTTTAATAGTGTTTTAATTGAATTCATTCGCAAAATAACTCTGATAGCTCTTAAGAAAAGCAAGAACAAATTATATTTTTGTAGGTTTAGATTAATCTGGCAAAGATTACTATAATTGCTATAGCAACTGATATTATTATCAATGTCATAGGCGATATTTCTATTTTGCTATCATAGTCTTCATAGAATGCTATTAATCCAGCAGATGTCATAGGCGATGTTTGTTTTTTCTTTGAAGATCTTTTCTTGGGTTTTGTTGACATCCTTTCACCGCTTATATTATATTTGCGGGCCTTTTAATTTGTTTCGTATCAGTTTTCATTCTTAACCGCTTTTATCATATGGTATATAGAATTTGGATCTTTTTCAACGATGGTACCATTAACTATTCCATCAGCTCCAGCCTTTATAGCTTCTCTGGCTGCCTCAGGACTATTTATACCTCCGCCAACTATTAATAAACCGTTATATTCTATTTGGTCTAAAGCCCTTCTAACTAAAGATATGGTTTGAGGTGGTATTGGATAAGGAGCTCCGCTACCCGCTTCTAAATAAATTACTTTAGCTCCTAGCATTGCTCCTGCTAGAGAATAGGCAGCTGCTATATCGCCTCTTTCATAAGGAATTGGTCTTGCTTTTCCTATATATCCTGCAGCACCTCCATGACCTATTATTATATATGCTGTTGGTATTGTTTCAAGTCCCATTCTTAATATTATAGGTGCCGCTTGAGCTTGCACTCCACCTACATAATAAGGATCATCACTATTCAACAAAAGCATAAATAAAACTGCATCTGCAGATGCCGTTAAACCATTAATGTTACCTGGAAATAATATTACTGGTAAACCAGATTCTTTGCAAGATTTTACAAGTTCTGTTAAATGAGGCTCATAAACTCCCAAAGAGCCACCAATTAAAATTGCGCTAGATCCAGCTTTATATGCGCTCAAAGATATTAATCTTGCCATTTCAGGTGAAGTTTTATCTGGATCTATTAATGTTAGATGTATTTTATTTTTCTTTTCTTCTAATAATTTTTTAAATACTCTATCCTTCAATATTCCACCCATATAATATCTAAATATATCATTGTTTAGCATCTGCCTCCTCTTCAGTCTCACTTATTTCTTCAGTCTCAATTTCTTCTTGTGTTTTTTCGCACTCATTTAATTTATTATCATAGCTTAAATCAACTATTTTATTATAAACATCTACTCTGTCTAAAACTTTAGGAACCTTAAGCTCGCAGTATAGATGGCAGTTTCCACATTTTGCTATTGCCATTTTTTCTTCTTCATTTCCTTTTATTTTAACAAAGTCTATAGTTAAGGTCATAGATCCGCATCTTGGACATTGGAAATACCTACTTGGATGTCTTGGCCTTTTTGGCTTTAATGATTTCTTTCTCCTTCTTCTCGCCACCAACGGCACCTCTTAAGTCTTTACAAAAAGTATCGTAAAATTCGCAGTTTAAATTTGTGAGCTTAAGAATTAAATGGAATTTTCTAACATATTAATTAGGACTTTTTCATCTATATTAACTCCATAAAGCCTATTTCTTAGCCTATCGGCAACAACTGGATTAGAAAATGCCCTTCTTATAGATTCTCTTAACATATCATGCCCAAAACCATAATCGCTAAGCTTTTTATTAAAGCCTACGGAACTTTGAAATTCTGTCAATATTTTAGTTACAATAGAAGGATCAGAATTTGGTTTAATATCAGGATTTAATGTTTTTAATATTTTTGTTGATTCATTTGGTGAAGACTTGTGTATCAATGGAGCTAATAATGGTCCTATAATAGCTAGCCCGCATCCATGAGGTAATGATGGTACTAAACCGCTCATTATGTTTTCTAATGCATGAATTATATTTGTTGGATTTAAATCTATGGAGACTCCAGCTATCATTGAGGCATAGAGAAGATAATATCTTGGATTTACATCATTTAAGTTTTGTATAGCAAGAGGTAAATTTTCTTTAATTTGTTTCGCAGCTTCTTCTGATAGCATTTGTACTAAAGGAGAACTGCCTGAGGTGGTAGTTGACTCATATGCATGATAGAAAGCATCAAAAGTTGTGCATAAAACTTCTTCCTTTGGCATGCTTAATGTATATTTTGGATCGTCGAAAGAAGCTTTTGGATAGCAAATGGCATTACCAAGTTTATCCCCTCTTTCTGTATCTGTTGTGTTAGCATATCTATTAGCTTCAGTTCCAGTTCCATGCGTTAAATTAACTGCGTATACAGGTATTATTTTTTCTACCTTTCTTTTATTATATAGGTAATCTATTGTTTTTCCACCGTTAGCAGCTACTGCCGAACCTAACTTTGCTGTATCTATAACGCTACCCCCACCAATAGCTATTATTATATCAGCACTATAAGAAACAATAATTTTTGCAAGTTCATCTGCTTGGGATGACAATGGATTAGGAGATACATTATCGAATATTGCATATTGTATATTAAATTCTTTTAATATTTTTATTGCATCATCTAATGCACCGCTTGCTTTTGCAGAGGTCTTACCTGTTGCAATTATTACTTTTTTAACATTATTTAGGTAATTTCTTAAGTTATCTAAGGAAGATGGTCCAAAATTTATCTCATCGTTGTTGTAAACCCATTTGAATTTTATCATGCTTTCCACCAATTTCTTAGTCAAATTTCGCAGTTATCTATATTTGTTTAAAATTTTTATTAATATGTGATGTAAAGGTTTAACTTAAAAACCCTAATAAGTTGTTATAGTTAGTGAGAGCGGCGGTAGTCTAGCCTGGATTAGGACGTCGGCCCCCCAAGCCGAAGGTCCCGGGTTCAAATCCCGGCCGCCGCATATTTTATCCAAATAATAAATGAAATAATTAATAACAAGATATGGGTTCGCTTTTAAAACACCCATAATATTATCATGCCTTGAGGACAAGATCGACGGGAAAGATTAGTACATTAACACACTTGTATAATTGATTTTATCTTAGTATTATTAATATAGACAGTGTGCCTGTTAAAATTACAGCTATTGTTAAATATATTAATAATTTTTGCGTTCTTGAGAAAAATAAATTATTCATGGTAGCTGTTAGAGATTCATAAAATTCGTAATAATTATACTCTTTAAATAAATATCTAACTAATCTCTTTAAAAAAGGTGTTTCTATAAAATTGGGATCATATAATATGGATGCTGAAGATAAGATATAATCTAGCCTTTGAAAAATTTCTCTATTTGATATATTCTTATATTTGATTCTACTAATGACCTCAAAATGTTCATGTTGATAAAGATTAATATATGTAACTAATAGTCCTATTAAAGACCCAAATGAGATAAAATCTTTGCTATCGCTCCTCATTTTATGGCTATCGGCTTTACAAATTCCATATACAACGAAAGTCTTATCGGTCAAAAATATCTCAGTATCATTTGTTTGAGATTGGTCGTATTTCTCCACATATTTTTCGGGGTCTTTAATATAGAAATTAGTATATCCTTCAACTATCATTGGAATAAATTTATGTATTGAATCTAATTTATTATTACAAACTTTTCCGTAAAACGAGGTGTAAGTTCTTCCTCTATAATTATCTTTAAGATACCTTTCCATTTCTTCTTTATTTTCTCCTAGCCTATCATAAACTAATTTAAAAGTAAGCTCCATAAGGGTAAGTTCTATTAAATTGTTTGATATTTGATTTGTTTCTTCTTTATTTTCTTTTTGATATTGAATGTATAGGTGTCTAGGGTGCTGGAGATGAGCAAACGTTCTTATATCGTATATTCCTTTAGACTCATTTTCAAAAATCAAAAAAATTGTTATAACATCTACTGTGTATAAAATAACGTTAATTAATGATCCTTCTAATAGCAGGTCTCCTTGTATTTTAGAATCTTTACCTTTTGATATGTCAACAGAAGAAAACCTATTAATTTTAGCATTATCTATATATGTTATTTCTATAAATGCATTTTCAAAGAAAATTCCTTGAATTGAATTAAAAAGGTGATAGAGAAAAGTTTTTAATAATATAGAGCTTTCTAATTTCTCTTTTAAATTCTGGTCGACATATATTGGAGGCTTTACTGGAATGTCTTCAAACTCCTTATTAGGAAGTTCTAACCTAGGGGAGTTTTTTTCAAGATATTTTTTCCTATTTTTAATTAATTTTTTCTTGATTTTAAATGATGTAACATAAGATATTAAAATTTCTTCGAAGTCATAATTTTCTTCGAATTCAGTATTAGTTTTTTCCAATAGCCCCCCAATATTTATAATATATATGAAAATTATTTAAATTTTTCTAAATTTATAAAACTAATGTGCCTTATCGCAAATAGAATTAGTTTTTACAAAATAAAAGTGTAAAAAGACAAAGTTTTATATAGTTTAAAATTTTGTATACTTATTAGTGTGTTAAAATGTCCACAGAAAAAAGTTTTGATGTAAAAAAGACTGTTACTGACCTTACATATGGTACCTGGAGAAAACAAACTGGTTGGAATCCTTTAGTCATAACAAAAGCGTACGATTGTTATTTTGAGGACTCTGAAGGTAAAAAATATCTCGATTTTTCATCTCAATTAATGTGCTCAAACTTAGGGCATGCTAATAAAAGGATCGCTAAGGCAGTTTATGATCAACTAAATACTTTAGAATATGTACAACCTGGATATGCAACGGAAATTAGAGCAAAGGTTTCATCTGAATTAAAATCAGTATTGCCAGATAATCTTACTAAGTACTTTTTTGGAACTTCAGGAACTGATGCCAATGAAACTGCAATTAAAATAATCAGACTTTTCCATAAAAAGGATGGAAAAATAAAGATAATTTCAAACTACAATTCATATCATGGAGCAACCATGGGTAGCATTTCATTGACAGGAGATTTTAGAAGGGTAGCAGTTGATAACGTTTATTCTTCCTCGCACGTTTTACATGGTCCTCCTCCCTATTGTTATAGATGTCCTTTCAAATTAAAGTATCCTGAATGTAATTTAGCATGTGCAGATTATTTAGAATACATGATAAAGAATGAAGGAAATGTTGGAGGTATAGTTTTGGAGCCTGTTACTGGCACTAATGGAGTAATCGTGCCTCCTGAAGGGTATTTGCAAAGAGTGAGAGAAATAGCTAAGGAAAACGACGTTGTATTTGTTGCTGATGAGGTAATGTCAGGATGGGGAAGAACTGGAGAATGGTTCGCTGTAGATAATTGGAATATTAAACCAGATATACTTACAACTGCTAAAGGAATAACGGGAGCTCATGTTCCACTTTCTTTGGTTGCAACTAGTAAAGAGATTTCAGACTATTTTGAGGATTCTTACTTTGCCCATGGAATGACTTATGAAGCACATCCAGTAGCATTAGCAGCTGCATATGCTGCAATAAGGGAATACAAAGAAAGGCGCTTGATAGAAAATGCTAGGGAGTTAGGTAAATTATTAAAAAAGAGATTAGAAGAAATCAAAGATAAGCATATTTCAGTTGGAGATGTTAGAAGCATTGGTTTATTTGGGGCAATAGAAATAGTAAAGAATAGAGAAAAGAAAACACCTTTTAATACATATGTTGATAAGATACAAGGTAAACCATTAATGACTGAAAGAGTTGCAAAAAAGGCTATGGAGAATGGAGTTTATATTAATGCATGGGTTTCTCATTTCATAATTGCTCCTCCTCTTATAATAGACAAAGATGAGCTATTGAGAGGGTTAAACGTTATTGATGAGAGTTTGGAAGTCGCTGATAAAGAGGTGGAAAAATTATGAGGATGATAAAGAACTTTATTGGTGGAGAGTATGTAGATCCCTTAGGGGAACCAAAATACGATGTATATAACCCTGCAATAGGAGAGGTAATAGCAAAAGTAGCTGAAGGGAAAAAAGAAGAAGTTGATAAAGCTGTTGATTTAGCTTATGATGCACAAAAGAAATGGGAGAAAGTTCCTATACCTGATAGAATTAAAATTTTATTTAAATTGGAAAATTTGATGTGGGATAGCATAGATGAGCTTGCTGAAATAACAACAAACGAGCACGGTAAAACTTTTCAAGAAGCTAAAGGTGATATAATAAGGGCAATACAAAATGTTGAATCTGCTGCAGCAGTTAGTTACCATATAATGGGTGAAAATAACAGAAACATTGCATACGAAGTTGACGAAGAATTAGTACGCGTCCCAATAGGTGTTTTTGCAATAATATCACCATTTAATTTTCCATTAATGATCCCATTCTGGTTTATGCCTTATGCTGTTGCTATGGGAAATACTGTAATAATAAAACCCTCTGAAAAGACTCCCATGAGTATGGAGAAGTCAATGGAACTCATAAAAAAAGCTGGCTTTCCAGAAAATGTAGTTCAACTTGTAAATGGAGGAAAAGAGGTAGTGGATTATATTTTAGAAAATAACAAAATAGCCGGAATAAGCTTTGTGGGATCTACACCTGTAGCAGAATATGTTTACAAAACTGGAACTAGCAGGAAGAAAAGAGTACAGGCAGGCGCATCAGCTAAAAATTTCATTCTTGTAATGCCTGATGCTGATATAGAGAACCTTATGCCCAATATAATTGGATCATTCTTTGGTAATGCTGGAGAAAGATGTTTAGCTGGTTCAGTTTTAGTCACTTTTAAAGAGAATCATGATAAAGTCGTTAATTCATTTGTTGACCACGCCAAAAAATTGAAAATAGGGTATGGAATGGAAAAAGATGTAGACATGGGTCCGTTAATTAGAAGAGAGCATAAAGAAAGAGTAGTTAAATATATACAAATTGGAATAGATGAAGGTGCTAAATTGATACTTGATGGGAGAAATTATAAAAACGAAAAATATCCAAACGGTTTCTTCTTAGCTCCAACAATATTTGATTTTGTGAACCCTGATATGACAATAGCTAAGGAAGAAATCTTCGGCCCAGTAGCATCTATAATAACCACAAATAACTTCGATGAGGCTTTAGAAATAATAAATAGGAGTCGTTATGGTAATGCATCATCTATTTACACTAAATCAGGGTACTATGCAAGAGAATTTGTTGATAGGGTAGAAGCAGGAAATATAGGTATAAATATAGGCGTAGCGGCTCCAATAGCATTTTATCCATTTGCTGGGATGAAACAATCATTCTTCGGTGACTTACATCCTCAAGGAGGGTTAGATCATATTCTGTTCTTTACTGATAGTAAAGTAGTAATTTCTAGATGGAGTACCTAGACTGATTGTTTAATTATAATTTTTAATATTGATATAATTATATCTTTTTTATGATAAAAAACTTTGGCAAAATAGAAATATTTAGATTTTTGTTAACTGGGGAGT
>ERZ1669250.137-NODE-137-length-38643-cov-40.897429_pt1 | contig 38643 bp, 45 predicted proteins | sample MGYA00579295_ERZ1669250 | MGnify/ENA primary metagenome ERZ1669250 (study PRJEB41166, sample SAMN08046056) | hot springs metagenome | biome: hot spring; feature: acid hot spring; material: thermophilic sediment; isolation source: thermophilic sediment from acid...
ATAATAAAATAAATAAAAACGCATCCATCAGGAGGGCCAGCACAATCTTCAGCTGGAGGACTGGTGGGCACTGCAATGTAGACTTTTATGAACATTTTAAAGGAAAGAAGCTATCCTGCATTCCCCCCATAATGTTTTCTCCAGGTCAGCATAGCTTGGATACAATAGGAGGAAACACCTAACTTATCATGGGTTAAAGATGCCCAAGCACTTTTTTAACAAGCTAGAGATAGTCCCCTTACAGAGGGCGACAAATTTGTGTGCTTGACAGAATAGATTTTTATTAAAACTGCGCGTTGCATTTGGAACACAGGTGATACAATCGGGGATGATAGTTCCTCTTCTTGTATGATGAAATACCGCTGAGTATTCTTCATGTGAAAGAGCGTCGATTGAACCTGAAGATATAACCACGGGTTGGATAGTTCACGCTGATCATTTATAGTTTAGTTTAAAAGAATAAAATATTATTATTAAACTGCGTAAAACTAAAGTTATATAGTAAAAACTGCTTCCTTTTTTGATGAAAAAATATCTGCCGCTTATGGTTAATGTACACAATAAAGACGTTATAATATTCGGCGGCGGTAAAGTCGCGCTAAGGAAAGCTAAGAAGCTCTTGGATCTAGGGGCTAATGTGTATGTTGCTTCAAATGGCTTTGAGAAGGAATTTAACCGGATTAATGTTAAAAAACTTTCTTTAAAAGAGAAAAACAAAATAAACGCTCTGTTAAAAGACAAAGTTCTGGCAATCGCCGCAACAAATGATAAAGAATTCAATCTTAAAGTAAAAGAAGAATCAAAGAAGCTTGGCATTATGTGTAACGTTGTTGATTTTCAGGATTCTGACGTTATTTTTCCGGCTGTATTTAAAAAAGGAGATATAATTATAGCTGTATCATCTTCAGGAAATTTGCCTTATTTTTCTGAATTTTTAGCATACAAGATAGGGCAGATGATAGAACCTTACCTCAAGGTTTATCCCGCGTTAAAAAAGGTAAGGAAAAGCCTGAGAAACGTCGACACAAACAAAAAGAAAAAAATCCAGAAAGAGTTGCTCAATAAGTACTTTGAGTTACTAAGGTCTGGTAAATGGGAACTTATAGAAAAAAAGGTTGATGAGCTTTTAAAGGATGTTCTATAATACAGTGTAATATCATTTATAAAAAAAGTCAGTGAATTTTGAAATATAATGTATGCACTTTACTATATAATTTTCGCGCTTCTGCCTTATGCTGTCGTTGTAGTTTTTATTGCAGGAATCGTATACAGATGTCTCAACTGGGTCAATGCAAGAGGTTTAACTGGACTTTACAACGTGAACTTGGGACTTTATGAACACGATTTCTTCTCAACCAGTGCAGATGTGCTGAAGCGCGTTTTCTTATTTTATACTTTGCCCGGAAAAGACAAGGATAACGCGCTTTTTGCAGGAAGTTTTATGTTTCACTGGGGCATCTGGATAGTTCTGTTTGGTCATCTTGGTATTATACTTCCTGAAAATATACTTTCAAAATACTTTGGAATAACGCCTGCAGTACATCACACGCTTGCCATTTATTTGGGGGGAGCAGGAGGATTAATGGCGCTCGCAGGGCTTCTTATTCTGATATACAGAAGATTTGCAGGGTCTTCAGCAGAGCTAAGGATAGTTAACTCTTATAATATAAAGATCCCCGTTAACAGGTTCAGCTACATAGACGATTTCTTTGCAGATTTTCTCTTACTAGCAATTATAATGCTCGGACTCTTGCAGACGCTTGGTATCTCTCCATTCTATCCAAGCTATATACAATCTGTTTCTTTGTGGATGTACTCACTTTTAACTTTTCATCCTCAAATATCATACATCATTTCTGAGCCAATTCTTCAAGCACATGCACTACTTGCAATGATACTTGTAGCTTACTTTCCGTGGGGGAAACTTATTCATCCTTTCTCATACCTGCTCATGCCCACGATTTCAAGGCCTTCCCTGAAAGTCGAATACGGAGGCGAAAAACGGTAAAATGTCCTACGGAAAGGTTTTCAAAGAAAGGCCGTTCAGTTATGGAGACGTTTCTAACTTTGTCCACTATACGGCAGATGAAACCCTTTTAAATTCTCTGAACGAGAAAGTTGGGATAGAGAAAGCAGAAGGCAAGGTTGAGCACTTTAAAAAGAGGCTCATGGAAGAGTATAACAATAATTGGAATGTTAAGATGGCTATAGACGTTTGCGTTCACTGTGGAGCTTGTCTGGAGGCTTGTCCAACGTACATAACAAGCGGCGATATACTTAATTCGCCTCTTGGAAGAGCAGAGATGATAAGAGCTGTAATAAAGGGAACAAAGCCATCAGGAAAGATATTTGGTAAAGTGGCTGGCGCTGTAAAGAAAATAGATGAATCCTATATAAAAAAAGTATACACGTACTACTGGCTCTGTTTGATCTGTAGAAGATGCGCATACGTTTGTCCTTTTGGAGTAGACCAGACAGACGTAACCAGGACCGTCAGGTCTATACTTTATGAAATTGGGATGGCATCAAGGTTCACGTCTTTAACAATAGATGCTCACTGGAAGAGCGGTAACAATATGAACCTCAACCCAAAAGCGATAGTTCCAATACTTGATTTTGTAAAGAACGAAATAAAAGAAGAAAAAGGTGTTGACGTAAAGGTAAAAGTAGACGAAAAGGCTAACGCTCTTCTGTTACCATCATCGGCAGATCTATACATGAACCTTGAAACGCTAAAAGGCTATCTGCTTTTCTTAAACGTTTATGGCGTGGATTTCACCATAAGTACTGAGGTTACAGAAACGGCAAACTTCGGGCTTTTCCTTCACCCAAAGCACATGCAAGGACTGGCTCAGAAATACGTCAGCGCTGCTGAAAAGCTGGGAGTAAAGCTGGTCATAGCGGGTGAGTGTGGGCATGCTTGGAGGGTTCACAAAAATTATACAATGCCTGAACTCAAGAAAAAAGGAATAAAGCTTGTCCACATACACCATCTCGTTTACAGGGCAATAAAAGAAGGAAAGATAAAGCTAGACCCGAGCAAAAACGGAGAAACAGTTTACACTTATCAGGATCCATGCCAGTACGCAAGAGGGGGCGACCTGACAGAAGAACCAAGGTTTATAATGAATCATGTAACAAAAAGATGGGTTGATCCGGAGCACAGAAAGGAATACACATGGTGCTGCGGAGGACAGGGAGGGAACCTTGCAGATGAAGTTGTACCACTTGCTACACAGTACGCAAAGCTTTGGTATGAAGAGGCTCTGAAAAGCGGTGCAAGCTGGGTCATAAGGCCGTGTTCCATATGCAAAGCCCAGCTTAGTCATGTTGTTCCTTACCTTAACAGGATGTATAAAAATGAAATAGAATATTCGGGACTTATGGATCTGGTTTACAGAGCGCTGGTGGTAAGCGATGGATAAAGCGGCTTTCCTTTCTACTGTGCCGCCTGCTGATTCAGCAAGGACCGGAATGCTGCTGGACTACGCTTCAGCAGCTGCTGCAATGGGATACGAAGTGTTAGTGTTTCTTGCTCTTGATGGTGTACTTCTGGTTAAAAAAGAAGTATTTGAAAGGTTGAACGAAAACATCAAGAAAAAGTTTGAGGATGCGGTAAAGCTTGGCGTAAAATTTGTGGCATGCTCAGCAGCCGTACAGGGCTACGGGGTTAAGAATTTTTGTAGAAATGATATAGATGTCTGGGGCGTCGGTTCTTTTTATGATTACGCTTCAACAGCCAAGTTTATAATTTCTCTTTAATGGAATTCGTTATTTGCTATGTAAGGATTTTTAACTTCGTTCATTGCGTTCACTACAAGCTCTGCAAGACCTCCATAATTTATCCTGAACTTATCCCAGAGCTTATAGTGCGAAATAAAATCTCTTATTTCTCCTTTGCAGTTGCTGCACGGAGCGCAAACATACTTAAAGCCACCATCGTTTAACTCTTGTCTGAACGCATCAAGTATCTGTTTAACTTTCATTCTGGAAGCAACTTTGTTTTTCCACTGATCAAAATTATATGAGTGCATTATAGCAAACCCAGAACCGCCTCCGCAGCAGTAATTGCACACTCCGTGTGGCTCCATCTCTCTAAAACGCGGAGCTATCTTTTTCAGAACTTTTCTCTGCGGTTCCACAATTCCAGAAAGCCTGACTATGTTGCACGGGTCGTGGAGTGTTACAGGAAAATCGTTTTTAAGAGGGTCCAGGTCTAGCTTGCCTTTATCGACTATTTCTGCTAGTATGGGAAGCACGCTTTCTCGTGGTATGTAGTTTTCTCTGGTAAGGAGCCTTTCTGCAGTAACTACAAGCGCTTTTGTAGCATGTCCGCATTCACCTACGACGATCCTTTTTACACCTAGTTTGTGAGCTATTTCAACGTGTTTTTTTGCTATTCTTGCTAGCTGAATATCATCGTACCAGACTCCATAGTTTACTGAATCATAGCCTACGGGCTCAGAGCTCAGAGTCCAGCTCAGGCCAGCCTTTTCAAATATTATCGCATAGGCCTCAGGATTTTCTGGCCAGGAAAGGAATTCACCGGCGTTATGTATAAGAAGTATATCCGCTCCTTTTTCATCTACGGGAATCTTGATCCTTAATCCGGTTTTGGATTCTATATCTTCTTCCATCATTTTTACTATTTTTTTAAAGCCTTCAGGGTTCATACCGGTACTTGAACCAACCTTTAGCTGGAGCACAGTGCCGTTTTCGTGCAGTTCTTTAGCAGCTATACCTAACTCTTGGCTTGCTATTTTTCTTATTTCCCTCGCTATTAGTCCGTTATCTATACCTATCGGGCATACCTGTGCACACCTTCTGCATATGTTGCACCTGTAAGATAGCTCTATGAGCCTCGTTATTAGCTGCCACGTCTCATCCATATCACCTGTAACCAAGGTTCCGAAAAGTTTTCCGGCAGCCGTAAAGTGTTTTCTGTATATCCTTCGGAGAATTTCCGAACGGTATAGCGGGCTGTAGATGTTCTGCTTACCGCTAGCTGTATAGATAGGACACGCATCTTCGCAGGCCCCGCACTTTGCGCAGTAATCTAGAGAAAGTTTGAACTGCTGCGCAAAAGTCCAGTTACCTTCATAACTCAGGTCTTTTTCAAGCCCATTAAGGAACTTTTCTACAAGAGCCCTTTTTTCTTCTTCATTTTTCGGTATCGGAATTCCAACGGCGGCATGTCCATCGAGGGTGAAGTCGTACCTCTGAGTCCATAAAGCAGGAGGATCTTTTATTGGAGGTTCTTCTTTTAAACCTTCGAGCTTTAACAGATCCTCAAGCTTTATCTTTATCAGGGGTTCTCTGTTTTCTCTTGAAAATTCTTTAGGATCAACCGTTTTGCTCATACTTCATCCCACCTTTTTCCTTTAGGAGCGTGCGGTGCGTCCCATGGAACTGTAAGGTCGAGGTTTTTCTTGACGAGCTCCAACTTCTTTTCATCGAACCTTTCCGCTACCATGTTAGGCCTTGAGTCCCACTGAACCTTGTGATAGGTAAAATATTTTCCGAGGAAGTGGGTCATTTTTGTAAAAGGCAAATAAAGCAGGAAAAGACATACAAGCAGAACAGTTATAGAAGATGCAACGGGCAAAGCCGGTTGTTTAAAGCCTATAAGCAAACCGTTTCCGCTTATCAGGTATGCTAGGAAAGATCTCGCATAGTTAAAGTAAGGGTCATAAAAGAGCGAAGATATCATCGACAGCATGATAAGCGATATAAATGAAAGGTTAAAGTAATCTACCGGAGCAGAAAGGTAGTTGATCTTTTTATCTGTTGCCCTTAACGCTATAAGCCCAACAGCCCCTATAAACGTTATAGAGATCCCAATATAACCGAGAACCAAAGAAGCATAAAAAAACGCTGTAAAAAGAATACCTGAAGTGATTTTTAGAAGCTCAAAAAGGCTTCCTATAAAAATAGCTACAAACCATATCAGGAGCAAATATATGCCACCATGAAAAAGGAAACTAAAATACCATTGGGTTCGTTTGCTGTTATAAAGTCTTTTTATAAATATCATCTCTTTGAACATATCGATGAGCTCTGAACCTTTTTCTTCTTTGATATCAGTCTTCCACCATTCTGGCCTTTCCAGATAAGACCCTCCATGTTCGTGTTCTTCTTCAGAAGGAACAGGGTAAAGTTCCCACCTCAGGTGCATAGGAGCTCTGGCGTATTTGCTGACCTTTAAGATCGTTATGACGACACAGAAAACAAAAGAAAGATAGGCGGCATATGCAACGTAATTTACAATTGTCATGAATTATTTTCTTCATTAATAATTTTAAATGATTATTACACGATTTTTTATAACATTTTTTATTACACTATAAGGTGTAATAACTGATTTTAAAACCCGATTTAAAGTATTATTCAAATGACGATTTCAGACATCAGGGAACAGAAAATTTCAGAGGATGATATGAAGGCTCTTGAAAAACTCGAGAAAGGTCCATGGCCTAGCCACGTTACAGAGTTAAAGAAAACCAAGTATCCAATAGAGTATTATGCATGGGGGGTAATGCACAAGTATTCTCCATGGTACAGCGGCTCATTCAGGGTAAGGTACGTATTCAGCGGTATCCTTGCCAGAAGATCGAGAGATGGTAAAGTATCAGAGGTTCACTTCAGGACCTATTCTCCAGCTGGAAGGTTCCTATCAACCGCTTATTTAAAGAAGATAGCTTACGTTGCAGAGCAGTATGGAATAGGGTTGCTGGAGTTTGCAGGGAACACTGGTGCAATAGTGATAAACATACAGCCCGATAAGGCTGACCAGGCCATAGACATAATAAGAAACGTCATGGGTTCTGACGTTGGCGGTTCAGGCGATACTTTCAGGGAATTTTATGCCTGTCCAGGTCCAGCTCTTTGCGAGTTTGCTCTTTATGACACGCTTGCCGCAATGGATTTTTTCAGGAGCCACCCTGAGATTTACAAATTCCTTAACACCCAGCTTTTTCCGTACAAGCTAAAGATGAAGTTCAGTGGATGCCCGTTCGATTGCGCCGGAGCAAACGCTAGGTCAGATTTTACCTTTATAGGGACATGGGTCGGCGCTCCAGAAGTGGATCAGGAAAAGCTCAGGGAGATGATAAAGAGCGGCAAGGTTGACCCGAAAGAGCTGGCAAAGAGATGTCCTTCAGGGGCAATCTCATGGGATGATGACAAGCAGCAGCTTAAGATAGATGGAGACAGATGTCTTAAGGCAATGAATTGTATAAAGATGGCGTTTCCAGCTATAAAGCCAGGAAAGAACAGGAAGATAGCTATGCTTGTAGGTTCACATGCGCAGGCCCACTATGGGCCAAGGCTAAGCTGGGGTGTGGCGCTTCTTGATGACTACAAGGAAGCATTGCCGTTTATACTTAAGGTTATAGATATCTACTCGAACAATGCGCCGAGGAGGCACAGGCTTGCAGACCTTATACTCAGAAGAGGGTTCAGGCTCATAAGCGATGCGGCAAAAGAAACGCTTCCTGACAAGCCGAAGGCTACTCCATCATCGCATTTAAGGTTTACAACAGGCGTTGTCCTTTCAGATGATGAAAGGGTTACATACGCAGAATGGGCTAAGAGTTTGGTCAAAGATTACTATGGAGGTGAGCAGTAAATGGCTGAAACTTTTGTTCCAGACCCTTCTGAAAGGATAAACAAGAGGCTTCCTATGCCTTACGCCGCACAGTTCCCGGACATAATTAAAAGAAACTATGGAAAGTGGGTTGACAGAAAGTTCCACGGCAACGGAATAATAGAACACATATCTGAAAGCGGAGAAAGTATTTTTACCGTAAAGGTTGGGCTTCCACCAAACTCAAGAATAAGCGTTGACACGCTGAAAAAGATAATAGATGTAGCTGATAGCTACGGACTAAAGGTAGTTAGAGCAACCAGAGGTATGAACGTTGAATTCATCACTGATTCGCTTGATAAAGCGAAGAAGATAGTCAATGTCATGGAAGGTTACGGCTTTCCGGCGGGAGGTTGGGAAAACAGCCTCTGGCACATAACTTCTTGTACGGCATACCTTACATGTTCAACCTTCGCAGTAGATGCACCTTCTATAACAAAGGCGCTTTATGATTACTTCATGCCTTACTTTACAGGGGAAGAAAAGCTACCATCGAAACTGGATATTTTTGTTTCGGGATGCACCAACATATGCGCAGGCACGTTAGCAGGAGATATAGTTGTTGTTGGTCACTGGGGGCAGGCTCCAAAGCCAGATCCAGAAAAGATAAAGTTCTGTCTGCCAACTTCAGCAGAAGCTCTGAAAAAGGTAACTCCTGATGTTGCGGCTGTTTGTCCTGTAAATGCTATCAAGCTTTATGCAAAGGAAGACGGTTCAGTTGGTATTGAAGTTGACGATAAAAGGTGTATAGCCTGTGGCAGGTGCAAGAACGTGTGTGATTACTTTGATTGGGATCCGGACAAGATAGGCGTGGGCGTTTTTGTAGGGGGGAAGACGAGCAACACAGGCTCAGGTCCAAGGCTGGCTTACAGGATAGTACCTTGGGTTCCTCTAAATCCTCCGGAATATAGAGAAGTAGTGGCTGTTGTAAGGAAGATAGTTGATGTCTGGAGGAAAAATGCCGAACCCGGAGAAAGGATAGGGGACACGATCGACAGAATTGGGCTTGAAGAGTTCATGAGACAGGTAGGGGTTCCAAAATCGAGACACAACGCATGTATAGAAGTTAGCTGGAACTTTGGAGTAAGGCAATTTATCAAGTACGTCTAAAAGTTATTTCCCTTTTTTGTCGAATAACGCTTAATTATAAACAGCAAGTTAGTTTTTTTTGGTGAAACAGAATGGTTGTAAATTACCCCGGAGAATTTGAAGTAAACGGCAAAAAAATTGTGATAGACGAAGACGGTTTTCTTCAGAATCCTGAAGCGTGGGATGAGAAAGTAGCAGAGTGGATGGCTATAAACATAGAAGGAATAACACAGCTTACTGAAAGGCACTGGAAGCTTATAAGGTATCTTAGAAAATACTGGGAAACCTATGGTGTATGTCCTCCTGTAAAGATACTGTTAAAGGAAACCGGTGAAACTTTGGAAAGCATATACGAGCTTTTCCCTGACGGACCAGCTCACGGAGCATGCAAGGTAGCAGGCGCACCAAAGCCCACGGGATGCGTATAAACGGATGGAATGTGAAACTCCCAGGTTAATTGTTTCATCCTATAAAGGAAAAAACGGTAAAACTTTAGCTTCTATAGCTTTAGCCCGTTCTCTGATTGCCCGCGGATACAGGGTTTCCATGTTCAAAGTTGGACCTGACTACATAGATCCGAGCTATCATGCAGCGGTTACAGGAGAACCCAGCAGGAACCTGGATAAAATTTTAATGGGAAACAAAGTGGTTGAAAGGTTCTGCAGGTATTCTTCGGGTTCGGATATAGCTATCATTGAGGGCGTTGCTGGACTTTACGACAGCCCCGATGGGGAAAGCGAAGACGGAAGCACCGCGCAGATGGCAAAGCTTCTGAAAGCCCCAGTGGTTATTGTAATAAACGGTGAAAGGATAAACAGAACCGCAGGGGCCCTGATAAAAGGATTAAGGGATTTTGACAGTAAAGTAAAGATAGCTGGCGTTATACTCACCAATGTGGTGGGAAGCCAAGAACAAAAGATCAGGAAAGCTGTTGAAAGTGAGGGCGTTGAAGTAATAGGCACGATAAAGAGAGACAGAACATTGGAGAAAATAATGGCATACAGACACCTTGGACTTGTTCACGCAAACGAAACTGGAAGAGATGCCATAACGCTGGCTTCATCTCTGGCTTCTCAGAATATAGACGCTGAAAGAGTTTTAAAGCTCGCAAAGGAAAGATCGGATCCTCTTGGTTTTCAGGCTACCGAGCGTGAAAAGCCTTCCATGAAAAAACTCAAGATAGCAATAGCGCTCGGGAGGGCCTTTTCTTTTTACTATCCGGAAACCATTGAATTCGCTTCAGAAGTAGGCGATGTTAAATTTGTTGATCCTGAGAAAGATGCTTACGTAGATGCTGACATGCTGATAATCGGGGGAGGGTTTCCTGAAGTTTATGCAGAACAGTTAGAAAAGAACAAACCCTTTATGAAGTCTGTTAAGGATCATGTTGAAAAAGGAAAGCTTTTTTATGGCGAATGCGGGGGGCTTATCTATTTAGCTGATGCTATAGCTTACATGGGATCTGAGTACAGGATGTCTGGAGTTATAGACGCTTATGCTGTAGTCATGAACGAGCCTGTGGGTCACGGTTATGTAACAGGGGAAGTCATAAAGGATAATATAATAGCCAGTAAGGGAACGATTCTGAAAGGTCATGAATTTCATTATACAAAGATGATAATTAAGAGCAGAGAAATTTTTAGTTTAAAGTATCTAAAGGGCAATGGCATTGATGGATTTGATGGGGTTTATGTAAAAAACGCGTACGCCAGCTTTATGCACATTCATCCTGAAACTTACAATTTTTTGGACAAAATGTTGTTGCAAAAATTTATGTAATGTTTTATTTCACTTTTTTGTGAATCTTTAACAACCTTTATAAGTGAAATAAGACACAATAAATTTGGGTAAATTGATGCCTCACTCTGAAAGGGAAATTGTAAAACCGAATTTTTTATCTGAAATGCGTGAGGCTATAAGAAAAACATCACGTTCGTACGACCCTATAGCTTTAGAGATCTTAACTTATATCATTCACTACGAACCAGTATCGCTTTACAGGATAACAAGAATGCTGCCATACGGTATTTCGTCGATTTATAAAAAAGCAAAAAGGCTCTCTAAAGATGGCCTTATAAAATCGATTGAAGTAGAAAGACCAGAAGATAGAAGGAGCAAATCAGTTTACAAAGCTACTGTAAAAGGCATATTCACCTGCTGGGCTTATGGGTGCCTAAAGAATAACGAGCTAACCTCAAGGTTGATGTACAGATGGGGGGTTGATGAAAGTGAAATGAAGTGGATGAACTCAATTCTTTATTCGCTTCCAAAAATAATGAATCCGAACGACGTAACCCTTTTGGAAAACCCGATGATAATGATTATGGCTGCTATGATTTTTTCTGAGAACAATAGCGGGAATAAAACGGTTCAGAAGGATATGGCAAAGTACATAATCGGGAAAATCGGGCCTAAAGCTGCCGAGCTTAACGGTGATGATATGATAATCGGGGCTAAAAAATACTTTGTAGGCTTGAATTTTTCAGAAAAGCTCGCGCATATTTATATGTGTGCTGGATGCTATAAGTTCTGTTCCAATCTAACGGTTCCTCTGGATGAATTAAAGTGTGGATATCTGTGTAAAGCAATAGAAAAGTTCAAGTCATAAACTCTTGGACGACTTTGCCAACTATAATAACTCCGGGCGAGCTTATTTTGTTTTTCTTTATTTCATAAGGCATGTTAATAAGATCTGTGATGACAACCCTCTGATATTGTGTTGTGCCGTTAGAGATAACGCATACTGGAGTTGCAGGATCAAAACCGTTCTTGATGAGCTCTGAAGATATCTTTTCCGAGTTTGAAATACCCATCATTATGACTATCGTTCCGCCAACATTCTTTAAAGCTTCCCAGTTGATTTCTCCCTCTTTTAAAGGGTGTCCGTTTATTATCGTAACTGATGACGAAACGCCTCTGGATGTAACAGGTAATCCGGCGTAGGTAGGAACTCCGATGGCGCTCGTTATGCCCGGTATAACTCTGAACTTTATTCTGTTTTTTCTCAAGAATTTTATCTCTTCATCTCCCCTTCCAAAAAGAAAAGGGTCACCTATCTGAAGCCTTACTATAACTTTTTTGGTCTCACAGTAATTAAGCACAGCTTCTTCAAATTTTTTCTGGCGTTGGTCAACTGTTTCTCCTTTTTGGTGAGGAATCTTTATGCAGCTAGGGAGTGCAATATCAATGATTTCATTGGGGATAAGGTAATCATAGATGAGCACTTCTGCTTTTTTGAGCACTTTATAACCCATTACAGTAAGTAGGCCTTTATTTCCGGGACCGCTCCCAACAATATATACAGTACAGCTTTTCCTCGAACTTTCCACAACCCATGATAAATTTCAGTTTGATTTAATGTTTATTCCTAACAGAAAAAGAACATGATAAAGATAAGCTAGAAGTCTTCTTGAACCTCGGTCGAAAACGTATAAGTATGATTTATTATATCAATATAAACGCGAACTAGCATAAGCCAAATCCTGTAACAATGTAAAAGTGAACAAAAAACGATTTTACACACAGATTGCGTAAAAATTTGTTCCCCATTCATTGAAATAATTATTTTAAATAAAATCAGGATAACTTTTAGTTGATAAAAAATGATACTACCGATAAACCACACATTCATAGATTACGCAGGGTTTGCGCTTCTTGCTCTTCTTATAGTCGAGTTTGGAATAGAAATATACAGAGGCAAGGCCATATACTACAGCATGTTTCCATTTAAAGGTCCTTCAACTTCTGAAGGGAAAGCCTCAGCTTCAATCAAGGCTCTCGCAGAAGTTTTCGTATACGATATTCTGGCTTCAGAACCGCTTTCGGAGTGCCACACAGGGGCTTATTATTCAAAAAAGCCTCATTCAAAAAGAACCGCTCATCTTCTTCTCTTCTACGGCTTCATAATGCTGATATTTTCAACGATCTCAGGTTTTATATTTGACAAGTGGGTTAACCAGAGCTCCTTTTTGCCATCTTACTATTTAGGTCCTCTTGGAGAGGTCGTTGAACTCGGCCTGGGCACTATCGGAGGAATACTCGTGCTCGTTGGCTTTATAATATACTGGCCCTCACGGTTTAGAGGCGAATCCAGTTCAAGAATTACAGGAACTGATCTTTTTATAATACTGCTTGTGCTGACGGTGTTAACAGGTTTTGTGCTTGAAGTTATCGAGTTCTTTTTTGTCTACTGGGTAGCCGCAGCTTTCTGGGTCCACATGTCTATAGTCTTTTTGCTTTTTATAACGATGCCTTATACCAAGTTTTCACACGCTCTGTATCAGATAATCTGGAACTATTATGAAAGATATTCAAGAAGAACCGGGAAACAACCTAAAATTCCTTCGGGGGTAAGCTAAAGATGCCGACTTTCGTCTATACATCAAGGTGTGTTGGATGCGGGGATTGTGTTGACATTTGTCCTAGCGATATAATGCATTTCACAAAGGACAGGAAAACTGTAAACGTTGAGCCTGATGCATGCTGGGAATGCATGAACTGTGTCAAGGTATGCGCAAGGTTTGCCATAGATGTCAGGAGCTATGCTGACTTTGTTCCCATGGGGCATTCGATATCGGTTTTTAGAGATGAAAAGAGTCAAAAAGTTTACTGGAGGATAAAATACAGAAACGGCAAGGTTAAAGAGTTTGCATTTCCTATAAGGACTACACCATGGGGTTCTATAAAGCCTCCTCAGGAACTGCCCGAGCCTGATCCTCAGGATCTTTACACGCCTTTACTCTCGTCAGAAAAAGAGAACACGATAAAGATAGAGGTGAGCAGGAAATGACAAAGGTAAGTTATGTAGATTCAGACATACTGATAATAGGAGGAGGAATGGCTGGTACCGGTGCAGCTTGGGAAGCGAGATACTGGGGCAGAAACCTGAAGATAGTTCTGGTCGAAAAGGCCAACATAGACAGAAGCGGGGCCGTAGCGATGGGCCTTTCGGCCATCAATACATATCTTGGGTTAAAGTATAACGAAAACACGATAGAAGATTATGTAAATTATGTAAAAACCGATCTTATGGGAGTTGTTAGAGAAGACCTAGTATACGATTATTCAAGGCACGTTGACTCCACAGTTTACCTCTTTGACGAATGGGGGCTCCCCATCTTTAAAGATGAAAACGGAAGATACGTAAGGGAAGGGAGATGGCAGATAATGATTCATGGGGAGTCATACAAGCCTATAGTTGCAGAAGCTGCAAAGAAGTCAGTCTCAGAAATCTACAACAGAGTTATGATAACACATCTTTTAAAGGACAGTCAGAATCCAAATAGAGTTGCGGGAGCCATAGGATTTAACGTAAGGGATGGAAGGGTTTACGTTTTCAGGTCAAAGGCAGTAATAGTTTCAGCAGGAGGAGGTTCACAGATATACAGGCCGAGGTCAACATCAGAAGGTAAAGGAAGGACATGGTATCCGCATTGGTCAAGCGGGTCTTCTTACGGCATGCTGATCGAAGCAGGAGCTGTAATGACGATGATGGAGGCAAGGTTCTCAGTCCCAAGGTACAAAGATGGATATGGACCTGTAGGAGCATGGCAGCTGATGCTCAAAGCAAAACAGACTAACGCATATGGACAGGATCCCTTCTCTTTGCATAAAGAAGAACTTAAAAAACTTTATGACGGGAAGTTCAAATACGTTGACGCTTTTCCCACGCCCACAAACCTGAGGGTTTATTCAAGCCTCTTAGAGCTGAAACAGGGGAGAGGTCCAATATATCTGCATACAGAGCAGGTTCTAACGGAAAAGAACGAAGAGCTAGGTTGGGAAGACTTCCTGGATATGACAATAACTCAGGCTATACTCTGGGCTGGGCAGAACATAGATCCTATAAAGACGCCTTCTGAAGTGCTACCTTCTGAACCATATGTTATGGGCTCACACGCAACTGAATGTGGAGCATGGGCAAGCGGTCCTGAAGACATGGTGATAAAGGAAGCAAAGTCAGTCGATGAAAGGGGTACCAGCTACAACTGGGGTTATAACAGGATGAGCACATTAGACGGTCTCTTTCTTGCCGGCGATGCCTGTGGCGCAAGCCCGCATAAGTTCTCATCAGGATCTTTTACAGAAGGCAGGATAGCCGCAAAATCGGCTGTAAGGTACATAAAGGAACACAGCGATGAAAATGTATCTCCAGATAGCTCGCAGGTTGAACAGCTTACAGTAAGAATTTTTGAGCCGATAGAAAGGCACAACAGGAACAAGAGAATGATAACAGGAGGCAAGGTTTCTTCAAACATGATGTGGTACGAACAGGGTATGGCAAGGCTTCAGAAGCTGATGGATGAATATGCAGGAGGCTGGGGTTCGTGGTACACAACCAATGAGCACATGTTGCTAAGGGCTCAAGAGCTCCTGACTTATCTTAAAGAGGACTTCCTGAACTATGCAGTTGCTGAAGATTATCACCAGCTCCTTAGAACTTGGGAACTTTGGCACAGGATACTAACAGCTGAAGCTGTTGTAAACCACATGCTCTTCAGGAAAGAGACAAGGTGGCCTGGATACTATGTCAGGAGCGATTTTCCAGCTCTAGATGACGATAACTGGAGAGTTTTTGTAAACTCAAAATACGATGCAAAGACAGGAGCCTGGAAGCTTTGGTCTGTGCCGGTTGTTGACCTGAGGTGAATGGAATGAAGCTGATAATCAACAACCCTCCTCCTTACGGGGGAAAGCTTGTAAACAACATCGACAAAAAAGAGCAGGAGCTAAAAGGTTCACCTGTTTACGATATAAAACCGGAAATCGACAGAAAATCCGGGGCCCCGATAAGAAACGTTTACAGGGAAATCATGTCTATTTGTTATGGTTTTTTCAGCCCTCTTGACAGATTCATGACAAAAGAAGACGTTGATTCCGTTTTAAAGTACAGAAGGTTGCCTGACGGATACATATTTCCATTCCCGATAATATTTGACGCGGACAAAGAAAAAATAAAGAGCATGCAGCTCAAAGAAGGCGACAGGCTCTATCTCAGGTTAAAGGGAAAACCGTTTGCATACATCGACGTAGATGAAATGTGGGATTTTGATCCGGCAGATCTTGCCGTTAAAACGTTCGGAACTCCAGAAAAAAACTCAGATGCTCTGAAAAAGCCGCTCGACGAAAAGCATCCGGGTTTCAGCATTTACCGCAACATGAGCGGTTTTGCAATAGCTGGTAAAGTTTTCATAATAAATGAACCAAAGTTTAAAGATCCATACAGCAGGTTCTGGTATCCTCCAGAAAGGTCAAGAGAGGAATTTTTGAGAAGAAAATGGAGAACTGTGATAGCACACCAGACAAGAAATGTGCCACATACGGGTCATGAACATCTTATGAAAGAAGCTGCGTTTATGGGGGATGTTGAACCATGCAGAGGTATACTAGTAAATGCAATAGTAGGTGCGAAGAGGATAGGAGACTTTGTAGATGAAGCCATCCTTGAGGGTCACGAAGCAGTAAACAAATACGGATACATAAAGCCAGAAAGGCATATGGTTTCGTTTACATTATGGGACATGAGGTATGGTGCTCCACTAGAATCGCTTTTACATGGCATAATAAGGCAGAATATGGGATGCACACATCACATGTTTGGAAGAGATCATGCTGCAGCGGGAGATTATTTTGACCCGTATTCAACGCAGGAGCTCTGGATAAATGGGCTTCCGAGCTATGGATTTGATGCACCCCCATATGACGTTGAAAAAGGTCTTGAAATAAGGCCGGTTAACATGCAGGAATTCTTTTACTGCCCCCGCTGTAATGAAATAACTTACAGCGAAACCTGTGGTCACAGTGAAGCTCAGAGGTTTAGCGGAAGTTTTGTTAGGGGGCTTATAGCTGAAGGCGTAAAGCCTCCTTCAGTTATATTTAGGCCTGAAGTATACAGCGCCATAGTAAAATGGTGGCGCGTTTTTGGATATCCGTTCGTGAACAAGAAATATCTTATGCAGAAAGAGGACGAGCTTGAAGTGGAGGTGGGATAAATGGCTTACAAAATAGGGCTTGTGCTCGATGAAGAAAGGTTGAAGCTTATAAAAGGAACAGAACTTGAGAAAGAAATCAAGGACCTTTTTGGCGGGACGCTCAAGATGATAGAGGTAGAAGTAACTGAAGAGCAGGCGAAGATTCTGATGCAGCTTTTCCCCAGAGTAAGGATAGATGCAAGAGGCTTTGTTGAGGAAACGCCCGTAGCGTTCAGAAAGGCTCTTTACAGAAGTCTGATAAACCATAGAAGTAAAAAAGATGCGCTTGAAGCCATACTCAAAGACGATAAGCTGCTTAACGAAATAAAAGAAATGGCATCAAAGGAAGACGAATACATACCTCCGCCCTGAATTGTTTTTTATAGGATCAATAATTTTATGGATGGTAGAGCTTATATTAATTGCTGTTATAGCGGGCATAATAGGGGCTCTGGCCGGGTTAGGGGGAGGCGTTGTTCTTACCCCGCTTTTGACCCTGTTTTTTGGAATACCTATCAAGTACGCAACCGGCGCTTCTCTTGTATCTTCCATATCGACCTCTGCAGGATCTGCAAGCGTGTACGTTAAACAGAGGCTGGCTAACGACAGGATAGGAATAAGCCTTGTAACAGCGACAACCGCTGGCGCAATAATAGGCTCGTTGCTTGCAAACTATACATATTCTCACAGATTAACGTGGATAATTTACATACTTTTTGGGGCTATGTTGATTTTCTCAATCGTACCAACAATACAGAGGAGCACTTGCGAACTTCCGCCACTAAAGCAGCCAGACAGGACAACCAAAATTTTCAGACTTTATGGGACGTGTTATGATCAGGCTCTTAAAATGTGGTACAAGTACTGGGGGATAAGGTGGTGGCTCGGGTGGATTATAATGTTTTTTGCAGGAATAATGAGCGGGTTATTAGGCATAGGATCCGGAGCATTGAAAGTTCTTGGTATGGACTGGGGAATGAACATACCGATGAAAGTATCAACTACAACGAGCAACTTTATGATAGGGGTTACGGCAGCCACTAGCGGGTCGCTATACTGGTTTTTCGGGTACATAACTCCTGCTGTTGCGGCATGCACTGCCATAGGAGTTCTTTTGGGGGCAAGGATAGGGACAAGAATGCTCGTTCACGTTACCAACAGGCAGATAAGGTGGTTTTTTGTAGCTATCCTTTCTTACTTAGGTATAAGGATGGTTGTCAGAGGGCTGGGAAGAGAGGGTATACTTCCTATAACTTCCATGGAAAGGAATATCTTTTCGCTGATAATAGGGATTGCAATTTTATTTTCGCTGTATTTGGTTTTTGGAAGAAGGTACAGCCAGACAGATGATAGCACGCTGAGCGTATACATTACTCAGATGGAAAAGCCAAATAAAACCGAAAAAAGGTTCATAGATATAACCAGCAAAGTGCTAAAGTACGGCGTCATAATCACAGCGGCTTTTTTAATAGCAGGTTTATTTCTGCTCTTTTTGCACGGAGAAGGCATGGGGATTCCTTTAAGCAGGATAGTCAACCTTAAATTTGGGGTTGACACTTCTTTGTTCAGTATAAAGAGCGTGTTAATTTATGATACAGAGCTTGATGGGCTGAGCTTTATACTTACAGGCCTTTTGGTGCTGATAGCGATACCGATAGTGATGGTTGCTATAAACCTAATAAGGTTTATAGTTGAAAGAGACAGGCTGTATATAGCGCTAGCTGCAATAACGCTGTTAAACCTTATGGTGGCAATACTGGTCATCCCCAGGGTTGTATGATGATCAGCATTTTGTTTGAAATTTTCATCATAATGGTCTGTGCATATGCTGCTGGATTGCTGGGAGGCCTTCTTGGCTTGGGAGGTGCAGTAATCCTTACGCCGCTCCTCACAATATTTATTGGTTTACCGATTCAGTATGCGGCTGGAATAAGTTTATCATCCGCTGTGGGCACTTCGATAACATCAGGATACAGGTATTTGAAGCTTAAAATACCCGACCTAAGAGTATTTCTGTTTATGGCTTCAGCTGGTACTACCGGGGCTATAATGGGATCTTTGTTGCTTTATGAACTAATGAAAACTAAATATAACTGGATTCTTTACATATTTTTTAGCATTATAATGTATATAGCCGCCTTCTTTACTGCAAAACAGGCACCAAAAAGAGAAATGGAACCATTAAGCGGCATATCAAATAAAAGCAAAGGGCTCTTTATACGAGGAAAATTTTTTGATCCTTCGTTGCATCTGTATGTGGATTATTTTGTCGATAAAAAAAGATTGTTTGAATCCTGGGGGGTCATGCTCTTTGGCGGGCTGATGAGCGGGCTTCTTGGTATAGGAGGGGGACCTATAAACATGTTTGCCCTTTACGGGATACAAAGCCTGCCCATAAAAGTAGCTTCAGCTACTAGCAATCTGATAGTAGGAGTAACAGCATCTACAAGCGGTTCAATCTACTGGCAATTTGGATACATTCACCCGTTTCTTTCAGCCGTTTCTATAATCGGAATAATAGCGGGCGCTTTACACGCCTCATCTCTTTTACCAAAAACTAAAGGTTCAACAATAAAGATCGTTCTGCTGTCTGTTTTTTCGTATTTAGCATTCAGGATGCTTCTTTCAGGCCTAAGAAGGGGAAACATCATCATAATTTCGCAGGATATTGAATATATGCTTTCGTTTATCGTATTAATTTTAACCGCCATCATAATGTTTCTGTTAAGAGACAGGATATCAGAATGAATGCTAGAAAAAATATAAGAAAGGGTTGAGAATTAATGAGCATGAGTTTCGATTATGACTCTGCGACAAAGGTTATAGATAATGCGATAATCAAGCTAAAGCTGTATGAGCCTAACCCACTGATAAGGGAAAAGGCTGAAGTTTTTATAAAGATGCATCTTCTTCCAACTTTTAACCTTTTAACTGTAAGGTATGACAAAGTTGAAGCTCAGGCATATGTGCTGGACATTGCATTGGTGGGGAAAAACGTTAAAGATCTGAAAACATATCTGGATATGCACACGGATGAACTAAAAGGTTTTAAAAGGTTTGTCAGCAAAGCCTTAACGAACGACCCTGAATTTATAGATGAATACATAAGCATGCTCATAAGAATCCTAAGGTTTCTGGGAGATATGGCTTTGTGCAGAAGGGTTGTGGATTACATAATATGGTCTTATGACGAAATGTACAACAAAGGTCAGCTCATCTCAAAAATGAAGTCATACTTTGGAGACGAGCACAAGGTCAGCAAAGCAATGTATGAATTCTCAAAGTTTGTTGTCTCGATGGTCGTTGATTTTAATAACGGGTTAAAAGATTATATCTCGGGTAAAAATTCAAGACCAAGTTATGGAGAATTCTTGGTTGTGAGTTCTTTATTAAAATACTTAAACGAAGAAGAATGTTTTTTTGCAGTTGAGGCAAATGAAGATTATTTCTATATGGGCATACTTAAGGGAATTAAAAAAGAAATAAACCCGTTAGAGATAAGGTTTTAAAAGCTTTCATAATCGATTATGCTACAGTTTCTCTTTACAAATTCTGGTAGAAGGTCAAAGTATTTTTTGTACAAAAATCTCTCGTCCGCAAGCACAAAGTAACCTTTATCGTTTTCAGACCTTATAACTCTGCCCAGGGCCTGACTTACTTTTCTTAAAGCAGGAACGGTATAAGCATAATATCTTCCTTTTTTCTTTCCGTAGATTTCGTTGTAATATCTGATAAGCGCCTTTATTTTGATGTTTAGTTTTTCAAACGGTATTCCAATTATCATTGCCGCTTCAAGCTCTTCTCCGGGAAAGTCTGCACCTTCAGAAAATCTACCCGATGCGGAAGCAAACAAAATCCCTTTCTGGTTGCTTTTTGCGGCAAGCTTGAAGGAATTTAAAACTTCCCTTGATTGCTGTCCGCTCATTCCTTCAACTTCTAAATATGATCTTTTTCTTAAATCTTCTGGCAGGGCACTTAACAGAGCTTCCTGAATTCTATAGCTTGAAGAAAAAACTGCAACGTTTCTCCCGGAGTTTTTTCTGAGGAACGATAAAATTACGCGCATGTATCTATTTAACATTTCTTCACTTAATCTTTCCCCTTTGGTTGTTACGCCTTTTATTATGACGCTCGAGACGTTTTCAGATCTTACTTTGAACTTTTTATTGATAATATAAGGGTTATGAATGCCAATAACTTCAGAAAACGCTTCGATGGGCTCTAGGGTGCCAGACATGAAAAGCACCCCCCTGAACATTTTCCATTTTTCCTTAAGGGCTTCAGAAGCCCTCATATCCACCCTTTCCAGCTTTAGTTCGTTTTTCTCCTTTGAAAGAAAATGTGTAATGCCTTTTTCGTTTGAAAGCTCTAAAGAGTTCTTAAAAAAGCTGTATATATGGTAAAGAGAAGACTGTGGCCTTTCACCTTTTGAAAGTCTTTCGGACCTTAAAGTTTCCCCAAATACCTTTATTTCATCTAGCGCGTCTGAATTTTTCGAAGAATAAAAATCTTCAATTTTAACTTCTTTTTCTTTCCTTTTTCCAAGCTCTTCCCTCATTTTTTCTTCTAATTTGATAAGAAAACTTTTAGCTCGTTCACTTTTAAAAAACGAAAGCTCAGATAGCGCTCTCTTTATCGAGCCAGTAGTGATATGATCGCTGTTTATATTCATTAGTGAAAACTGAAGGTTGTGAGCCTCATCGACTACAAGATAGCTCTCGCTGTAATCAAAAACGCTTCTGAGGCTCCAAGATACTTTTTCGTCGAGGACGTAGTTGTAGCTTACGCTTACAAGATTTGCTAGGCCGGCTAATTCTCTCTGATAGAAGTAAGGACATATCATCCTGTCTGCTGATTGTTTCAAGACTTCGGAATAAAGCATCGTTTTGGCATCTGTAAAACGTTCGTTTTGAAGGTTGATATAATAAGGACACCTTTTTCTGTTCTTCGAACAAAAGTAAGAAACCTCATCATAATTCGCGTCACTCATTTTTTCCAGCGCTAGAAGGCACATATCCTTCTTTCCTCTAAAAGAGATACCAAGGAATTCTGTTCCGAAAACTTCATTTATTTTCTTAAGTTCTTCAACTGGCCTATCGGTTTCCGTTCCGGTCCTCACAGCCCACAGTATTTTAAAACCCTTTAAAAGAAGAGAAGATAAAACAACAGGGGTTTTTCCGAACCCCGTAGGAGCCTGAAAAATTATGGGGCGTTTCCCGGCAACTTTCGTGATTTCATCTATAGATTCTTTTTGGCCTTCTCTGTAGGAATATGGAAAGAGGCTCATCTAAAATTATAATTTAAGCTAATGATTAAAATTTGTCTTTTTTGGAATTTTTTACTGCTGGAAAAACAAACTTTTTTGCTTTTTAAATCAAGTGCGTAAAATAAGCTATCTTCAGGCTTAGACACACGCCGGATAAATGTTAAAGTGCGTGATTTTTTTGTTATTTGTCATGTATCCTGTTTATTTGTCTGTCATCTGACCTAAATGCCCCGGGGTTTGATATTTTTATTTATGATCAATGCGGAAATTCGTCTTAAACTTTTTACCATAACTTTGCGCATGGACAAACGTCAGATATCTTAAGCAGGTCCATTTTTTTAACAGAAGGGCAGTTGATTCCAAAATAAGACACAAGCATAGCAACATCAGATAGCCAGGGGAGAGCGTCAAAAGTCTTTGAAAACAGCTCTTTACCAAGGTCAATGCAAATAAAGGTTAAATAAGGCCCTCCGAAATTTTTAAACGTTTTTACAACAGATTTTATAGAGCCTCCAACATTTTCGGCTATTTTTAAAAAAGGGTCACCAAAAGGACCTGATAAAAACGAACTGTCAAAATCATCATTAAAAATTATATACAGGCCATCTTCCTCGGGCTTCCAGTTTTTGGTATAAGCAGTTAACTTCCATCTTCCTTCAACAAACTCATAGACGCCCTGAAGAGGGAATTTAGAAGAAGCTTTTTTCTGGCTTTCCTCAGTTTTTCTGGTGATTTCTTTAATCATTTTATCAAGTATTCTTGCTTCCTCTTCATCCCCCTGCATAATTTGATTTTTATTTTAATTTTTTATTTAACGATTATTTCATCCAAGCGGGAACAAACATAATTTTCAAGTTTGCATTAATCGAATATTATGATTTTGATAAAAAAGCATAAAAGATTTAATATCAGGAACCCAAAATATTAACAAAATTGAAAAAACAACTGGATAAAGTAGATATCCAGATATTAAAATGCATGGCTGGTGACTGCAGGCTTTCATACAGGCAGATAGCGCAGAGGTTGAACCTTTCAACTTCAACAGTAAGCAAAAGAATAAAGAAGTTACAGGAAAGCAAGATAATAAATTCTTTTATACCTCTGATAGATGCTAATGCGTTAAACCTTGTAATGTATGCTGTTGGCATCAAAATAAAGCCAGGAAATTCTGCAAAAGATGTTGCAGAGCTTATCAAACCGCTGGCTTACGTTTCTCACATATTTATAACAACGGGTTCTTACGACCTCATAGTGGTCAGCGTAGCAAAAAATACTCAGGAGATTATGAAGCAACTCAAAGAAATAACTTCTGTTGATGGAATAGAAAGGTACGAATCTTTTCAGATATTAGAGGTTTCAAAAGAAGCTCCGGTTGAAGCTCTTATATACGCATAATCAATTATAAAATTAAAGCGCATTTCGAATATATATAATGATATAAAACGGTGTAACTAAGACATTCAAAAGAGCAATTTTTTAAGTTTTTGCAGAAAGTTTGTGCCAATTTTTCTATAAAATCAGTGCATTTGATCTGTTTTTATTATTTTTATAATGCGTTTGTTAACAGAAATGCGTTTATTTTTCATTTTTTAAAATATTTTGAAGATGATAAAAATGTATAATGACAAAATCGCAAATAATAATTATATACATACTGCAGGAACTACAATAAAACCCAGAATGACTTCGGTGTGCGCCTATATACTTTCTTATCTTGCTATAGTTGGGTTTGCTTTTTTCCTTCTTTTTGCAATCATACCTTATATAGCAATCCTGATATATCCTTATGTTTTTATAATCGGTGCACCGTATCTCGCGCTGGGCATTTTGTGTTTTGCTGTCTGTTGTTACGAAAAATATTTTATTACCGATGATTATCTGTACATATTTAACAGGCTAAGAACTAAAAAAACGATAGTACCAAAAGAAGATATTGAGCGTGTTGATATAAACTATCCTTCGTTTTGTGATTGTTTTGGGATAGGCAATCTTATAATAAGGACCAAATCAGGTAAGAAGTACACGATAAAATATATCAAGGATCCAGTTTCTGTTGCAAATTTTATTAAATCCGCTTAATTTTTTTGTTTAAAAGTTTAACAGCAGGCTATGCTGTTTAAAACTTAGGTTATAAAGCGTAAAAAACATTTTTATCAAAAGTAAAAGAAAATCCTTTAGCTAAAAGTCAGTTTAAATATTTATTAAAATAAACGCGTTAGGTATTTTTGGTTGATCGTTATTCAAAAGTAGATTATTTTATGTAAAAATGTTAACATGTGTACACGTGCATTTAATAATTTCTTTATTCAAATTTATATTGATGGTGAAAAATGGTTAAAAAGATGTGTGTTTCGGTGTTCTCGGGTAGTGTTGATAGGCTTACGGGTTTAGCTATGCTTGTAAGCGGCGCGGCCGCTATGGGCATGAAAGTTGAACTTTTTCTTCAACTGTGGGGCGCTTATGCTTTTAAAAAAGATGTGATAAGCAAGAACATGAATTTTAGTGAGTTTCTTGATAAAGCACCTGAAGTTGCGAAAAGGCTTCAGGAGCTAAAGCTTCCTTCTTGGTTTGAACTTATAAAGGAAGCAAAAAAGGTAGGGGATGTTAAGATATACCTGTGCTCAACGGCAGCAGCCATATGGAACGTAAAGAAAGAAGACCTCGAGCTTGTTGACGAAGTAATAGGAGCCGGCGAGTGGGCTGAAAAGAGTTCTGAGGCTGACATAACGCTTTTCGTGTAGTGATGTGGAATGAACGAACTTCCCGTTGAAGAGTTAAAAAAACTAAAGGTTAACAAGACTGTCGACGCTCGTGGAACTTCGTGTCCCGGTCCATTACTAGCCGCTAAAGCTGCTATATCAGAAGTTCCCGTTGGTGAAATACTTGAAGTCCTATCTTCAGATCCAGGAACAAAGAGAGATCTGCCTCTATGGGCAAAAAAGATGGGACATATTTACTTGGGGAGCGTTGAAGAACCCGGATACTGGAGAATATATATAAAGAGGATGAAGTAGTGGAAATGCCAGAACTTCAGGTTCTGGTTTTTTCCACCAATCTGATATCTGATGTTGGTATAGATTCTGCTGGCCTGATGCATTTCCCGTATCCGGCAAATACAACGATAATAAGGCTCCCCTGCTCATCAATGCTCAGGCCTGAATGGGTTCTTCTGGCTATAAAGAGTGGGTTCGACGGCGTTTTTGTTGCTGCAGATGGAAGTGACTGTCCTTACCTGAAGGACTGTACCGAAAGAACTGCAAAGAGGGTTGACCAGGCTCAGAGAATCTTAAGAGAAAATGGGATAGAACCTGAAAGAGTAAAGATGGCCGCCATATGCTCAGTTTGTGCTGAACCATTTGCCAACCTTATTAAAGATTTCATCAGCAGCCTCGAAAAGATAGGAAGCGTAAGGCGAGAAAGATGAGCTCTGTATTTTCAAATATAATCGAACGCGCAGAAGAAGTTTCCGAAGAAAAAGAATTCGACGCTGTAGTTATAGGTGCAGGAATAGCCGGAATGGAAGCATCGCTCGATCTGGCCGATATGGGTTATTCCGTTCTGCTTATTGAAAAGGAACCAACGATAGGTGGGAAGATGTTCCTGTTAAGCAAGGTATTTCCAACGCTTGACTGTGCAAGCTGCATCTCAACGCCTAAAATGGCGGCAGTTGCGCACCATCCGAACATTACTCTGTGGACGTACAGCGAAGTTTTGAAAATAAGGCGCGATAGCGAAAGAGGTTATGCGCTCAGAGTAATGAAAAAGCCTAGGTTTGTAGATGAATCTGCATGCACGGGATGTTACACTTGTGAGGAAGTCTGTCCCATAGATGTGCCAAAGGAGCTTGACTTTAACCTCAGGGCAAGAAGAGCGGCATACATACCTTTTGACACGGCCGTTCCAAAAATAGCTGTTATAGACATAGATAACTGTATCTTCTGCGGAAAGTGCGAAAGAGAGTGTCCAGTAAACGCAATTAACTTTTTACAAAAGCCGAAAATCTACAGTGTGAATGCCAAATCTATAATAGTTGCTACGGGTTATAATCTCTTTCAGGCGGAAAAGAAAGAGCAATACGGTTTTGGAATAATTCCAAACGTCGTTACTTCAATGCAGATGGAGAGGCTCCTTTCTCCAACAAGGCCTTTTAACCATGTACTAAGGCCTATGGACGGAAAGGAACCGGCAAGCATAGGTTATGTGCTGTGCACAGGGTCCAGGGACAGAACCGTAGGAAACCCCATCTGTTCACAGGTTTGCTGCATGTACTCTATGAAGCAGGCTCAGCTCATATTGGGCGCTCTTCCTCTGGCAGACGTAACGGTTTATTATATGGATATAAGGGCTTACGGAAAAGGTTTTGAAGAGTTTTATAATCAGGCGCAAGCCATGGGTGTCAGGTTTATTCATGGAAGGGTTGCAAAGGTAGAGAAAGGAGAAGGTGGATCTGTTAAGGTAAAATATGAAAACATAGATGAAGGCGGAAAGCTTGAAACTGCGGAGCATGATCTGCTTGTGCTTTCCGTGGGACTTCTTCCAAACTGTGAAATAACAAAGGTTTTTGACGGCGTCTCTTTATCTCTTGACGAATTTGGATGGCTGCTTTCGCCAGATCCTGCAAACCCGGTAAAGACTAACCTTGAGGGGGTTTTTGCTGCAGGATGTTCAACCGGGCCAAAAGATATACCTGATACAGTTGTTCAAGCAGCTTCAGCTGCGGCAGAATGTGCTGCATATCTTAAAAAGGTGAACGTAATTGCAGAAGAACGATAAAAAAATAGGGGTCTACGTGTGTCACTGTGGAGGGAACATAGCTGATGTTGTGGACACAAAGAAGGTAACTGAAGAAGCTTCAAAGATGAAAGGGGTCGCTGTAGCGCGCGATTATATGTTCATGTGTTCCGAAGCCGGGCAAAAGATGATAGAAGACGACGTGAAGAATCTGAAGCTCGATGCTGTAGTTGTGGCGGCTTGTTCCCCAAAATTACATGAATCAACATTCAGAAACGTAATGAAAAGGGCAGGGGGGAACCCCTATATGTATTATCATGCAAACATCAGGGAACAGGTCTCATGGGTTCATGAGCACGAAAAAGAAAAGGCAACGGAAAAAGCCATACGGGAAGTAAGGGCTGCAGTAGCTTATGTTGCCACCTCAGAACCTCTTGAAAAGATAACGGTTAATGCGGAGAAATCGGTTCTCATAGTTGGAGGAGGTATAGCCGGTATGAGGGCAGCAATAGATATAGCCGATTTGGGAATGAACGCTTTTCTTGTTGAAAAGCAACCTTTTCTTGGAGGAATGACGGCGAAGTTTGATCAGGAGATCTTCCCGTACGGCAAAGATTCTCTAGCGCTCGTGAAGGATCTTATAGATGAGCTCAAAAAAAGGCAGAATATTGCAGTTTTTACCAATGCAGAGCTTGAAGAGCTTAGCGGTTATATAGGGAACTTCATGGCAAAGATAAAGATAAAGCCCAGGCTTTTCAGAGAAAAATGTAAGGATTTTAACCCGGAATCATTCTGTCCAAAAAAAGTAATCGATCATGAGACTCAGGAGGAAAGATCTGCTATAATGATGCCTCCTTTTGAGGGGGCTTACCCGGAAGTTCCGGCTATAGACACAAACATCTGCGATTTTTGCGGGCAATGCGCAAAGGCTTGCAGCGCTATAGATCTTTCGCAGAAAGAAGAGATCCTGGAAATAAAAATAGGAGCGGTTATCGTGGCAACGGGTTTTGAAACATACACGCCAAAACAGGGTGAGTTTGGGTACGGTACTGAAGGGGTAATAACCCTTCCGACGCTTACAAAAATACTGAGCAAAAGAGGCTACCTTACTTTTGATGATAAAAAAGCAAAAAGCATAGCAATGATATACTGCGTTGGCAGCAGGCAGCAGGAAGGCAATCAGTACTGCTCGAGGTACTGTTGCAACGCGGCCCTTGAAGCCGCCATTTCTGCACAAAAATCCGGCACAAAGGTGTTTCACATATTCAGGGATGTAAGAGCTTATGGAAAGAATGAACTGCTCTACGAGAGAGCTTCAACCGGGGGTTCTGTTTTTCTAAAATACAGCCAGGATTCGCCTCCTGCAGTTATAAAAAAAGACGGCACGCTGACTGTCAAAGTTAAGGATCTGCTGACTGAGGGAAAAGAGGTAGACCTTGATGTTGACGTAGTCGTCCTTGTGACAGGTATGGTTCCGAGGGAAAATGAAAAGCTTAACAGCATCATAAAGGTGTCTGTTGGGAAAGATGGGTTTTATCAGGAGGTCCACCAAAAGCTAAAGCCCGTGGAGACTATGATATCGGGCATTTTTATATGCGGCACAGCTCAGGGACCAAAGATGGCGGTAGAAAGTATATGTTCTGCTTCAGCGGCAGCCGCAAAAGCGGCATCTCTAATATTAAAAGGCTATACTGAACTTGAACCTTTCGTTGCAACCGTAGACCCCGCTCTTTGCTCTTTTAGCGGGGATTGTATTAAAGAATGCCCGTATAATGCTATATACGTTTATGAACACGAAGGTTCAGGTAAAAAGGCCAGAGTAAATGAAGCTGTTTGCAAGGGTTGTGGTGCATGTGTAGCTGTATGTCCAAATGGCGCCATTCAGTTGAAGGGACTAAGAAACTCCCAGATCGAAAACATGATAGTAAACGCTGGTGGTTTTTATGGCTAAGCTTACAGCGCAGGCGCTCAAAGAAATGCTGAATATAAAAGTACCAGAAAGGCTAGCTGAAATATCCAGAGAGCAGGCAACTTCAAGAGCAAAAATAATCAGAGCTATCGCTGATAGACCAAAAACTATACCCGAAATATCACAAGAAATTAAGATGCCTGTGGAGAAGGTAACATGGAACATTATGACTTTGTACAGGTATGGGGTTGTTGAGCCCGTTGAGAAGACGGATGAAGGTTATTACCGGTACAGGGTGAGGAAATGATGCTCCTCGATGAGATCAAAAAGATGGGAGCGTTTGATGTGAACGCGTGCTTCAGCTGTGGAGTCTGCACTGCAACATGTCCTCTATCTGAAAATGGCGATGAATTTCCGAGAAAAATGATAAGATACGCTATGGTTGGGCTTGAAAAAGAGCTTCTCGGCTCCCCGCAGCTATGGGAGTGTTACTACTGCGGTGAATGCACCAAGAGCTGTCCCAGAGAGGCAGATCCCGGAGGATTTATGATGGCGGCAAGAAGGTATGCGATAACAAGGTACTCTATTGGAAAAATAGGAAAAGTATTCTATAACAAGACTGTTGCTCCGTTAATTTACGTCTTCCTTTCAGTTTTTTCACTGATAGGCATTTTATTGATTTCAAGGGATCCCGCTGGAGCAGTTATATTTATGATTCCTGAAGTCTACATACATCTAGCGGGGCTTGTGCTGGGCGCTTTTGTGATTGTTATAGCAATTGCTAACGCAACTGTTATGTACAGATATACGACCGGAAAAAGAAGACTCACAAAGAATATAAAAGTCTGGATAAATTCCCTTATCAAAATTATAATAAATGAAGTAATGATTCAGGAAAGGTACTCAAAGTGTTCAGATCGTCTGAGAAGGTATGCACATTTATTCGTTGTGTGGGGTTTTATTTTGCTGATGATCGCGACAACAATAGACTATATAACTGGCACAAGACCTCTCCCGGGAATTCTGCTAGGTTTTACGGGAGGAATAATGATAATACTTGGTTCAGGTTTCTTTATCTATCAAAGATTAAAAGGCAGAGAACCATACTCCCATTACAGCGATTTTGCAGACTGGGCTTTTATAATTCTTATATTTTTAGCGGGGTGCACAGGATTTTTGCTTGACTTCCTGACAGGACAGTATGCAGCTGTCATTATGTATATACACCTGACTATAGTGTTTGACCTGATTGTAACAGCTCCGTTTACAAAGTTCGCCCACGCAATTTACAGGACGTTTGCACTGTGGCTTAAAGAAGTTCAGATAAAGTGAAATTCAGATCGGGAAAACTTTTACCTCCATTCCTATTATACCTTTTGACATTTCGCACCTGCATACTTGGAGCTTTCCATAACTTGTTATCAATCCCTCTATCATTTTATTAAAAACGTCTGTGGCTTCTACGGAATTACCAGCACCGACTATCTTCATTATATAACCGTTATCTGATTCAGAAACTTCTATTCTCTTAATTGGCAGTACTCTTTCTATTATATCCGAATATTTTTTTATCAGGTCTATAAAGTCAGGGTACAGTATGGATAGCGAACGGCCAATGGCTTCCCCGTATTCCCTTGCTTTTTCAAGAAGTTCTCGTTTGTTTGTTTTGTAAAGAAGATCGATCATCCATTCAAGAAATTCACCAGGCACTGGCCTGAAGTCGAGGTCTTTCATCACCGGAGAAAGCCTCCACAGGTCAAAAACAAGATCAGGATTGCCTCCGTTCTTTGTTATCTGGAGACACGTTTTTAACATCTGGTTCGCAAGCGCGTACATGGTCTTGCCTTCCCTATCTGCCTCATCGGCAAGTTCTCTGGCCACAACGTCATCAACCGCTATGTTAGTCCTTCCCATCTTATGCATATTTATAAACAGATGTACATATAACTTTATTCAAAAAATTCAAATTTATGAATTTTTAGTTTTTTAGCCGTTTGTGTTATTTTTTGTACCGTTTTTAAAAAATCACAATCATTAAAGCTAACAAAACCATAATTCTTAGCGCGCTTGGCTTTAACTTTATGTGGATTAATGGGGTAAGTCCCTTTCCTTAAACTTCAGATAAAGGCTTCAGAACATGATCTTTACACGCTGATGCATAACCCTGAAAAGAACGCAAGGATCAGGGAAAAGAGAAAAGACACGCTTCTCAGGAGAAAGCATCAGGAAGCAAAAACTTATGAGCTGAAGTTTGATAAAATAGGATCACAAAGGGCAGGCTAATGTGAAAGCAAGCAGGGCGATGAACAGGGAAGCCCTGACCTTGCTTCCAGTGCAGTTCACTTGATTGTTGATAAAACTGTTTAAGCTACAACCTAAGGCTGGTTAGTTTATGAGAAACACGTTTATTTACAGAGAATAACAAAAAATACCGTGGAAGATTGGGCTAAAAAAATAAATGAGCTAATACCCAAGCTGGTTAAAGAGCACAAAGAAATACATGAAATGGCACTGAAAAACGGCGATCTTTATCGGGACATAAGGGATTCTTTTAACGAGTTTGTGGAAAAACTGCAGGATCATATGTACAGCGAAGAAACCTGGATATTTCCATTTATGATTGAAAATGGATTTTTTGATGAAAAATCCGAAGAAACAGCATCCCAGCATCAGGAGATAACTTCTATTCTCGTTTATCTGGAAAAGGCCAGAAAGGAAGATTTTTCCAAAAAATACAGCGAACTTATTGAGCTTTTGATTGATCACCACACATCTGAAGAAGAATATATTTTTCCAAGAGTTTTAAAATTTATTGAGGAGGAAAAAGGCTAGGATTTTTGATTTTCATAAGATTTTTTCAAAACAATGATGCGATAAGTGTAAAAGCTACCTTATTTTAAAAATCGTTGAGCTCAATGGAAGGAATCAAGGCCATAAACATAGTAGGAGAAAGCGGCACTGGGAAAACAAGAACCGTAGAATTTATTGTAAAAAAACTCGCTGAAGAAGGCAAAAAAGTAGGAACTGTCAAGCACATACATTCGAAAGATTTTTCTCTGGATAGAAAAGGAAAGGATACATGGAGACATCTAAAAGCAGGAGCTTCCTTAGTTATGGCTGTAACAGAAAGCGAAATAATAACCATAAAAAGGATTGAAACAAAAAGCATCTCTTATGAAGATTTAATAAGGGTGTTTGAAGGTCAAACAGATTATTTAGTTATAGAAGGTTTTAAAGAAATAAAACCATCTAGTTCAACAATAAGGATACTCTGTATTTCAGAACAAAAGCAGATAGAAGCGTTCATAAAGAACTTTGGAAAACCTGACTTAATAGTCAGCTACAACATAAGGGGCTTAAAAGAAGTAAACGGCATACCGGTGATTTTTATGCCTGATGAAGCCGAAAGGCTGTACAATATTCTCAAGGAACGATTTTAAGGATCAAAATGTATATTTTAGAATGGTTTTTAAACATTTAATATATCATTATATAATATAACAATGCTTGAACTTTCGATAGCTATACTGGCAGGTGGTAAAGGCTCAAGAATTGGAACAGAAAAAGCCTTTTTAAGAGTAAACGGCGTTCCATTAATAAAGCTAATTTATGACAGACTTTCGCCACTTTCAGACGATATCATGGTTATAATAGGCAATAAAAGCGCCGAAGAGTTCAAAAACTTGCTTCCTGCGTCAGCAAAAATATTTAATGATTTTTACTATACGATGAGCCCTGTCGGCGGATTCATAACGGCCGCGTTAAGCGCCACTAAACCTTACTTTGCTGCCGTAGCTGTTGACATGCCGCTTATAAACCCAAAAATAATCGAGAAACTCTATTTTATGGCTCGGGGTCACTCGGCGGCAATTCCTGTACTTAAAGATGGGACGCTTGAAGTTCTTTGTGCAGTTTACAGCAGCGAAGCCATAAAAAAACAAAAGGCTGATTCTGTAAGATCTTTAAAGGAACTTGCAAAAAGGTTACCAGATCCATTGTTTATAGATGTAGATAGCTTAAGGGATATTGACAGCAAGCTTGAAAGCTTTTTTAACGTTAATACGAAGGAAGACTTTAGCGCTCTACTTGAAAAGCTCAAAAGGCTGTAGGTCAAAAACAACCATGAACTTAAAAAAATATTTGTAAGTCTAGGTCAGATAAACTCTGCAAGCCTCTTTATGTTGACCCTTGCTTTCACAAGGGGGTTGTATGCTCCTGCACCAAGTTTTATAATTAATCCTTTCTGATCAGAAATCGATAATCCTATTCCTATCCTGTTTAGCTTTTCAGAAATATTTCCCAGCATTGTTAAGTTTTTTATGCTTAGACCAAAGCTCTTTAGAAGCTTGCTAAATAGTTCATTCTCATAGATAAAAAAAGATATTTTATTTTTGTTAAAACTTAAAGTAGCAAAGGCTTTTTTGTTTATTTTTATTCTAACTGTGCCGTACAGTTCAAGCTTTTCAAGCGTGTTCTTTTTCAACTTTTTCGGTCTGTATTGGATAAGCAGTAAACGTTATTTTTCCATTTATTACTATTGCTGTGCTTGTACCCTGTATCTTTATGCTGAGATTATCAAAAGTAACTTCAGCCGTGCTTTTGGTTCCTTCTATAGCCTTTATTATGCTGGTTATCCAGGATTCTTCCTGACTCATAGTTTATTTTTTGTTAAACAAAGTTATAAACATATCGAAATTGTCTCAAGCTGTACAGGAAGTTCCTTTCCATAAAAGCTGAACAGTTATCCTATCACCTTTTTTATGTTCTTTGTTTCTTTCAAGATAACCGAAGGCATCTGCCTTTGCCAGTTCACTGTACAACCCTGTGCCCCATCTTAAAGGATAAGCCATGTTACCGGAAATTTTGAAAAGAAATGTTGAGTTCATGCTGTGCTTGACTTCAATATCTTCCCCAAGCTCTACTTCCACGTATTTCCTTAGCTCTGAACCGATCATCCTCGAGATTATATGAAGTCCTTCAGCATTAAAAACTACGGCAGCAGAAACAACCCTTCCGGGAAGCGCCATAACAGGCTTTCCGTTAACAATACCTAAACCGCCTCTCTTTATTACGTTAGTCTGTACGCCTTCATAAAGAAGCTCGCCGACTTCAGATATAGCTCTTTTTGTATAGTCCTTCTTACCTACAGAAGACCCACCTACTGTAAATATAAGATCGCAGTCTTTTGAGACGTCCAGGATTGTCTGTTTGATCTTTTCAAGATCATCTCTTATCAACTGATATCTTTTTTCAGCAAAAGGGAGGAGGCTCATGATCATTGGGGCAACCGAATCCCGTACCCCTCCATCATAATCATACGGCACGAGCTCGTCCCCGATAGAAACAACCGCTGCGCATAGTTCAAAAACTTTTACAGAATTAACGCCAGCGGCTATAAAAAGAGGTATGTGATAAGGAGACACAAAGCTCCCCTTTTTAAGCAAAATTTCTCCCTTTTTTATGTCTTCTCCGGCCTTCTCTATATCTTTCCAGAGCTTTGGTTCTCTTACAGGGTAAAGTCTGTTCCCAACTACTTTTGCTTCTTCTATTCTGACTATCGAATTTGCGCCTTCTGGAACTTTCACTCCGGTCATGGCGTATAAGGCCTGACCTTTCTTTAGCTCAGTTGCATCGTTGACTATTTCATAGCTTTGACCTTCGTACACGTTTACAGCAAAGCCATCCTGTGCCGCTATGTTGTGCTCTGGTATATCGTTCTGGCTTAAAACATCCTCTGCTACGATCATGTTCAGAGAACTCAAAACGTCAACGTTTTTTGTTTTAATGGGTTGAAGTGTTAAACCTTCTATTATGTTTTCAACGGCTTCATACTTTATCAGAGGCATAGTTTATTATGATATAAATCGTTTATACGTTTATCGAAAAAACGTGATTTAACGTTCAAAAAATCATCAACCCCCGCTCATTGCATACAAACGTATTATAAAGGGGTTTACCTCTTAACGTTTTAATGCTTTATAAAGGACTCGCTAGCAACGTTTATTAACACGTCATACAAAATCCTGATTAAGGTGAACATGTGTGATAGGTAGTGCCACCGATATAATAATCGTGATAGTTGTAGCGGTAGTTCTTCTTGCTGGGGCGAGTAAGATACCCGAAATATTCAGATCTCTGGGAAGGGCTAAAGGCGAGTTCAAGAAAGGGGAACTGGAAGCAGAGATGGAGCTAAAGCAGATGACCCAAACAAATACGGGTCAATCTAAGGAGCAGAAGGTTGAGGAGCTTCAGAAGCAGATAGCGGAGCTGCAGAAACAGCTAGAGGATCTGAAGAAAGAAGATAAGACAACGAGCTGAAATGCTCGGAAGCCTTACCGACACCCTCATACTTGTTTTTATAGCTATATTGCTGTTAGGAGGAGAAGGAGATCTTTCTGGCACTTTCAGAAAAGTCGGAAAGTGGTGGGGAGAATTAAAGAGGTCAGAAGAAGAGTTCAGAAAGGAGATAACAAAAGAGCTTGGGGACATGGACGCTAATTATTCTTTTACTGATAACAGCAATTCTGGCAGGAGCTTTAAAGGCTATACGAGCAATCAGGACATAAGGGTTCAGGAGCTGGAAAGGCAGGTCAGAGAACTCCAGGAAGAAGTAAAAAGGTTAAAGAAAGAAAATGGAGAAAACTGAGCAGGAAAACAGCGAAAGGCCATTAATTTCTCACATAACAGAGCTTCTTAGAAGGCTCAGGACCATACTGGTTGTCCTGGCACTTGTTTTCTTTGTATCTTTTGCGTTCGGCATAAAGATGATAAGTTATGCAGGTTACACGATACCCGTTCCTTATCCCAGCATTTATTCAAGCATATCAGATTATGTCATAAAAGCATTCATATACAACGAGCTGCCAAAGGGCATGATCCTGATAAACGTGAACACTTTTGACCCTCTGTTCGCTTCCTTCTACGTTTCTTTTTTTCTTTCCCTTTTTGTGGCTGTACCAATAGCCATTTATGAGATGTGGGCCTTTGTCGCACCTGGCCTCTACAAGCATGAAAAGAAGCTGATAAAGCTGGCCGTGCTTCCAGCGGCAATGCTTTTTGCAGCAGGGGCTTCTTTTGCTTATTTTATAATTGTTCCATTTATGCTGAAGTTTGTGCTCATGTACGCGAAGATCCTCGGGATAATGCCCACGTTAAGCGTAAGGGCTTTCATAAACACGGTAATATCTCTCATGATGGCCACAGGCATAGCCTTTGAGTACCCGATGGCCATGACTGTTCTTACTTTTATGGGGATAGTTTCTGCAAAGAGCTGGAAGAGCGGATGGAGGTGGGGAATCATAGGGGCGTTCATAATTGCCTGGATTATTTCCCCTGGTACAACCGGCGGTATAATCGAAACAACAATAGGTTTGATGCTTTCAGGCCTTTATTTTGTTGGCGTAGCAGCAGCTTACGCTATAGAGAAAAGGACTAAAAAGAATAAAAAATGAGCGTTTAAAAGTTAAATACAATATTTAACATAAAAAATTGTGTTTGAACAGCTCAAAAGGCAGATTAAACCAGGTATATTTTCCAAAAGATCTTAAAGAAGGCGTAATCGAGTATGCCAGGGAAAACTATCCAAATGAGATAATTCTGCTTCTCAAGGGCAGGTTAGAAAAAGGGTCGGCTTATGTGGAATCTTTTGTAATTCCGCCGCTTTCAAGGGGCGGAAGAACAAGAGCCGTATTTAATATGAACCTTCTTCCTCCTGACAGGAGCATAATAGGCTCTATTCATTCTCACCCGAGCGGCTTCGCAATTCCTTCAAAGGAAGATCTGCTTTATGGCCTGGGTCCAGTAATAATGATAATAGGGCTTCCGGCTGAAATAAGGGCTTTTGATAAAGATGGAAATGAGCTTAAGGTGAATTTTATCTAAAGGTTACGAAGCTGGTATTGGCTTATATCTATATATTCTGAAAAATTCTGCATCCTTTCGTGTGATGTTATAAGAATTATCTTTCCTTGAGTTTTGTTTATAACTGACTCCAAGAGGAAAGATTTTTCTTCTGAAACAAAAGCAAAAGGTTCATCAAGCAGTATAACCGGCGCAGAGCTCCCCAGCGCCATCGAAACCTGCACAAGCTTTTTCAGGCCATCGCTCAGCGTGTAAGCTTTCTGTCCAAAATAGTTCTTCAGTCCCATGTTTTCAGCTATTTCTGCGGCACTGTTACCTGAGATCTTAAGGTTGTCCAGGACGCTAATCCTGTTTACCAGCGCAGGCTTAGCAGGTGCATAAGTTATTCCTCTTTTTTCGAGCGTATAATAGTTTACCGGTTTTTCATCTAGAAAGATATCACCTTCATATTTAATTATGCCAGCTATAGCAAGCAGAAGCGTAGTTTTGCCATATCCATTAGGACCGTACACCAGTATTTTTTCATTTTCTTTAAAGGTAAAGTTAAAGAGCCCTATTGAAAGGTTCCCCCTTTTGACGCTCACGTTTTTTAACTCAAGCCTGTGCATTTTTTCTGCTTAAAGCATAGATAAAGAAGGATATTAATAAAGAGATGGTAAGAAGGGCCGCAGCATACCCTAGAGCTGAGGAAAGGCCATAAACGTCGTACTTGTACCATATAAAAACAGTTACGGGTTTAACGTATTGAAAGAAAGGCAAAAACGTTACGCTGTAAGCTATTATTATTATTGAGCCGAACTCGCTTATGGCTCTGCCTAAAGAAAGCAAGGCTATCCTTATTATGCTGCCAGCATGTTCAGGGATAAGAACCTTCTCAAAGATAAAATACCTGTCCTTTCCAAGGCTCTGGATGAAGTATTCGAGGTCTGCGTCAGCTTTGTCAAAAGTTTCCTTTATCGACATTATGTATATCGGAGAAGAGACATAAAACATCGCAAGAGATAGGCCAAGAATGTTGTCAACAGGATTTATGCTTTTGAGAAGAGGGAAAAAAGGCGAAGAAGGCGAAAACGTAAGAAGCAGCATTATTCCTACAACAGTATGCGGGATAGAAACTGGAGACAGAAATATATCATAAAGCGTTGATTCTAACTTTACCATCTTTCTTGAAAGAGCGTAGGCAACTGGGGTTCCAAGGAAGACGTTAAGCATCGTAGCAAGTATGGCCCCCACAAAAGTCAAATTAAGTGATTCAAGAAACTGAGGATCTTCGAACGCAGCTGCTAAACCAGCGGGTCCTACTTCGTAATAAAGGACTATCATAGGTAATATTATGATAGCAACCATCAGGTATGTAAGTATATGAAATAATTTTTCACTCATAAGCCAGGACACTTGAGTTTACAAAGGATCTGAGCGGCTGTGGAGCATCATCAGGATTACCGTAAAAAACAGCAGTGCTCAATGGTTTAACGCCATAGCTTTCCAGCAGCTTCTTGCCCTGAGGAGAAATAAGAAAGAGCGCTATTGAAGATGCCAGCTGTCTGTTGGGATATGTGTTAGGTATGGTCAATGAGAGGTATATAGGAGCTCCATGCAGATCTACTTTCTGTCCTCCTGAGGTTATGGTCACTTCTGCTTTGGAGTAAAATGCCGAAAAATTGGCAGAGCCTAGGTTTACCTGAGGAGGCAGTATTATAAAAGGGATCCTGTGAGAAACAGCTGAAGAACGGTAAAGCGCTATGTCATAATAGATTTCTCCTGATTGAAGGTACGCAAATAGAGCGGAACCCATGGGCACCTCTGTAACCCTTCCGGATATATTAAGGTGTTGCAGATCATTAACATAGTAGTTCCTGTTGTTGTTAACGAACATTGATGAAAGCTGGAGCATCATCAACGCTCTGTAGCCTTCAGGATCAGTATTTGGATTGGAGGTGCCGAGCTTGGAATCATTCGATAATACTATTTCAAGAATTTTAGAAAGGTAAATTTTCTCAGATGAAATGTTCTCGGATACTATTGCGCTGTAAAGACTTGCGTTAAGCTGTTTTATCTGATCAAATTCCGGGGAATAGCTCGAGACCCCTATTACCATCTGATCGGACGCAAGCGCTATGTACCAGGAGCTTACATTCTTTGGATAAAGAAGATCTTCTATGACCGCGGGATC